>Ga0315315_10006889_pt1 | contig 10508 bp, 5 predicted proteins | sample M140m3416metaG_FD_203699 | JGI IMG/M metagenome (GOLD analysis project Ga0315315, IMG submission 203699) | Ammonia-oxidizing marine archaeal communities from Monterey Bay, California, United States - M1 40m 3416 | ecosystem: Environmental > Aquatic > Marine > Intertidal zone | place: USA... | reverse complement strand
GGAGGCGGGGGCAGAAGCGGAAGCGCTGGCAAGCGCAGCGGACGCGGACGCGGACGCGGTTTCTCCATCGTTCCGCCCGGTCCCATCCTCGCCCTGATCCCGCACGTAGATCGGGACGACGCTGCCCACAGTGCACTCCGCCTTACATACGGGACAGCACCGCCGCCTGGCAGCGGCGTGTTGGGGAGCGCGGTTCGAAGCGGTCCAGCCCATGGCACTGGCCTCGGCGGGGGACATGCCGGGCTCGAGCCACCGATACAGGCATGGCCAGCAGTAAAGGTGGCCGCACCTGGTCACGACTGGGGTGGCAACCGAGTCCAGGCAGATGTTGCAATCGAAGCGGGAGTCGCGGCAGGGCGGAGGGGGCACCCCCTCCAGTGGGGGGGGCGTCAGCGGCGGCATCGTTATTTTCAATGCCTGCAGGTTAAGGATAATTTAAGTTATTTTTTGTTCTACAGTAGTATTATTAGCAGCTGTACGTATCGCCCTTTTTCGATCAATGACTTCTTCAACTTGAAAGAGACCCGGAGTCATCTCGATGCCTGACCGTACAACCTGCAGTCAAGTTCATGTAAAACAATAACGAGAGCTCGTACTAGCTAGTATGTTGCTCTCCCGCTCTCCCAGATCCGCTCCGCGTCCGCAGATACTACTACTAGAGTACGAGCTCGTAGAGTACTTACGAGCTCGTGGTAGAGTACTTACGAGCTCGTACGCATATTATGCATACTACGACTCGTATCATACTCTTACCCTAGAGTATGTATGCATTCTTTGCATACCATACTACGTCCAAATTATTTTTTTAGCCTTTCTTCACAATACCCCTTGCCATGACGGAAGGAGGAAGGTGTCCCTACGGTTTCGACGGGCCAGCGCCCCGGTCGGCCAAGGCCAACAAGGAATGGTGGCCCAACCGCCTCGACCTGTCGTCCTTCTCCCACCCGCTCGCCGACCGGTCCAGGAGAAACCATCCCGCGCCCACCTTCGACTACGCCGCCGAGGTGCGGACCCTCGACCACGAGGCCCTCGTCTCCGACCTTCGCTTCCTCCTCACTGACTCGCAGGAATGGTGGCCTGCCGATTACGGCCACTACGGACCTTTCCTGGTAAGAATGGCATGGCACTCGGCCGGGACCTACCGCGCCGCCGACGGGAGGGGTGGGTCCGGCTCCGGCACCCTCCGCTTCGCCCCTCTCAACTCGTGGCCGGACAACGCCAACCTCGACAAGGCCAGGAGACTCCTATGGCCAATCAAGAAGAAATGGGGGAGAAAGATCTCGTGGGCCGACCTCATGATCCTGTCGGCCAATGTCGCCATGGAGGATATGGGCTTCGAGACCTTCGGGTTCGGCTTCGGCCGGGCCGACGTCTACGCCCCCGACGATGGGATCTACTGGGGGCCGGAGGGAAAGTGGCTCGACGACGACAGACATGCGGCCCAGCAGCCCACGGGGGAAGGGCTCGAAAAACCACTGGGGGCCGTGCAGATGGGCCTCATCTATGTGAATCCGGAGGGCCCCGGAGGCAATTGCAACCCCCTTGACGCCGCGAACGACATCCGTACCACCTTCGGCCGGATGGCCATGAATGACGAAGAGACTGTCGCTCTCATCGCGGGGGGACATACGTTCGGGAAGGCGCAGTGAGTAGTCCGCTTCTCTTCCTGATGCAATATTTGTGCGTTCGGCGTTTCGTTCGTATACTTGATTCCCCTGAAAATTGCAAAAAAGTCGCGGTTGTTGTTTGCCATGACTCTGTAGCTGATTCGATGATTCCGCCCTCATATATATATTATGATATACCTCCTTGTTTTTGTCGCTTGTGGACTTCTTTCGTGCCAAACTTTGTTTCTCCAGCGGTGCAGCCCCAGCCGACAAGCATGTTGGACCTGAGCCTGAGGGTGCGTCGACGCAGGAGCAGGGGTTCGGATGGAGCAGCACATACAAGTCGGGAAAGGGCTCCCACACAATCACCTCTGGATTAGAGGGAGCATGGACTGCCCGCCCCATCTCCTGGGATTCCGGTTATTTTGACAACCTCTTCGGATATGAGTGGAAGCAAGCAAAGAGTCCAGGCGGCGCCACGCAGTGGATTCCCACCGACCTGTCAGCTCAGAACACAGTCCCCGACGCGCACGATAGGCACAAGAAGCATGCTCCCGTAATGTTCACCACCGACCTTGCTCTGCGATATGACCCCATATACGGTCCTATTTCAAAGCGCTTCCACGAGCATCCCGAGGAGCTACGCCTGGTATTTGCTAAGGCCTGGTACAAGCTGACCCATAAGGACCTCGGCCCTATCTCTCGTTTGGAAGGACCCTACGTTCCCGTTGCCCAGAAGTGGCAGGATCCCATCCCCCCCTCTACGCATGCTCTCGTCGATGAGAGGGATTTGGAAGATCTTAAACGCAGAATTCTTCTTTCGGGCCTCTCTATTTCCCAGCTAGTGCAGACTGCGTGGGCGTCGGCGTCTACCTACAGGAGTACGGACCATCGTGGGGGTGGCAATGGAGCGAGGATCCGCCTCGCCCCTCAAAAGGATTGGGACGTGAACTGTCGTGCGGAGCTTTCGGTGGTTCTCTCGCGACTACAGAAAGTCCGAAGCGACTTCAATGCGGATCTAGAACGATCCGGGGGTGGCAAAGCTGTGTCTTTTGCTGATGTTATTGTTCTCGGCGGGTGTGTCGCAGTCGAGCAAGGTGCGGAAAAAGCTGGAACTCCTCTCTCCGTCCCGTTTCTTCCTGGTCGAACTGACGCGTCTCAGGAGGAGACTGATGTAGAGAGCTTCGGCTATCTGGAACCCAGGGCAGATGGGTTTCGCAATTATTTCAGGTCGGCTGATTGCGGGGGGAAAGGAGAGGAGGAGATGCTTGTCGAAAAGGCGTCCATGCTGAATCTTTCCGCCCCGGAAATGACGGTTCTGCTTGGAGGAATGCGTGTTCTCGGCGCAAACAGCTTCCAGTCACAGCTTGGGGTATTTACCAAGCGCCCAGAATCTCTTTCCAATGATTTTTTTGCGAATCTTCTTGACATGGGAGTCGCTTGGAAACCAGTGAGGAATGGGAGAGAATTCGAGGGTCGCTGCCGACGCACCGGCTCTGTCTCTTGGCGAGGGAGCAAGGTCGATCTCGTGTTTGGGTCAAATTCCGAGCTTCGGGCCATTGCAGAATATTATGCCTGCGACGATTCGAAGGATCAATTCGTGAATGATTTTGTTGCGGCCTGGACAAAGGTAATGAATCTGGATAGGTTCGATCTGAATGCAGACGTTCCACCATCTAACCCTCGCTCGAGACTGTAAATTTCACTTGCGTCCTGATCTGAAAAAGTACTACCGCATTCATCATAAAGGATTGTTTAGAAGTTTGATAATAATATATATACGCTCGTACATTTAAAATTGTAAGCTTAACGCGGTGTCGCGGAGTCAGATATAGAGCTTCTGTTTGGTAAGCACTGTGCTTTCTGGGAATTTCTTCAGGTTTGGGAGAACAGACTCAATTCCCTCCTTTTCCAGACCCATCCATTCCGCGATACCATTCCACACGGAGTCCCAAGGAGTAGTGGGAAGCACACGTCCTTTTTGAAGAACCACTGGAGACGAGTCTGAGAGATCACTCGGGAACTCTCCAAGTACGCGTCCTCCTTTGAGACCTCCACCCAAGAGAAAATAATTACCCCCCCAGCCATGGTCTGTACCTTGGCCGTTGGATTTCAAAGTACGCCCAAAGTCTGATGAAGTCACAACAGTAACATCGTTCCAAATTCTTTGAGCTTTTAATTCATCCGCGAAACATTTCAAGGCTTCATCTAATTCTGCCAGTAGGCTTTCCAGTTGAGGGCCATTATTATTGTGAGTATCGTATCGGTTTTGCTGCACGAAGAAAGAATCCCTCGTCGCATCTAGAATGTCCCGACTATTGATAAGGCGCGCCACTTGCTGCAGCTGCTTACAAATATCTGAAGAACAACACGAAGGCCTTTCTGCGGGAAGGTGCCAAGATCCGTTGACAAGCGTCTTTTGCGATATTGTGTCGCCAAGGTGCTTCATTCGATTGAGTGAGTCGCTCACTTTCTCGGAATAGGTCTCGCCATAAATTGATGAGAGCTTTGGAGCATTAAGACTTCGAATTCCTTCTTCCATCTTGCTTGATAAAAAGGACAAACCACTGACCCCATTACTTGATAGGACATCTGCCGCTTGGGAAACACCTGGTGCACCTTCCATTATCTTTGGGCTGCCTCGGGTTGAGTATGCAGAAAATACTTTTTCGTCTCCGGCTTGGAAGTTTAGGGCATCGCCGATGCGGCCAAGGACGCCGCTCGCTCTTGGGTTTTGAGCGTGGACGCTCTGCGTTGCTTTCTGCTGAGTGTTGTGGGCAAAAAGATTTGGCGGAACGTTCAATTTGTCCAGTACGTCTTGTTTGGTAGTAGGACCTACGAGGTTTCCCACATTAGCAAGGAATACTGCATCACCGTCGTCGTATAATTTTTTTACGGTACCAAGAGCAGAGTGGACGCCGAACTGGCTGCAAGGCTGAGTCCCTGAACGATCATTAATTGGTAGCAAAGAGTTTCGGTCTAGAGCCATATTGCCACGAACGGAAGTGTAAGATGAAAACAAATCGTTGCTGCACCGCAAAGGAACCAACGTTGAGAACGAGTCAGCACCACCCTGCAGAAAGATATAGACGACAGCCTTATATCCGTTCAAAGATTTTGTCGTCTGTCTCGACTCAACTAGTGGAATATTATTGTTGCTTTCTCGAAGTGTTGAAGTACCAAGCAAATGGTTCGTTGTGTGGAATTCGGGAGAAAACCCCAACAAGGACTGTGCAACCTCTAGCGCATCACTGTGACCCATCCTCAATTGAGTGGACAGATAAGCATCTTCAATCAATTTTCGATTCCTCGGTGACAGCTTCCCGCCAGTAAGCAGGAGATCAAGCTCACTCACAACAGTGGCCGGATCCCATCTAGATGGTACCCAATGTAGCTGCAGTGGAGCCTTTGGGGTTCTGGGATTGCCATTCCCGGCTATGTTACAATTGAAAAAATCCTGCCTTTGACGTTGCTTGGTATCTTTCAAATTGTACCTTTCGAAGTTTGACCCAAATCCTCCCATACAATCTGTAAGCCCAAAATTAGGAGTGCTGCTGATTCCATTAATATATGACATAATCTGAGGGGCGTCAAGAACCTGGGACTCTGGTGAAACCAGTCCCTTTTCTAGAACTGGCCCGACGGGTTGGAAGTCAGGTAGAAAGAAGGAAAACACAGAAGGTGCATGGTGGGCTTCTTGTCCAATCTTGTCCTGAAGAGCTGGCAAGTTCAATTCTCTCTCTTCGTCCGCTTCTAGACGCATAGCTCGAAGAAAGTGAATGACCTTAAGCAGAGGTTCTCGGGCACGCCCATGCATGCCGTCATAATCTAGAGACAAAGCTCGTGCCTCAGAATCGAGGAAAATTGCAGCGGCAGTGGCACTCAAATCTCCAAACAGCCCCCGACCAAATCTTTTCCTCTTGGGAGATGTATAGAAACCTGTTTTGAATGCTGTTGCAACTACCTCAACATAGCGCGACGATGGATTGGAGGTGATGAGAAGCTGTATCAGACGAGTCGCAATAAACGGTGGAACATTTGGATGTTCGAGATAGTGATTGAGAACAGCATCAGTTTCGTATATACTATCCCTCTGAGCTTGATCCACCGCGCTGCCAAACATGGGTGGGTTGCGGAATGACCACTTCCCTCCGATAATCCGGACTGTCGATTCCAGGTTTGTGAGAAATTCCACTTTCCTGGTCCCATCTTCCTTGACCAATCCAAATATGGAATTTCCATCCAACCTTAAAGCTGAATCTTGATTTATTGGTCTTGCGGTACGCGTGAACAAGGTCACTCCCTCTCTCCTTTCTAAATCAATGCATCTCGGTGCCACACATTTAGAATATGTGCCTCTTTCAAACAAGTCGGGATTAGGAGCACCAATGTACAGATCCCGCTGAAGAGTTTGACGGCTTGGAAGGCCATTGGCTCCATTAAATGCAATTGATTCGACTACCTCAAAATCACAAACGCAAGACAAACCGCTAACAGTACACGATCTAGAGCACCTATTAGACGCCTTCGGAAACGTTCTATCTCCGGCCCAGAGCACTGCAAAATCAGTCGCTCCATTTTCACTGGTGCGTCCGACTACTTCACGGTTGAGTTCCGAAGCTTCGTGAATTATTGCGACGTTGCCTTCGTGGTCTACCTTTAGCCTCTGGCGGCACGGGGAGTTGGTCCATTGAAATTGAAGGCCGAGACCGCGTCTGGCTGGTCCAAGGATGTTTGCCTGAGGCTGTGTTGTGCCGCAATCATTATTTGTCTGAAGATTTTGCCACGGGCAAAGGGTTTTCCCCATGGATTCACAGCGGTTCGCCGCGGTTTCATACGAAACGCGCTCAGAAAAGAAGACGCACACACTTTGCGCAAGTCTGTTATTGCCTCTGTCGCAGCATGCTGTCCCAGCTAGAGGAAGATCCGCCTCTGCGCACATGGCCTTTCCATCAGGACCTGTCTCACTGACAGCCATAAGATCTGAACTTTTTGATTTGAAAGCCAATTCAACGCATGGTTGGCGAACGTATTCATAATATACAGGATATCGGCTACCTGTTTGAGCTGAATTATCAAGACGAACAACTCGAGGCTGATCAATACTGCATTCGCATGGCCTATTTCTACCACCTATTGTGGTAGCAGAGCAAGTCCCAAAACAAGGAAGATTCTCTTCGAGGATGACAACACTTTTGAAACGACAGCTCCCCCCGACTCTATTTGAGCCGCATAAAGCAGAGTATAAAGAAGAATACACAGGATCCAGAACCAAATGCGGTGATTCTTTTTTCTCGAATCGCTTCAAATCGCCTCGACTCAATTCAGGAGATGACGAGCTGCCAAGATAGCGGTAGGTCGCCCCCTTTAAGAGATACGCTTGACGAGGTAATGAACTACAACGCTGAACTCTATCGCCAATGTAGCGCCGGTCCTCCCCCCCCCCGAACTCAAGCCCAAGCTTGGGGAAGACATCTCTACCTTCTGGGATATTCATGGGATCAATTCCGTTCGTCCCGAAGAGCGCAATATTTTTCGTCTCAACATTTGATCTCGTCGCACTTGGCTCAAATCCAGTCCAGGCCCTAGCAAAAGTCACGATATCCTCATTTGTATAGGTCTCGACTGGATTGCCGTCTTGGTCAAGTACTTCTGTTCCATCTCCATTAAGCATTGAGAGACCAATTGTGAAGAGTTGCATGATTTCTGTGCGACGAAGTAAGAGACAAGGAGATGGTTGGTTAGGAGCGAAGAAGACAATGATACTGGAAAAATGAGGAATATTGGTTAAGGCACATTGGAAAAAGTCTCACCTCTTGCAAAGTTTTCATCCGGGTGCACCGCTTCTCCAGTTCGTTCAAAACTGTCTTGGAACGATTTCGACCCGCGATACGTCAAGTATTCCCCCATCATTGGTGAATATGACACCTCTTTCAAGACATCGCCAAATTTTCCGAATGCATGTCGAGTGAAAATATCGTAGTATGTTACCCAAGGTTCTGTGTACTCCGGAAGGTCCAATCCATCGGTAGAAATAACAAAGATTTGAGATAATGCCCAAGCAAATCGCTGCCTGAATTGATCAGGTGCGCTCATTGCGATTGACGTCCAAACCATTGATTTTGAATGCATCGGTCTATGATCCTGATCCAGACTGTGGGGGGTGACTTGACTCTGATCGGCAGCATAATAGTTGTTGTAATGGTGGCCCGCACGAGGATCGTTGGACACTTCGCCGTAAGACCCGCAAAATTCGAACGCATCGTCTCGATTGCCGGCAAGAATGGCGCCAAGATATTTTGCCATACCCGGGCCTTGAACGGTTTGAGGCAGACCCGCGAACTCAATCGAATCTCCAAAGCCACCGAGGTAGTGCTCGGTCCAACGGATTGGCTTGAATCTGTCAATTGGATGCCAAGATGGAAAGTTGAGGGTTACATTATCTTCGACAGTCGTACCAACCGCGTTATTCTCCGCTATTCGAGCTATTGGATTATAGCGAAAGCCCTTGAAAGCTTGATTATTTCCTGGGTGTTCCAAAACCCAAAAAGATGCGTCATATACTCCCATTTCCGACGGATTACTATGGGTCCAACAACCGTACGAGCCGACAGATAGCCTTGCTCCCAAAGCAAACCGGGATTCAGCACACTGTACCGATCTGTGAAACACGTCTATTGCCTGTACCGTAGCCCTTATTTCTGAGGTACGCTTGTTTAATTCACGGGAGATATCAGAGACCAGCCTCGACCTCAAATTCTCATTGATAGCCGTGTCTCCACCAGGACAACCCCCAGTATCACTCCCAGGTTTGTAACGCACCCATCGATGTTTACCCTTAGTACAAGGAGGGCCGACATTTTCGAGGGAAAAACCTTTGATCACGTAAACATATCTTGCATCAAGATCGTAAAAGCGTTTCAAAGTATCTGCATTCAGAGTCACCTGTGTTCCCAAGTCATATTGTGGTCCAGAGCAATCCCCTCTCATCGGCTGACAAGTATCCTGGTTGAGAAATGTCTTGGGAACTTTGGGGCATTCCGCGATTGATGAAGCTAGAGCACTGCTTGGATAGGAGTCATTAGAGCCTGGAGAGGCATCCATGAATTCCACCCGAGGATCATGAGCATAGTAGTCTTTAGTGCCCGTTGCGAGAACTATAGCTGGTCCCGAGCCAGCAAACTGACAATTTCCGCTTCCGAGTTGAGTCCGTAGAATCTTTGAATCCATCACTTTGGGGGAGATGTCCTCGAGGGAGGCGCCAGGAATGGAGCCAATTGTGCTAGGAACGCCGTCATTGAATCGAATGGGAACATTATCGATTACAATGAAGTCCTCTCGGCACATGTTTGAGGCATTGGGAGAGCTGATAGCGACATCACCACCCACCAACTCGAACACACCACAAATGATATGCGGAGGAGAAACGGACGAATTAATCAATGACTGGACCTCTCTCCTTTCCATCTCAGTTCTTGGCAAACCATTAACACTGACCAACCAACGCCCTGATCTCGTCTGCTCGGTAGTAATTTCTTTGCCTATGTCCTGGTTCGTGAATGCGAACCGATTCCACCGGGATCCCCTGTCGCAGGGAGAACGGACTCCCATACGGCCCTGTCCAGCGGCCTGGTTCAGTCGCTGATTCGCGCGCCTTCGATAGTGCTCGCGGTGAAGTGTAGGTGGATACCTGCTATCTTCCATTTGATCCGCAATCCAATCTTCTGGATCCATCCTTCTTGCGATAGATATTGACTCCGCTGTCGGCCCAAATGTGCCCTGAATGAGAAGTCTGGCAGCCCTTTCTTCTGCAGAGAAATCATCAGAAATCATCGATTCGTAAATGTAGTGGGAAACGCTTCCTCCCTCATGCGATTCTGGAAGACGAACGTTACAGCTGGATTCTGAATCACAATTGAATTTCAAGTGCAGAGGAGGGACTGCTTCCCATTGGTTGCCCTCGTAGGACCGACCGATCGGCACAGCAGCGCCACCTCCATCCTTCCACTTAACATCGATAGCCAGTGTTAATAGTTCGTCTCGGTCGCTCGTGGCAACGTACGCGATAGACTGGTCGTAATTCCGCAACACGCTTCCTCTCTGAGGACGCACCGCTCGTTGAGCCTTTCGACCTACATGTTTCCGCACTGCTGGCACTGTAGCGTTCTGCCAACTCCGAGTTTCTTTGGCTTGAATGAAATGTCCTCTAAAGGCAACCAAGAAAAGCAAACACGCAGAAGACAAGCACCGGTACAGGCTGCAAGAAGCGGATGACTTGCGCATCTTTACATGTCAGGTCGAGGAGGGAGAGGTGAAAAGTCGGGAACGAAAGGAATGAGGGTGACGGTGTGCCTAATGACTCGTTAAATGACCTTGTAAATAAATAATCGTAGATGAAGTTTGACTACCGTACAATGTACTACTACAGTATTACTCTACTAGTAAATGGAGTCGTACTCTAGTAGTACTCTAGTAACGCATACTTATTTTATTTTGAACGGGGCTTCGAGAATATGCTTCTGGAAGCCATAACGCCATAACTCCCCCGGGACCCAGACTGGAGAAAGCAATCCCGGATCTTATCATGCAATAACTAGAGTACGAGCTCTTATGCATAGAACTTGCAGATCGTACAGTGTACGTACACATACATAACATACATGCATGCATGTACTACTACTCTCTAGCTAGTACTACCTCTTGTAGCAATCATAGTATGCAGGACGACACGACTTCTTGGCTGACAAAAGAAAGCAAGAAAAAGCGTGTACCGTTGCCCTAGTAACGAAAAAAGAGAGAGAGGATACGAGAGCTCGTAATACTCTATCCATAGTCGATCTAGCTAATAGAGTAGGACGAAAGTCAGACGAGAATGGCGGCGGTTCAAGATTCAAGACACGC
>Ga0315315_10006886_pt1 | contig 10509 bp, 8 predicted proteins | sample M140m3416metaG_FD_203699 | JGI IMG/M metagenome (GOLD analysis project Ga0315315, IMG submission 203699) | Ammonia-oxidizing marine archaeal communities from Monterey Bay, California, United States - M1 40m 3416 | ecosystem: Environmental > Aquatic > Marine > Intertidal zone | place: USA... | reverse complement strand
GCGAGGTAAGCTTGAGATTGATGCCACACTCGATTTACACGGTTTGACGGCTGATCAGGCTCGCAATCAAGTATATATTTTCATTAATAATTCGTGTCGCGCTGGCAAGAGACTTCTGTTGATTATCACAGGCAAAGGTAACAAGAAAACTATTGATGAATTTGGCCGTCGGCGATCAGGTATCTTGCGATCAGGTGTTCCTGAATGGCTAAAATCATCCGAGTTGGTGTTGCAAGTAACACAAGCCCATGGAAAGCATGGTGGCAGCGGTGCCTACTACGTTTATCTTAGACGGAGGCGTGGCTAGACTCCAAATCTGGCCAAATCCTCGTTACGATAAATATGCTCCATGCTGATATTGATAACATGTAGATTGCATACCATATCATCTGCTGTGGAAACGCTATACCAGCATCAATTCCCCAACCTGTGAGTGCAGGCCCAATAGCTGATCCAATAACCATCAAAGCTGCGGCTAATGCTTTGATGGCACCAATAAATCGGGTACCGTAAACCTCAGGCCAAAATGCGCCTTGCACAGTTCCATAGATACCACCTGTCATTCCAACTAATACGAACCCAACACCTATCATAACCACACTATCGGTTTGTCCCATTAGAATAAAGCCTGCAGCCATAGGAATTGGAATAAGTGGTAGCAATTGTACTGCTCCCCAGCGATCAATTGCTAGCCCGCTAACCAACGCGGCAATTGCCGTTGTGATCGTGTAAATAGGAAATAACTTCACAATATCGCGATGTGTTAAGCCTTTAACATCTGCTAAATGAACCTGTTGGAAAAATAAGGCTGTGCCAAAAATAGACGTTACAGTAAAGACCGGTATCAATCCCCAAAACCGCCAATCTTTGACAACATCCATACGCGACCAATGGCGTCCAAGCATTCCTAATGCATCATCTCTTTTGGATACTACCGATGGAACACGTTCTTCTTTCAACAACCACATTAAAATTGGAATTGATAGACCAGCAATGGTTGCCGCAATCACCCAAAGATTGCGCCAAGATCCATTCAATAAAAACCCAACAAACAGAAATGGTAATAATGCTTCGCCCATCGAATAACCTACACCAGTAACAGATAAAGCTTTGCCGCGTGCCTGCACGTACCACCTTGCCATAGCAACGACGGCAATATGGCTTGTCATTCCTTGTCCTGTAAATCGCAAGCCAAAAATTACGAAAACCAGCATCCACCAAGATGCTACGGCACTCATTGCTAAGCATAATACAGACAACGTCAGGATCACTACAATGGCAAGTGTACGTAGTCTAAAATGATCTGCAGTACCACCAGCCCAAATCATCAAAAATCCAGAAGTTATAGTTCCAAGGAAATAAATACTTCCCCACTGTCCATGACTTAATCCAAATTCGGCTTGAATTTCATTTGCAAAAATTGAAATAAAATACGTTTGCCCAAAACTAGAAATAAACGTTAACAACATTCCTGCTGCTAGCCAGCGTACATTTTCACGGATGAAGAAAATTAAGCCCATTTCAAATCAAGAACGTGGAATGAGGTGTATGTTACGCTTATCAACTTTTGTTGAAATACTTTAGGCTTAATATAAAGCTGAGACATACGGCTTCTATAACACATACCGACTGACGTCTGTACTCTGAGCCAATTCACCTAAATGTTTCTCTACATAATCTGCGTCAATCACTACGGATGAACCACCTTGATCTGGTGCTACAAATCCTAGCTCATCAAATACCCGTTCGATAATGGTATAGAGCCGTCGTGCACCAATATTCTCGACACTGGCATTTACCTCAGCTGCAATCCGTGCAATCGCAGCGATACCGTTTTCCACAAATGAAACCTCTACATTTTCGGTTGCCATAAGCGCCGCGTATTGCCTTGTCAGTGCATTGTCTGTTTCAGTTAAAATCCGAACAAAGTCCTCTTCCGTTAGTGCTCGTAATTCTACACGGATTGGTAAACGCCCTTGCAGTTCTGGTAATAAATCAGAAGGTTTCGCGATATGAAATGCACCAGATGCAATAAATAGAATATGGTCTGTTTTAACTGGTCCATGTTTTGTTGAAACGGTTGTACCTTCAATCAAGGGTAATAAATCCCGTTGTACCCCTTCGCGCGACACATCTGCACCCCGTGCATCGGAACGGGCACAAACCTTATCAACCTCATCTAGAAAAACGATTCCGCTGTCCTCAACTGCCGCTACAGCTTCTTGTGCCACAGTTTCTTGATCCACCAGTTTATCTGCCTCTTCTTCGATCAACACCTTGTAACTTTCGGCCACAGACATCTTGCGCCGCGAGGTACGCCCAGAAAACGCCTTTCCAAAAATTTCTCCAATGTTCATCATCCCTTGATTACCATTTGGTTGGCTAGGAATTTCAAACATCTGCATCGGGTTGGAGGTGTCCGCTACATCCAATTCAATCTCTTTTTCATCAAGTAATCCATCTCGCAGTTTTTTACGAAACAATTCCCGTGTCTGCGTTCTACTATCTTCACCCGTAAGTGCATCCAAAACCCGCTCTTCAGCTGCGCTATGGGCTTTGGTTTTGACTTCTTCACGCTTTAATTCGCGTATCATTATAATTGCACTGTCTACCAGATCACGCACAATCTGTTCTACGTCACGACCCACATAACCAACTTCGGTAAATTTTGTAGCTTCAACCTTTATAAATGGGGCCTTTGCTAGCTTTGCTAAACGTCGCGAAATCTCAGTTTTGCCAACACCTGTCGGTCCGATCATTAGAATATTTTTTGGATACACTTCATCGCGCAAATCATCATCCAATTGCTTACGCCGCCACCGATTGCGAAGGGCTACAGCTACCGCCCGCTTTGCATCATTCTGTCCGATAATGAACCGATCCAGTTCAGAAACTATTTCACGTGGAGTTAAATCAGTCATTGAGGTCTCAACTTCTTTTTGCTGTTTCAGGCTTTTTTTGTTTTGGGAAACGTCTTGGCCAAAAGACCACCGTCATTTAATTTTATTTGGTAATCTTCTCTAAAGTCATATTTCCATTTGTATAAACGCAAATTTCAGCAGCAATCTCCAATGCCCGCCGCGCTATTTGTTCTGCTGATTGCTCTGTTTGACTCAACGCCCGTGCGGCTGCCAAGGCAAAGTTTCCACCTGAACCGATCGCTGCCACATCATTTTCAGGCTCCAATACGTCGCCTGCGCCGGTAAGGACAAATAAGTCAGCGCCATCAGTAACGATCAACATCGCCTCCAAATTTCGCAAATACTTGTCCATGCGCCAGTCCTTAGCCAGTTCAACTGATGCTTTAGCAAGTTGTCCAGGAGATGCTTCCAATTTTGCTTCCAATCGCTCCAACAATGTAAATGCATCCGCAGTTGATCCAGCAAACCCGCAAACAACTTCGTGCCCACCAGGTGAAATGCGCCTTACCTTTCGTGCAGTTCCTTTGATCACAGTTGGCCCAAGAGATACTTGTCCATCTCCCGCAATCACAACTTCACCATTCTTTCGTACTCCAACGATTGTGGTTCCATGCCACCCTGGAAATTTTTCAACAGCCATAAAACTCACCTTTCTTCCCACAAACATAGCTACAACAGCCAAAACGCCAATCCTATGTTTTTTTCTATCGAAATACTTATCTGGATGCCGAAAAAAAAGGGCGCACTCACCAGCGCGCCCTTTTTCAACCTATAATTTTATCAATCTAACTTGCGTTCGATCTCTTCTGTTTCAAAGATTTCGATTATGTCACCTTCCCGGATGTCTTCATAGTTCTCGAAAGCCATACCGCACTCTTGACCACCTTGTACTTCTTTCACCTCGTCTTTGAAACGTTTCAAAGTTTTTAGTTTACCTTCGTGGATAACTACATTGTCACGTAATAAACGAACACCAGCATCACGACGGGCAAGGCCTTCGGTTACTTCACAACCTGCAATTTTGCCTGTACCAGAAATTTTGAACACTTCTTTGATCGATGCATATCCAATAAATGTTTCTTTAATTTCTGCTGACAAGAGACCGGATGCAGCTGCTTTCACATCATCTACTAGGTCGTAGATGATGGAATAGTAACGGATTTCAACGCCTTTTTGGTTTGCAGCGTTTCGTGCAGGCGTGTTTGCACGAACGTTGAATCCAATAATTGGAGCACCAGAGGCCTCAGCTAGTGTTACGTCACTTTCAGTAATTGCTCCAACACCTGAATGAAGTACACGCACGCGCACTTCGTCGTTTCCAACTTTTTCCATAGCCTGAACGATTGCTTCAGATGAACCCTGAACGTCCGCCTTCACTAGGACTGGTAATTCAGAGACATTTTCATCTGCTTTAGCTTTAGCTAGAAGCTGATCTAGCGTTGTACCCGCACCCGCAGCTGCTTTTTTGTCCTTTGCAGCGTTGATGCGGTAATCAGCAATTTCGCGTGCTTCTGACTCACTAGATACCACGTTCAAAACGTCACCCGCCTCTGGTGCTCCATTCAAACCTAGAACCTCTACAGGAACAGATGGGCCAGCTTTTTCAACACGTTCGCCTTGGTCATTGATTAGTGCGCGAACTTTGCCCCATTGTTCGCCCACAACAAATATATCGCCCTTCCGCAGTGTGCCGTTTTGAACCAGAACTGTCGCAACAGGGCCCCGGCCAACATCTAGCTTTGCTTCGATAACAGCACCTTCAGCGTTACGATCAGGATTGGCTTTTAGTTCCAACAATTCAGATTGTAGAGCAATCGCCTCGAGCAGCTGAGGGAAGCCTTCGCCTTTCAGAGCCGACATTTCTACATCTTGAACATCCCCAGACATAGCCTCTACGATTACTTCGTGGCGCAGCAGTTCAGCACGTACTGCAGCAGGATCTGCCCCGGGTTTGTCCATTTTATTAATCGCTACGATCATTGGTACGTTTGCCGCTTTTGCGTGGTTAATCGCTTCAACGGTTTGCGGCATAACGCTATCATCAGCCGCGACAACCAAAACAACAATGTCGGTTACCTGTGCACCACGGGCCCGCATAGACGTAAATGCTGCGTGACCAGGGGTATCAAGGAATGACAACAATGTGCCATCCTCTGTAATAATTTGATAAGCACCAATGTGTTGCGTAATACCGCCCGCTTCGCCAGATACAACGTTGGTTTTGCGGATCGCATCGAGCACTGAAGTTTTGCCGTGATCAACGTGACCCATGATGGTGATGACGGGTGCACGCGACTTAAGATCTTCTTCTTTGTCGTCGATCGTAACAATCGCTTCTTCCACGTCAGCATCTGATACTCGCACAACTTTATGGCCAAACTCCTCCACGATCAATTCAGCGGTGTCTGCATCAATCGTTTGGTTCTGTGTCACCATAATACCATTTGTCATCAGTGCTTTAACAACAGCAGCTGTTTTTTCTGCCATACGGTTGGCCAGCTCTTGAACGGTAATTGCTTCTGGAACTTGAACATCGCGTACGACTTTTTCACGTTCACCAGAACCACTATCCATTTGCTTGCGACGCTCACGTTCCTGAGCACGCTTAATTGAAGCCATGGAGCGTTGGCGTCCACCATCTCGTCCAGACAATGCCTGATTTATGGTTAATTTACCAGAGCGACGACGATCATCTCCACTTTTTCCACGGTTCTGTTTTTTGTCTTCCACGCGTGTAGGTTTATCGTCACGCTTAGGTGTTTTTAATGGTGCTTTAGCAGCGGCTGCTTCGGCAGCCGCTTGATCTATAACTTCTGGTTCGGCTGTTTTCTTTTTTGGCTTAGCTTTTTCTTGAGTTTGGGTTTTTTCCGCGTCTTCTCTAGCCCTCAGACGATCAGAACGTTCTTTTTCTTCTTGTTCTTTTTCTTCTCTTTCGCGACGGCGCTCTTCACGCTCGGATTCTCGACGTGCTGTTTCTTCTGCTTCTTTTGCAGCACGTTCATTTTCTTGTGCAGCAGCAGCGGCCAATGCTTTTTTGCGGCGCTCCATTTCGGCATCAGAAATACCTGGTGCATTTACACCGCCGCCCGCTTTTCTATTAGAACCGCCTGCAGATCCTGATTTAGGAACAATTATGCGCTTGCGTTTTTTCTCAACCACAACAGACTTTGTGCGCCCATGGGAGAAGCTCTGCCGTACGCGGCTTGTTGAAGGGCGTCCACCACCCAGTCCCAATGGCTTTTTGTCGTCGTCACTCATCCGTCTTCAACCTTTCAGCGTTGGACTCATCCAACTGCTTTGCCTCTATTATGGCGTCTTCGCCGCGTATTCTAGCGAGTCTTAGAAATTCCCGTTTAACTGATTTGGTTAAACCGCCCTCTGCGAGCGCTGCATGTATCACATAGTCACGCCCAAAAGCCAAACCCAATTCGCTAGCTTTTAAGCAAGAAATATAGGTATTTTGGCCATTTGGGGGGCGTAGCTTTCTTTTTTGGGGTTCTGAACCGTCTAGAGCTTGCAACAGCACAGCGGCTTTTCCAGAAATCAACAGGCTCTTGGTTTTTTCAAAACCACAAATAGCACTACCATCGCGTCGTGCAAGCGATATCAAGTTGATCACCCTCTTTAGCAAAAGGTCTTCGACTAATTTGAGTAATTCATTTGGAATGATAGTTTGCAATTTTGCAGTTCTTGAAAACAGATTTTTGTCGATTGCAGTTTCTATGGCTGAACCTTGGGCAGAGACCCATATCCCACGACCTGGCAAGCGCTCCGATAGATCAGGAGTGACCATACCATTAGGAGATAACACAAACCGAATGAGCCCAGCACGTGACTGGATTTTACCCGTCGCTATGCAGCGGCGTGTGTGTTCATCATTGTGTTTTTTTTGTCCAGCGCGGCCCAAGTGTTTGTCCTGAAATCTGACACATCAGATCTCGCTTTCCTCTGTGGGTTCATCCTCTTTGGAAGTAGCGTCTTCTGCTATTTGCTCCTCTGTTACCCATCCTAACATCAAACGGGCTGTCATAACCAATTCCTGTGCTTCAGCCATGTTTACATCAAATTTTTCTAGCAGGCCATCATCTTTCACACGTTCACCATTAACGGTGGTGTACCCACCCGCTAGTTCCCAATCTGCACAAGTTGCAAAATCTTCCAGTGTTTTCACACCATCTTCGGCGAGTGCCACCATCATTTCTGGTGTTAGCCCCTCAAAGTCTATCAGGGACTGTTCGACACCCAATCCTTTTGCAGTTTCCAGTGCCTTAGCATTTTTCTCGTCCAAGGATTCGCGCGCTCGGGCTTGAAGTTCTTCCGCTGTATCTTGGTCGAAACCTTCAATTGTTAGTAGCTCATCGATTTCAACGAATGCAACCTCTTCCAATGTGGCAAAGCCCTCAGACACCAAAAGCTGAGCTACAACTTCATCCACATTCATAGTGTCCATAAACAATTTGGACCGGATTTCAAATTCTTTCTGACGACGCTCAGATTCTTCAGCTTCTGTCATGATGTCGATATCAAGACCAGTCAGTTGGGATGCCAAGCGTACGTTTTGACCACGGCGACCAATCGCAAGAGACAGTTGATCATCCGGTACAACGACTTCGATGCGTTCTGCTTCGTCGTCTAGAACAACCTTAGCAACTTCGGCGGGTTGCAATGCGTTAACCAAAAACGTCGGTGCATCATCATTCCATGGAATAATGTCAATTTTTTCGCCTTGAAGTTCGTTCACAACAGCCTGAACACGGCTACCGCGCATGCCCACACAAGCACCAACAGGATCAATAGAGTTATCAAAAGAGATCACACCAATCTTAGCGCGGGAACCTGGATCACGAGCAACAGCTTTGATCTCAATGATGCCATCGTAAATTTCTGGCACCTCCATTTTGAACAGCTCTGCCATAAATTCAGGTGCTGTGCGGGATAGAAAAATTTGTGGTCCACGGATTTCCGAACGAACTTCTTTTATGAATGCACGGATGCGATCACCGTTTCGGTATAGTTCGCGGTTAATTAATTGATCACGGCGCAGAACGGCCTCACCACGGCCAACGTCCACGATCACATTGCCGTATTCGACACGTTTGACTAAACCATTTATTATCGTGCCTTCGCGATCTTTGAATTCGTCGTACTGACGCTCACGCTCGGCTTCGCGTACCTTTTGAAGGATAACTTGTTTAGCAGATTGTGCGGCGATCCGCCCAAAATCCATAGGTGGAAGTTCGTCAATGACCCAGTCACCTACTTCTGGGTTGTCTAAGTGTGCACTAGCTTCATGAACAGTCATTTCGGTAAAGTGGTTCTCAACGTTCGACACGACTTCCCGTACGCGAGTCATTTCTAGTTCGCCTGATTTACGATCAATCTTGGCTCGGATGTCTAGTTCTGGTCCATATTTGGATTTGGCTGCTTTTGCGTATGATTCTTCCATTGCTTGCAAAACAAGATCGGGGTCGATCATTTTTTCGCGGGCAACGGCGTCTGCTATTTGTATCAGCTCCAAACGGTTCGCACTGGTAATGCTCATGACGGATCCTCTTCGGTCTCAATATTGTCAAACTTACTTTCATCCAGCACACTATCTTTGCGAGCTTTCAAACTTTCTTCAATTAGCGCATCAGTCAGGATTAACTTTGCATCTGAAAGCCAATCAAATTTTAATCCAATAGTTCCTTGCTGGATTTCAACTAGAATTTCGCCGTCCTGAATGCCGCATAATTTACCTTTGAAGCGGCGCTGTCCATCAATCAATTCTGACGTCTCGATCTTGGCTTGATAGCCTGCAAAGGTTTCAAAATCTTTCAATCTCGTCAGTGGGCGATCAATACCTGGACTTGAAACTTCAAGTACATACTCACCCTCAATAGGGTCCTCTACATCCAAAATTGCTGATACCTCAGTTGAGATTTTAGCGCAATCGTCTACCTCAATACCACCAGAAGGACATTCTGCCATAATTTGCATGATAGTCTGCTTTCCAGTGATCAAGCGCAAGCGCACTAGTTCATATCCGAGATCCTTGATTACTGGCTGAATGATCCCAGCGATATTTTTGTCAATGGCCGCCTTCGCGATCAGATCAGACATGAGATTCGTCCTTTAAGACACAAAAAAACGGGCACCGGCCCGTCGTAAGCTTTGGTGGAAAATTGGGGGTGGAAGCCAATCTCGCCGATTTCTACAGCGGTATATTCAATAGAATCGCAAATTGCAAGTCGTGAAAAGATTTTTAGAGTTAGAAGTTATTGCAATCAGAATTGATTTCTTTTGCTTTTAACAGGGTGATCAATAAGTTTATGAATGCCTTTGACTAGCCAGTCCCGAATTATTTGAATAAGGATAAATTTACCTTTTTATGCCCAAACGACCTGGCTTATTATTATGCGGGTGAGGTGAAAAACTATCTCTCTTCAGGCCTTTGGATTTGGCCTTTAATATGTTGATAGAAGTGATCGTAGATTGGTACTTTTTAAAAGCCTTACTTTGAAAAAACCGCCTCAACTCGACGGTTTTTTTGCGCACCTTCTTTTGTTTCATTTGTTGCACGAGGGGAAAGGTATCCAACCCCATGTGCTTCCAATCGTCCCGGTGCAATCCCATGATCATTAATTAACACACTGCGTACAGTTTCGGCCCGACTCTGAGAAATAGTAGTGTTGCCCTCAAGAGATCCCGACATGTCAGAATGCCCAACTAAAAGTACACGCAAATTTTTTTCTGTTTTTAGTTTTCTGGCCAGCGCTGCCAGTGCGTCATTTGGATCTGCGCCAATTACAACGCTGCCGGGTTCAAACGTCAAACCTTCAAGAACTGTTGAAAATTCGGCCAAAGTTTGTGATGGGTTCTTGGTTGGGCGATACTCTGTTATTTGTAAATATAAAGATAAAGGTGATTTGCTTAGCAGAAAGGTTAAATAGGCTGGGCTGTCAGCCACTACTTGTTTTGCGGTGATGAAATGATAATTGCGCAAATCCACTCTCATCATTGGCTCGTCAACGACATCAATCGCAAATCGGAAATCATAGCCACCGCACTCTCTTGATACACAAGATAGGATTTTTTCGTATCCTGAACGCTTCAACTGTGCAGTAATCCCTGCCTGCACCTCTGCTATGGGCTTATCTCCATTGATAACCCAAACTGTTCGATGAATGCTTTTGGGTGTGGTCGTGGTTGGAAAAGCGCCGTTTATAAATGGTCCAACAGGTACGGTATTGGGAATGGTTGTCTCTACCTTTGAATAGGTTGTCTTCGCGCCAACTGGTAAATGCAGCATAAATTCCGCTGTCGCTAATGATGGCGCAGTCAGTGCAACACAAGACAAGGCTAGGCAAAGTTTCATCGGTATGCGCTGTGATACTCTGCATTGGGTTTCATCGCGATGGCGGAAGAAAAGCGATTAGACATATTGTAAAATGAGGCTACTGCAGCCACATCCCAGATATCTGTATCTAAAAGACCCACATCGCGCAAAGCTTGGCGATCATGTTCTTCGATTTTTGCGCTAGCCTCAGTCACTTTCACTGCAAAATCTAGTATCGCACGTTCGCGGTTAGATAAATCTGCCACACGG
>Ga0315315_10006885_pt1 | contig 10509 bp, 11 predicted proteins | sample M140m3416metaG_FD_203699 | JGI IMG/M metagenome (GOLD analysis project Ga0315315, IMG submission 203699) | Ammonia-oxidizing marine archaeal communities from Monterey Bay, California, United States - M1 40m 3416 | ecosystem: Environmental > Aquatic > Marine > Intertidal zone | place: USA... | reverse complement strand
GCGCGGAGGCCACCCGGGGCGGCGCGCGCGGCGGAGAGCGCGCGGAGGATGGCGCTCGCCTCTCGCCGCAGCTCCGTGGCGCTGTTCGGCCCGCCGCGGTCTTGGGTCCCACCTGGGGCCTTGGGGGCGCCTTGGGTGCCGGAAATCTTCCCTCCCTTATCGGCTTTCGCTTTCCGCCGCGACCGCGCGGATGGGGTGGGACGCGACGTCCCACCCGCGTCCCACCCGCCCGCGACGTTCGCGACCTGTCGATCACCCCGTCGCTTCGACCCGTCGCCGTCGTCGCCGTTGGCGTCCGCCCGGGACGACGCGAAGGCCGGGCTGGCGGCCCCACCCCGTCGTCCACCGCTCGGCGTGCTCACCCATCTCGTGAGACGTGGCCGCGGAATCGGCGTGAATCCCCCTCGTGGCACCGAACGAGCCGGCTGATCACCCCGCTGACCGCTGCTCGACGCCCCACCCCCGGACCCGGCCCTTCCGCCGACTCGTCCATTCAACCCGCTCCCCGCCGGGAGTCGGAAGGCGGCCATGTCTAACATGGCTCGCCCGCTAAGTGGCGCTAAGCGATTGGCAGGACAGCCGTTCGAGTTTTGTTTTCGGCGGAGAGCTCCGGGCCATTTGCGTTTATGGGTCTCAAGTTCAGGTTATACACGGATCAAACGGAAGACGAATAGGCGTCTCTTCCGAGGTATCTTCCGCGAGACACAGCTCCCGCGCGCGCGGCACCATGGCGCCCATCGACTACAGCCGCTTCGACAACATCGACACGTCCTCCGACACGGATGACGACGATGCGGAGGATGCGAATATCGAGGAACTTCTGGCCGAGGTCGAGGGCGGGTTCTCACCAGAGGCCGTGCTGGACATGGCCTCCATCATTGACTCGGCCGTGGCGAGGACTTTCGGGGGCGACGTGGATATCATGACCGACGTGCTCCCGCCCCTCCACATCCGTGCCGGAGATTCGATGTTCGACGGGATCGCCGCGCGCATTCGCGAGTACGAGGACGCGCGGCCGCAAAGGCGACGAGTCGCGCTCGTCGCAAACGACGTCAACGACCGCTTCTTCCCTCCGATCCTTCCGAAGAAGAAGAGCAAAAGCCACGCCACGCCACCCGGGAAACAGAAACAGAAACAGAAGAAGCCCCGGCTTCCGTGCGTGGGTTGCGGCGCGCCCGCCCGGAAGAAGTGCAGCGGATGCCACAAACTCGGTGTCGACACTCGCTACTGCGCCGCATCGTGCCAGCGCGACCACTGGCCCAAACACAGACGCGAGTGCGGAACAAAACACCCGGAAATCGTCGCTAAGACCGCTGCACCCATCCCGGGTCTCCCGCGAGACGTCGTGTTGACCAACATCCTGGCCTCCCCAACGTGCATTGCGGACCCGGGTGACCTCGCGAGGCTCAGCGCGGTATCACGCGCGATGCGTCACGCGGTACGGGAGACTAAAAGGCCGGTATACGAGCTATCGTGCGTTTATTTTTGTATTTGTTTATTTTTTGTTTTAACTCACGTATGGGCAATTCAAATGACGAGGACGTGTTTTATTTACAGGTGCAACGCGGCTGCTGCTCGCGGCGACGTTGACGGTCTGAGATGCGCGATTGAATCGGGCGCTCCGATGGACGGCGACACGTGCGAGATCGCGTCGTCGTGGAACGCACTCACGTGCCTCACGCTGCTGCATGCGCGTGGGTGCGAGATGAACCACGCGCGTTGCATCATCGCCGCGGTGCGACACGGATCGCGGGAATGCGTGTTGTGGCTGAAAGATTTCAACGGGACTCGGTTCGATTTGAAGGAGATGGCGGCGGCGGCGAAGGCGCACATCGCGTCGCCGCTTCGCACTTTGTTCGAGCGCGTGAACGGGATCGAGCGCAGGTTCGGGTGTTTCCGGAGCTTCTTGAGTGACCTGGTACGGGACATCGCTAGGTACGGCACGGACGATGAACGGAAGGAGGGCGTGAGATACCCTTGGTACTGCTTTCCCGCCACCGAAGACGAAGACGAAGGGGAAGAGTCTGACGAGTCGGAGGACGAGGAAGACGAGGTGGCGGCGCGTCACCCGCACCTCGCGGGCACCCCGCACCTCATCCCGTTGCCCGCGGGTGAGTTCGGCGCCCCGCCGGGCTACCGCGCCTTCGCCATGCGCGTCGGATCATGAGCGAGTGACCCGCGGCGTGACACACACGAGAAGAACGAAAGAATGAATGAATGAATGAGTTTTTTCACGAGTCTGAGGTATGAACTACACTCGCTCAGCAGCACGCCCCAGAGGCGCAGGCGCCCGATCCGTCCCCGCCCGGCATCGCCACCGGCGGCCCACCGCAGTCGAACGCCCCGTAGTGAACACTCCGGTCACCGAACACGTCGAAGTGCTTACCCAGCCACGTCTCTCCCAGCATCGACGCGGTGTTCCTGCAAAACAAAACATGACGTCAATCAATCGATTTGCCCATACGAGAATCAAAAGTCACAACTTACCCGCAAACCAAAAACGGCTTATTCTTCTCGATCCTGTGGTGATCATCCAACGAGTACGCGTGCGGATGCCCGTCGATCGTCCCTTTGTACACCACGTACTGCCCGTAGTCCTCGCAGATGCTCTCCAGCCGCCCAGGTACCTTGAACAGCCTGTACGTGATGGAGTAAAACTTCGCCTCGCCCAACAGTTCCCTCAACGCCGGATCCAGCACCTCGATCTCGTGACCTTCCAGAACCCTCGGGTCGGTAAAACCCGTGCGCACGCACAGACGCCGGAAGTCCTCGACGTACATCGCGCCGCCGAGGCACTCACCGAGCAGCACAGGGTGCGCGCGGATGTCCTCCGGCAGCCGCCGATCACAGTAAACGTCAGAAAAGTAGAATTCTCCGCCGTCGGCTAAGACACGCCACGCCTCGGACAACACCGCGGGTTTATCCGGTGATAGGTTGACGACGCAGTTGCTGATGATGAGGTCTTGCGTGGCGTCCTCCACGCCGGCGGCTTTCAGATCCTCGATCGTGCCCTTCTTGAACGTCATGTTTTGGGATTCGTAATTCAGGACGTCGACGCAGTAGGATTTCGCGTGTTTGTTGGCGACGTCCAGCTGTCCGTCGGTCATGTCGACACCGGTGACGGCGCCGGCTTGGCCGACGAGCGCGGCGGCGACGTAGCAGTCGCGGCCGCTTCCCGAGCCGAGGTCGAGGACGCGGAGGCCGTCGATGCCCTGCGGCGTCGGGGATCCGCAGCCGTAGTACTTAGCCTTGACCTCGTCCGGGACGTTCGAGAGAATGTCGCGGATCTTTTTAGGGAGGTCGTACGGTGTGCAGCACGCGGAGGTCTTGAGGTCGTCCGAGGTCTTGAGGGTCTCGCCGTAGTATTGTTGGACGCTGGATCGGACGGAGTCGTCGCCGCCGCCGTCGGTGGCGATGATCTTGGCCCCCATGAGGGTGTCCAGGGCGCTGGACGCTGAACCCGCGTCGGCGGCGACGGCGACGTGTGCACGCCGGGATCCCTTCCGGACGGACGACGACGCCTTGCGGGAGAGGGCACGAGTACCGCGGGGCGTCGCGAGAGCGAGCGGCGCCCCGCGGAGGGTGGGCGCGAGCGCGGCCATGGCGGTCATTCTCGGGTGTTCAGATGCGTCCGGGAGTGGAGTCGCGTCGGCGTGTCCAAGGATGTGACGTCGAGCTAGATTCCTGTGGCTCTGGTTTCTTTCTTCGTTATCAAGCCGGTTTCTCTTCGTGCCCACCGTCCACTGCTCAAACGCGCCACGGACGCGTCGCTCGAGCCCATGGCGTCGACATCCATCGCGTTCCGCCCCGTCGTCGTCGCGTGCACGGCGAGGCTGGATCAATCACGCGCCGTCGCACCTCGTCCCGCGCGAATCATGACGACCGTGCCCAAAGCAAAGCTGATCGGCACCCTCGCCTCCGTCGCCCTCCTCGCCGCTCATCACCCACCGATGGCGTTCGCGGAGGATACGGAGCCCGCGGGCGTGTCCAAGGCTGTGACGGCGACGCCGCTGGAGTGCGCATCGGACCCGACGTGCGCCGCGGAGCGATCAAACCTCCTCGCGGCCGGCGCCTACGCACCCCCGATCGACGTCGTGGAGGATGAAGACGAAGCCGTCCGTCGCGCAATCTGCCCGCGCAATCCAACCGCGGACGTCTGCCGCTCGAAGAAGGATCGCATGAAGGTGAACGACAGCAAGTGCAAGATACCCATCGGGCTCGGGTGCGCGATGTGGAAGTAGCCAAGTAGCGATGCGTCTGATGTCATCACGTTAATGTATCATGATAGCATAGCTCTCTAAGGACCCCACGTTAAATGCGCTAAAGCTCGGCGCCGGACTGAATTGCAATCGGCGCCGGTCGACGGCCGATGGAGCCGATGGCCGGAACGTGTTCCAGCCACCCCGCGTGTAGCATCCGCCGCCCCGCGCCCCGCCCCGCCCCGAGCGGATCCTCCCAATTCGGCAGCGTCGCGCTCGCCTCGTTCATCATCTCGATCAGCCGCTTGACGAGTTCGTTGTCGCACCCGGCGGGGGGCGGGTCCAAGTTTTTGGGCGGGATGCCCGCCATGTAACTGCGCTTGTCGAACCGCCATTTGCCAACCTTCCCCGGGGTGAACACCCCGTTCTCGTCGTAATCGTTGCCGTACGTGAAGTGCAGGATGAAGAACTCGCCTAGGCCTTTATCCCACGGCGGCTGCGCCATCAGCTTGGGCCGCAAATCGTGTTTCACCCCAGCTGTAAAAACAAAACACGGCGTCAGTCAGTCAGTCAGTCTAATTGCACGTACGGGGATTAAGATGAACGTACCGATCTTGGCCGCGATTGTGTACCCGTACATCTCCAGCACCCACCCCCAAGCCTTGTCCGCTTCTTTATCTTGCTTGATCTTGAGCGTGACGTCGTGCCATATGGGCGCCACCCGTCGCAGGTCTTCCTTGTGAATGAACACGGGGGAGGATCCGATCGGGTCCATCTCCTCGATCTCGCGGTCCGTGAGGTGCTCGCCCGCGAATCGCCTGATGAGCTCGGGGAAGCCTGTAGCCAAAACACGACGTCACTCTAGTTGCCTATGCGGTGATTGAAATAAACTCACCTTTCGGGTTGATGTAAAAAAACGGAAAAGCCGCCGCGGTTCTTCCGTTCATCAAGTTCTGTAACGGTCGCAGGTACAGGTGATCCGGCTCGGCCATCAGAATATAGTCCTCCTCGATGTCGCCGCACTTCTCGAAGTACTGCTTGAACGCGTTCGGCCTGGAGAGCACCACGAAACCCATCTCGTTATCCAGCCTGTAAACAAAACACGATGGATGTCAATCGAATTGCCCATATGAACGCGAATTAAAAGAAACCCACCTGTCCACCACACACGTCGGGATCTCGTCGACGAGCTTATCAGCCTTGTCGTGCAGCACTCTGGTGAACCCGCCCATCTGGCACCCGTCCGGATCCTCCGCCTCGCACTGCTTCTTCATCTTATTGTACCAGAAGTGCATCACGCGGACCTGCCACGCCTGATAGATGTTCGCGTTGGTGGTGACGAGGACGTGAAACTTTTTGTGAGCTCCGCGCTCGCCGGACGTATCCGCCGGCTTGGCCTGTACACAACACACGACGTCATTCTAATTGCCGTATACGAGGATTGAAAGAAAGAAACGCACCATCGAGCCGCTGACCCACGGGTTGGTATCGTCGCTCGTGCCGGTCGGGATCTCCGGCCGGCCTTGGCGCTTGAGCCAGCACGCCTTGTGCGGCTGCCCGCTGCACCCGCCGACGACGGGGCAGTACACCCACACGTTACACCCGCCGTTGTGCTTCGTGTCGGACAGTGCGGCACAGTCGTCGTAGCATTCTTTGGGCGAATTCTTCAAGTTGGTCTCGCCCCACTTGACGACGTCGCCGCCGTACTCGGTGTGTTCCTTAGGGTCGTAAGTTGATTGAGACCCTGAAGACCCTGAGTCGCTTGAATCGTCGCTTGAGACGGTGTCGGCTTTCTTCTTCGGCTTGGAGGATTCGAACCACGAGGTTGACTTCTTCGGCTCGAAGGGTTCGAGCGTGTTTCCGACGCGCCTCGTCTCGATCTTGAGCCCCGACGCTTTTGCCCGGGCCACCGTCTCGACGTCGTCTCCTCTGGCATCTGCCCCGGCGGCATCGTTCGTCGTCACCGGCGTCTTTACCTGCGTCGTCGTCGTCGTCGTCGTCGATGATGATGATTTGTGCGCGTTGGTGATGACGTCGGTGGGATGTTCTTCTTTCTCCGAGATGACCGTCGTGGTGCCGTCGGGGTTGCGTCTCACCTTGCGCACGATCCTCTTCACCACCCGCTTTTTCCGCCTGCCCGTATCGGCATCCACGATGACGTCCCCGATGGAGTCCGATGCGTCCATGTTGTTCGGGTCCATGCCCTCGTATCGCGCCCTCGCGGCGAGTTCCTTAGCGGCGGCGCTGCGCTCGCGCGTCCACCCGCCGCCCGAGGTACCGATGTGTTCACCGAAGCCGTCCAGCAGATGGCCCGCGGTGCCGAGTACGTCAAGATTGAGATCCGCGTCGCCCAGCATCCGGTGGTGCACCGCGGGGGCGCCGCGGGTGTGGTGGGGTAACGATGCGTCGTCGCCGTGCGAGGAGAAGACATTGAAGGCGACGAGGAACGCCGCCAGGAAGGCGAGCGCGGGGAGGCGCCGGCCCGCCATCGTCCGCGTGCGGGGCGCGCCTCGAAAAGTGTCGAGGATTTCGAGAAATGGCCCTCCAGCTAAAAGTGTTATGAAGAAATAGACGTCTCCAAACTATTTGCGCTGTGGAATTTGATCTAATTCCATATCTAATACCACAATTCCAATTGTATTCTGACCTGCGAGCTATGCACCGCATCTTGGATTCGTCTGTTACATTTCAGATTTCCGGAAGCCACAACGAACGACACGGACGCAGCATGTCGTACGAACAGGCCGCGGCCGAGCGTTTACTCAACCATCACGGCGATGCCGACGCGCCCACGCGATACGCCAAGCGCCGCGCCAACCCCTCCGGCGGCGTCCTCCTCTCGGTGCGTGCGATACTACCCGCGCGATACGCCCTTCTCCCGCGCGCGCCACGAGTAAAAAGCGTCGAGATGCTCCGCGGCCTCCCGCGCGCGCCCAAAGCCCGTCGCTGACCTCCGTTCATCCCGTCCATCGCGTCATCGCAGGCGTCGCTCGTGTGCTTCTGCGTCCTCGCGATCCTCGGGCTCCACCGCTTCGGCGCGATCGACGCGTCCCCCGCGTCGCCCGCGTCGTCATCAGCGGACCGCGTGACTCCGACCAACACCCTCGGATCCGCGCGGTTTTCACACGGTCTGCTCCGCCATCCCAAGGAGCCGCTCGACTGCGCCCCGGACGCCACCGGCGCGGTGCACTGCGTCTCCCCCGGCGCGTTCAAGGCTGTACCGGTGGCTCGCGACGGCACCCCCGTCGAGGCTGTCACCGCGCCGCTGTCCAAGACCCATCACGGCGTTCACGCCGAGAGTGTCGAGGCTGATCATCGCCTCGCACACGACTCCGCCTCCGCCCACGAGACGCTCATGGCGCAGATCGCGTGCGCCCCCGACGCGTCCGGCGTGACCCGATGCGTCACCCCGGGTGCCTTCCCCGCCGCGCGCGACGTCATGCCCGACGGCAGCCCCGTCCCAAGGCCCCGTCACAAGGCGTCCATCAAACCCCGCCGTCACGCCACCAAACTCGGCTCTGCTCATTCGCATTCCAAGTCCGCCCCCGCCGACGAGGACGCCGCGACGAAGGGCATGTCATGCCGCCCGGGACCCGACGGCAGCATGCGATGCACCTCCCCGGGCGCATTTCCCGCCGTCAACCCCGACGCCCTCGAGGTTCCGCGATCGAAGGACGAAGGTGAGAGTTCAACCGCGAGTGCCGGCAAGGCACGAAAGTCGGCATCTTCCGAGAAGGAGGAGACCGAGTCGTCCAAGAAGGACTCCAAGCACTCCAAGAAGCACTCTAAGAAGGACTCCAAGAAGGAACCGGAAACCCCCAAAGACGTCGTGAAGGAGGATGCCGACGCGCAGGTTCTCTCCGAGGCCAACGCCGTCGCGTTCGAAGACATGGCGGACGAACGCCGAGAACGACACCCGGCGACGTACCAAGTCGTCGACGCCGCGTACCAAGCGCAACGAACGAAGGATCTCGAAGCGCAAGCGAAAGCGGAGGCCAAGGCGGCCAAGAAGGCGGTATACACCGCTCACGAGGATGCGTCCGAGCTCGCCGAGCGCGAGAAGCGATCGTGGGAAGCGAGCGCCGCGACGGAGATCACGCCGGATCGGATGGCGCAGTTCAAGGAGATGGAGATGGAGGATGCACGCGCGGAGACGGAGACGGAGGCCAACGCCGTGGACGATGCGGTGGATGAGAAGCCGAAGCGGTTGCACGAACCGAGGCTGTTCTGCACGCCGGATGAGAACGGGAAGATGAAGTGCGTTCACTCGCTCGTCGCCGCCGCGCAATGATGAGTGACGGATTCGAGATGGATTCATCGTCAATGATCGATGAGGAGTCCGTTTGGACACCCGAGCGCTGTCCGGACTGAGGTTAAGTCCGAGCGCCGATGTATTACGTCCTCCGCGACGTCGTGTAGAGTAAGAGTATCACCACCGGTGTTTTATCAATGAGATCGTTGATTATCAATGCCGTCGCTTCGTTCTCGACGTCCCCGACGCCTGGGTAACTGTAAAGGTTTTCTTGGACGTGAAAAGAAACTTCGGGAAAATATGACGTTATCTGGACTAGGCGGCCCTACGCGCCCACTTTGCGCCGCGAGACCGCCGTCGCGACTCGACCGTCGCTGAGGTACCCATCGGAAGATGTCCTCCGAGGACGCATCGCCTCCCGCGCCGGCGCAGGACGCCGGCGACGCGGGAGCCACCGCGGGAGAAATCCGCGATTTGAACGCCCCCACTCATGCACAGCAAACGGGCTCGGTGACCTTCGCCGACGACGTGGGCGAGCGGCCGCTCGAGATGCGATCCACGCCGAACCTCGCGGACGCCGCCATGGACGTGATGTTCGAACAACAGAAACAGCAAGAGGGCGGGCTACGGAGCTGGAAGGCCATGAGGTCACGGGCGGTGCGACGACAACTCGTGCAGATGTCGCGCGCGAGCACCAGTCGCCTGTCCAACGTGCGCAAGCTCCAGGTGCCCTCGGGAAGCGCGGCGGTGATGCCCCACATGCTCGCCCCGGAGGATATCGACCCCATCGCCGGCGGCGTCGAGCCAACGGCGCCGACATCACTCGCGGACACCCATCTCGACGCCGGCGACTCAACCGCATCCCTGCGCTCGTCCATTCCAAGCGCACGAAATCTCATGAGACCCGACGTCGAACCCGGCGAAACCTTCGACGACGCACACGCCGAGGAGATCGACGAGAAGGAGGACAAACTCGCGGCGTGGCTCCAGTGCTCGGGGCTACACACCGTCGGTAAGTGGGTCCTCAACTACAGGAAACACCCGTCCTGCTGGGCCGCGCTGCTCGTGCTCCACGGGGTCCCGGAAGTCACAGGGCGCCTGCGAGCCAAGGTGGAAAACTACGCCATCTACTCGGCGCTGTTTCTATCGTGCACCATCGCCGCGGTGATGGACCCGCCGCCGGCGATGGACTGCGAACGACGCGATTTCGACGGCGACTACGAAAAGTACAGGTGCGAAGTCGCCAAACGGGTCGCGGCGTACGCACTCATCGCATCCGTCGCGATGCATTTTCTGGCAATCATTTTGGCCATGGGTGAGTTTATTATTTTACATATCGTATGGGCAATTAGTATGACGTCGTGTTTTGTTTACAGCGTTCGTCAACGCGCTGAACGAGTGCGCGAGGGAGAGCGACGTTTTCCGCATCTTCGCGCGTGGCCAGGGTTTCCTCGCGACGTATAAGTGCCAAAAGGCGTTTAGGATCGGAAGCGCGTGCACGATGGTGGCGATCGGCGCGGTGTCGCTTGAGATGATCGGGTGGGACGCCGTGGTCTTCGAGCTGGTAAGTTTATTTTAACTCTCATCGTCATATGGGCAATAGAATGACATCGTGTTTTGTGTACAGCTGCTCGCCGTGTACGTGATTCGCACGTTTACACACACGTCGCACTTGCTGTTCAGCAGCGGAAGCCTGGTGAACTACTGGCGAACCGAGCTGGGAGGTAACCCCGACGAGGACGACCCGTACGACATCCAGCCCGGCGTCGAGGTGTTCAAAGAACGGCTCAAGTTCTCGCGCGGGATGTTGGGCGACCCGCTGGAAAGTACCAAGGGATCCTCCGCGGGGGGTTCGCAGACGAGCGGCGGCGGCGACACACGCGGGGATGGAAAAGGGGGTAAGCGCGGGATACTGGGCAGGCTGCGGAGTTCTTCCGGTAAAGCGCCGAGGGTGCGCATGGACGGGAAGAGCGCGGAGGAGAGTAACTCGGACGAGGAGGACGCAATCGATAAACTGCGGAAGAGCATGGAGAAGAAGAACAATACGCGGGAGAAGAA
>Ga0315315_10006884_pt1 | contig 10511 bp, 3 predicted proteins | sample M140m3416metaG_FD_203699 | JGI IMG/M metagenome (GOLD analysis project Ga0315315, IMG submission 203699) | Ammonia-oxidizing marine archaeal communities from Monterey Bay, California, United States - M1 40m 3416 | ecosystem: Environmental > Aquatic > Marine > Intertidal zone | place: USA... | reverse complement strand
GGAGACTGACCAGACTGAAATTGTGGCGGCACCAAGGGGCGATAGCAACACCGATGAAAATGCTGACAAGGAAGAGACGGAGACGCAGATTGATCTTGGAGGAAGCAAGAAGGAGCAGGAAATGACCGAAAAAGAAAAAAAGGAACGCGATCAAAAAGCTTTGAATGAGGCCTCTCGCACTTTTGCGAAAGAGAAACTGGTCTTGATGCAAAAGCACATCATTTCGGGGGCAATAGATGTCATCGAGGGCATTCGAAGTCACGACAAATACGACGCCAAGTGCATCAATCTCAATTGCACGTCAATAGAGCCTGAAAGTATCCCGATCACTGTCTGCAGCTTTTTGCTTGAGTTCTGCATGGACTCCCCATCCGAACGATCGGTGCTTGTATCTTCATTTGTCAAGCGGCTGATTTCACACATTGTTGTTATTGACGGAAGGCGGACAACTCACAGAGTCGCAGAGGGGAAGGACACGGAATTCGCGTCTCTGATGCACGCGACCGTGATCTGTCTAAGGGGACTTCCAATGACTCGTTCAATTGTTCTCAAACACGGCCTTGTCGGCAAGTTACTGAGCTGTTTGCGAGGCACAGTTTCTGTCCACAAGCATGACATGCCAAAGGAACGGGAGGCTTCGAAGTCGACTGCGTTTCCAAGCTGGCCGAGATGGGCTGCACCCTCTCTTCTACTTTTAGATGTCATGGCACAACCAACTGCGGACACGCTCGACGTCGAGGTTTCTGAAAAACATGTTGAGATTGAAACATCGAAAGAATTCCACCGGGCCTGTGCCGAACAAAAGAGGCAATCCAGAACCCTGTCGAAGGCTACGCGGCAAATCTTTTCTCTAATCAATCAAAGACCAAGCGGCATAGACTCCCAAGATGGTGATTCTAAAAACACAGCCACGGAAGATGCCAAAGGAAAGAAAGTTCAGGGTAAAGATGCCGAGCTCAAGATGGGTAGTGATAGGAAACACACTGCTGAAACCTCTTCTTCGATCACTGAGTTTCCGTCCATACCATCGTATGTGCCCCTAATCATGCCAGATGCAGCAGAGGCTTGTATGCATCTTTGTTTGCAAATTCTTCGACGATATTCGCACTCGAAATCTATCAGCAAAGGGAAACACGAAACCGAGGTCGGACCGTCGCAAGGAGTATTGCACGCGGCAATGTTATTGCTCTCCCGCGTCTTACGCTCCCAGCAGATTGCGATGCAGTGTCTCAAGTTGTCTGGAGCTGAGATCCTTTGTTCTCTTCCAAAACAATGTCGTTTTGAAGCGAAAACTGGCATTACCACCATGATTCTTCGTCGCATGTTAGAAGACTCTACTACCCTTCAAACGATAATGGAGACAGAAATCAGGGCGTTGGTAACAAGGCTATCGAAGCAACCGAGGGGGTCAGGTCGCAGTAGAGCGAACGTGAACATATCGCTGGAATCATTTCTTCAGGGCACGACTTCTCTCATATGCCGTGACCCATTGGTATTTTTGAAGGCTGCAGCTGTGTCAGTCAGAATTGACGTAAAGCCGGCGGGTGGGAACAGCCAGACGGAAGTTGTCTTGCTCTCTGCCGAAGAAGGAGCGAAGCACTCGAAGCTTTTGGCTGACAACTTTTGTTTGTCCACGGTGGATCGCGATCGTAGCTCCTCGCAGACAGCGAACACAAGCGTCGGACCGACGGCGAAACGTGGACGGACCGCAAAGAAGGAAAAGACGGTCTCTTCCAGCAAAGTATCGAAGGGTAAGTCCCCTCACACGCATCGATCTTCTTGTTCGCGACGAAGCCTTAGCCCAAAGAAGGAACGGAAGCAAATCACTCTCAACGGAACACCTTCAAATCACATAACAACTTACCTGCTTCGCGAAATGATCGAGTCGTTCAAGAAAAGTTCCTCGTCGCCGACGTCCACAACGAAGGATTTTCCTCACGGGTTCCTATCGACAGTTGATTACCTCGAAATTCTGTCCGATCTCGTGCTAGCTGTCCCTGCCTGTGCGGCTGCAATTCACCGCTTTCGCATTAGCGGGGTTAAAGTTGCAGGGAGAACGCACAGTATCAATCACGCATTGGTAGGTTGCCCACCCCCCCCCAACACGGCAGTTAACTTTCTCCTTCACGAACTGCTCCCCCAACCTCGGTATCCGCTCCCAAGTTTACCGGCTGACTCAGAAGCTGACATCGTCGAGGGACCCCTCGACGTTGAGGTGGTAAAAGAAAAGAGACAAAGAGGATACGAGGCCATAAAAAGTTCCCAGACTGCCGCTCGTCTTATTGTCGCTCTCGTTGCCCGCGCCGGAGAAGGCAGAAAGCGTGTTATAGCGGACCTTGCATTCGCTCTTAATGGAGGAGCTCCAGAATCAGCTCTTTTGCCTCCGAAAACAAATAAAACTTCCAATCTGAAATCTGCTCGGGATGAAGGTCGCACAATGTCGGCTCTGCAGGCATGGGGCGAACTTTGCATAGGTCTTGCTGCGCCTAGGAGTAGTGGAGCTAGTCAAGACACCAACGCGACATTGAGCTTTGAAGTTGTCCGTCTTATGCTGGAAAATGGAATGGCCCACGCAGTCATGTGCGCTATCGGAAGAATCCAGCTTGACCACCCACTTGCACCAGGAACAGCAACCGCTTTGCTTCGTCCGCTGGAAGTATTTTTGCGAGGAAGTGTCACGGATACCGTTCAAAAATTGATTGAAGCAGACAAGGCAAAGAACACTGGAAGGAGCAACAAAAATGTCGCTTTGGTTTCCCCGGCTGTTGGCACCCTACATCGAGGTGAAACCGTCTACGAGGACGACGCGATGCTCGAAGATGGTTTCGACGCTGATACGGCTGTACGTAACCGCGAAATGTCGGACGGTGAAGATTACAGCAGCGTCGAAGATGAAGCCGTTGGCCCACATGATGAAGCGGGCGTAGATCCAAATGATTTATGGGAGGAGGACAATGAAAGCAGCAGCCATGACGACGATTCAGATGACGAAATGGATGACGACAGCGAGGAGATGTCTTCAGATGAAAGCGAAGACAGCGACGACGACGAAGGCTCGAACTCTGAAAGTTCCGAAGTGAGCGACGAAGAAGTGGATGATGCGATGTCCGAGGATGAAGGTGTAATAAATGGTATTGGGCACCAAGACTTAGGCGGGCATTTTATTGGCGCTGGGGGCGAAGAGGCTTTCGATTATGACAATATAGCTCAGCTAGCGGTGGAGGATGATACTTTCTTCACCGCTCATCATATCGCTGGTGCTGGGGATTTGCACTTCGGAGAAGCCGAAACGGATGAAGGTTGGACTTTTCTCGCTGGCGCTGGAGATGGACCAACCGGTGCAATTCGAGAAGTAAATCATGGTACTGGAGGAGAAAGTGGTATCGGACTTGGCGCAGGGACTGATCGCTCTGGAGGTATGGGATTAGAGGCCATGCTTGGACAAATCCTTCGCGCAGGTGACATACCAACGGAGGCGATGGCAGAACTCGAGGAGACTTTGGGAATACGAATTTCGAATCCCACTGAAGAGGGGCGCGGTGGTGGCAACTTTAGAGCGCAAGATAATGTCGTTCGGAATGATGCCTTTGGTAGGTATCCAAATGTCGAGATGAGGAATGCAGACCGTGGCCCAGTCGGTGCAGTTCCATCTGTTCGCCAAGGGACACCGCCAGATATTGGCTATGCTTCTATTAATCCAACTGGTCGCTTCGAAAATTTCAACGCCATGGAATACGTATATGGTGGGCCCTTGGTCGCGTCTGGGAGCTGCTATTACAATCTATCGACACCGCTACCATCGCAGGAGGACTTTGATGACAGCAGCTCCTCTAGAATCCCGGCGAATGTGTCCACTCAATTATTTCCCGGTGGCACATTGGTGTCTACGCACGTTAGACGGCCACATCAATCACATCCATTGCTTCGTGATATCGAACTGGGACCGATCAATTCGCTCGTATCAAGCGGAAGGCGGGGGCTTTTGGAGCGTCAACCTCGACCTTCAAGGAGTGGATTGAGCTCCGGCAGCCGTCTCATTTCCAGTATGCTCTTGTCAGACCCGACTGGAAATAATTCGATTCAAAATCGGGGGCAGGATTCTAGACGTTTTCGGGGTACTACTGGCATTGGTAGAGGTATGTTTGAATGGACAGAAGACGACAGGGCTTCAGACACCGGGATTGGTAATTTCAGAGCCGAATTCGAACGAGCGCTCCGTGAGGTGGTGGCAGAGCCTGTCATCAACGCCGGCACCCGCCCTTTTGCCGTAATGCGAGAGAGAGAGGCGTCGCCAGAGCCGGCTCTAACGACTGGCAACTCTAGTAATGGAAATTCTGCCGAAAGCGAGAGAGGAGGATGGGCCAGAGAATTTATTGAAGCCAACAATGAAGAGGTGGAAGGCAGTGAAGGTGGTTTACAAAATAATGAAGCGAGTGCTGATCAAGCGGAGCGTTCAACAAGAGCCGATGAAGGCCCCACCGAGACTGGGGGAGATGGCGAGGAAAGTGTCAGTGAAGGCGACAATGTGGCAACCTCTCTGGCCTCCGGGCTGAGGCTCTCATCAAGCAGGGAATCAGGGAATGGTTCCTCGGACCCCGCGCCTGGGTTCGAATCGGCGAGCGCGAATGCACCTACTGAAGCCATCAGTGGCGGAGCTGATAACCACAGGCTGCAAAATGAAATCGACGTAAGCGCTCAGCCTGACCATGGAAGTCATGATCACCAGTCAGGCGAAAGCAGTGGTTATGAGCCACCACCTGACTCTGAAGATAGGTCACAATCTACAGAAGTTGTCACCGAGTCCGGAGGAACTGACGGCAATGCTGCGGGTAATTCACCGAATGCTTTCGGTCTTTTATGTCCACCTGGAATGGACCTCGAAGTATTCAATAGCCTACCGCTTGAAATGCAGCAAGAAGTCGTATCCCAACATAGGGCCACAGAGAGCGTAGCCGCAGAGTTGGATGCAGCGTCGGGCCTCGACCCCGAAGCCCTCGCTGCCTTACCCGAAGACATGCGGCGTGAGGTGATTCAGCAAGAACAGCAGGAACGGCGATTGAGGGAGGAAGCTCCAGCCGATCCAGCAAATGCCGAAGAGATGGACAATGCAAGCTTTATCGCATCTCTATCTCCTGATCTGCGCGAAGAAGTTTTGCTTACCGCTGACGACACATTCCTTAGTTCTCTTCCGCCCAACATTATTGCAGAAGCCAATGTCCTTCGTGAAAGAAGGGCGGCCCAGTATAGGCGAGAACAGCAACCTTCTGCCGCCCTACCAAATCCTGTTCCTGTCGTGTCAGCAAATGCCCATGCCTCTTCTGCTTCTGCCTCTACTTCTGGTGCCCTAGTACCGGCTTCTTCCAACTCGTCCTCTAGCCGAAGACGGCAACGCGTAGGGAGGATGAAGGTTGACCTGGACAGGGAGAGTCTCATAGTTATGCCGCGTCAAACACATTTTCCCCCACTTCTGACTCCAAGCTCGATGGAATCACTCGCTAGCATCATGTTCCTTCTTTCCCCTGGTCGCCTGACACATCGTTTGCTGCAAAAGGTGTTCCAGAATTTCTGCTCGAATGCCGAAATCAGGGGGGTGATTTTGACAACTTTCGTTTCCCTCTTGAATGCGAATAACGCGAAAGCCCGCGAGGCTATCAATGCGCTTGGCATGGAAAGGGGGGATTTTGAGGGAGTCTCGTCCGTCGACTTTCCACCAAAGGGACTGATAGGAACATCACCTATTGCTGACGCGGATGAATCATGTTCATCGAGTCTTGCATTGCTAAGGCAAAGAAATGGGGGAAACGCAGCTGCAGCTGCTTGTCACCTTCCCATGAGCTCACGTATTTCTTCTGAGGACGGCCTCCCCCCTGTTGTGGCCCGAAGGCTGATTGATTCTCTAGTATTTCTTTCAAAACAAGTGTCATCCTTTTCTGTTGGAGTAATGAAGGCTGATGACTCGAAGGAAGGTAGTACATCTTGTCTGGAGCAACTTTTGGATTTGCTTGGAAAGCCGCTTTACCTGAACTCCCCCGCGACTTTGGAACTACTGCTTTCTATGGTAGAGGTTGCTACATCCCCTCTATCTCTGCTTCCAAGGGATGGAGACGAGATTCCAAAGTTATCCCAGGGAGAGATTGCTTCTGCTTTATCTATGAAGAAAGAGTGGATCAACGTGCCGACACCCACTGTATCTCCAAATCGTCTCAAGCTCCTCTGCTCGTTTATTAAACTCGAGTACGTAAAGGATACCTCCTTTGTGAGGGTCAACACAATCGCCAGGCGCCTTTGTAGGATTGAAGAAAACCGGCACTATATTTTGCGTGAACTCACGGGAGTTGCTGGAGCATTGGCGGCGTCTGCTGTCAACGATCTGAAGGCTCTGTCTATTCGACTTCGCGATGCGGTGACCACCTACACCAAATCAAAGTCGCTGGCAGACAATCAGAATGAGACAGTTGCCTATCGTCCAAGTTCGCAAGTAAGTCTGGTGTCAAGCTCTTCTGAAATGAAGTTGCTGCGGGTACTGCAGGCGCTCACCGCCCTTTGCAACGAGGCAAACACAGATACAAAGAAGATCAGCGGTCTCCCCCTCGCTAGTCAAGAGCTCGTTTCTTTAATGGAAAGCATTGACCTTGACCCTCTTTGGAGTGAACTCACGGCTTGTCTTCGTTTGGTTTCGATCCTTGAAGGGGTCGAACTTCAGGAGTCAAATCATGGCGCAAAGGAAGAAATTAATGGCGACGTGGAAGCAGAAGCTCAGGACGAGACCGGAACTGGAAACTCAACCGTTATTGGGGGTAAAAAATTGCAGAACAGTGTTGCCGGCTTGTTGACTCGGTTCTTGCCCTCCATCGAAGCTTTCTTTGTAGTTAATGGCGTGGCGATGAAGAAAATGAAAATGGAGGATGAAGGCGTAGATATTGTCGACAGTGGAAAGCCAAGTGAGGAGGAAACTATCCTTGGAGGCAAGGGTCTTCTTGAGTTTGTGAAGGCGAACAAAATTCTTCTGAATGCGCTTATCAGAAGCAACCCTTCCCTCATGGACAAGGGCCTGCGGGCAATGGCGACAGTTCCAGGCTGCAGACCTCACCTGGAATTCGACGTCAAGCGGCAATGGTTCAAGTCTCAAGTTCGACGTCTGCGGCAGCATGCCTCGCGCCGACATGGCAGCGTACGCCTACACATTCGACGAAAGCACGTCTTCGAGGATGCTTTTCATCAGCTTCAAATTCGCAATGGAGATGAGCTTCGCGGTCGTCTTCACGTGACGTTCAGGAATGAGGAGGGCGTAGATGCAGGAGGTTTATCTCGAGAATTCTTTGCCATCCTTGCCAAGGTGAGATTGAGATTGCTTGCCTGAAGGTCTTGTCAAAATACTGTTTCCCCGATTTTGTGTTGATCTTTTTATTTCTTCTTTAATTCACTTCGATCCTTCTCTTCTTCTCTTTCCCAATTAATTAATAATAGGAAATGTTCAACCCTGGCTATGCGCTCTTCACATCTACCGAGGACGGATGCACATTTCAGCCAAACCCCAACAGCTACATCAACCCAGAGCATCTGAATTACTTCCGATTTGTTGGCAAAGTTATTGGCAAAGCTGTGGCTGATGGGTTCCTACTTGATGCGCACTTCACACGAAGCCTCTACAAACACATGCTTGGCGCGAATCCAACGCATCAAGACATGGAGGCGATCGACCCCGACTACTACAAGAATCTCAAGATGATACTTGAACATAATCTCGAGGACATTGGCCTTGAGCTTACCTTTTCCACTGACGATCATTCCTTTGGCCGGTCGTCGACTTTTGATCTCCTCCCCGATGGTCGCAATGTTCAAGTGACCGAGGATATCAAGGAGCAATACGTGTCTTTAGTTTGCAAGCATAGAATGACAACCTCCATCAAGAGTCAGATCAATGCATTCATGGAAGGATTCCACGAGTTGATCAAACCCGAGCTTATATGCATTTTTACGGCGAAGGAGTTAGAGCTGCTGATCTCTGGGCTCCCTGACATTGACGTGTACGATCTAAAGAAAAATACCCTTTATCAAGGCTGGAGAGCCACCGACAAACAAATTGAATGGTTCTGGAATGTGATGGTCTCCCTTACGAGGAGCCAAAAGGCAGCTTTCCTTCAATTTGTCACAGGCAGCAGCAAAGTTCCCTTGAATGGCTTCGCAGATCTCCAGGGAATGCGCGGTACACAGAAATTTAGCATTCACAAGGCTGGCGGATCCGCTGGTGCTCTAATGTCAGCCCATACTTGCTTTAATTCACTCGATCTTCCCGTCTACGAAACCGAAAACCAACTTCAGGAAAAGCTTCTCTATGCAATCAACGAGGGTGCCGAGGGATTTGCTTTTGCTTAGAGTTATTCAAAAAGGTATTTGACGAAAGCTGTAACTTATTCTAATTTAAGCACTACATACCAGCTAGGAATCCTATTACGCATAATATATATGAAGAGCTTGTAGCTATTACGAGTCGTACATAAATGTACGAGAGTAGAGTAAAATAAAAAAATAATAAAGTAATAATTATCAGTCTGTTTTCGGCTTTTCATACTACTTAGTAAAAATTCTGAGTGGTAATACTCCTAGGGTAGAGCTATTTTAATAAAAAATATATCTGAAATTATTTATCTGTCCCCTGTTCCGAACGATGCCGTTGGACTACTCAAAATGGGACAAACTCGTAGAGGAAATCTCCTCGGACGAGGAATCAAACGACGGAAATCACTACAATGGATACAGGTCCCGCGTCACGAAATTCGATAGTCCCGCCCGAGTAACCAGGGAGGAGGATGGCACAATATCTGTATTTGAGGGGATGTCATCAACCGCCCCCGCCCCCGTCCCCGCTGCTGCAAAAGCTACAAAGTTGGTCGCGGCTGAGAGTGAAGCCGGTACTGATGAGTCGGCAAAGGCTAATATATACTATAATAAGCTTACAAGGAATGGGGGCTCGTTCACGGACGACCGGTCCAAGGCCAACATATTTTGGTCCCAAGATCGGCATGAAGTGATTGTACACATATCGATACCTAGGACAATGAAGCCGAAAGACATTCGGGCGACAGGAACAGGGATTGTGGCGTACGCACAACGGAATGCTGCTGTTGGAGACGGAAACTGGGGTACGCTTGAAGTGATGGGAAGATTGGAGAAGGAGAAGTCGAAATCAATTCTTCTCAAGGGCGATCTTCCTCATCCTGCATACCTCGGTGAAGATGAGGAAGATGTTGACATGGAAATTGTACACACACCTGCATGGGGCAAAATTGGGAGCAAGTTTGTTCGGATAACTTTGCGAAAAGCCTCCCCAATCGAAAGTGTAGTGGTGTGGTGGCCTTCACTTTTAAAGAACAGTCCAAAAATAGACCTCTCCACAATCGAGGGCCGAACAAAGCAAACAGATTTTGGAAAGGTGTGGGAGGAAGCTCATCGACAATTTGGAGAAAGACAAAGGAATTTGGGATAAAAATTGATACTAAAGCAATATAAACACCTTATGATACCTTCTTCATACCTTCAGATCCATTATGTAAACCAATATCCGCTAGTAATAACTCAGAAAATGCGTATCCGAGGCCTGCGCAAACGAGCGCAGGCGGAGACGAGATATTTGGGATAACAGATGCATCACAGATTCGGAGTCGCTTGACACCAGTGACTTGCAATCGACTGTTGACCACGTGAGCCTCATCATTGTCGCCCATGCAACAAGTGCCATACCAATGGAAGTAAGGGCATGCCAAATCCTTGGCATATTGCCGAAACCAACCACTTTCGTGCCGACTGCTATTTCTAATCCAAGGCAAGAACGACCGATAGAAAATGCTGGGAAGAATTTCCATGCACGTGCCAAAGTGGCGACTTCGAACAGTATTTGTGACATCCCATCCCTTCTGCAGACTGGCGACGTCGCGAGGATCGGACAAGTAGCCAGGATCGACAATTACTTCAAGATCTCTGAGTCTAGTACGATTTTCATTATGTGCATGCCTCGAACTTTGATTCACCGTACGAACAGATACTGTTCCATTTGATTCGGGGTTCAGGAGGCAGACGTTTATGGTGGCTGTGCAATACTTGGCAGCAAGACCAATTGGTGTCCATACAAATAGAAAGGACAAGCAGGCACGAATTGCCCAGAACGCCTTGGATAATACAGCCTCAACACCACGCATCGAGCGACGGCGGATCAAAGAGGCAACAAAATGTGGAATAAGATGCGTCGAGCATACTCCATCGGTGATGGCTATTTGTAGTACAGAGCTACATGATGGATCGGATTGATCGGCATCGTCTCTTTCAGCTAGCAAATTATACCAGCAACATGTTGAATTGACAGACTTTTCTGCCCAGAGTTGCGGAGGGAGAAGTAGACCACGTGGCAAAACAACGTGATCTTTCAGTCGCTTTCCTATCAGTTCCCATCCGCATCTTGTCTCTCGGATTTCCTTGCTGGGAATGCATAATCCTTCTACAATTTGGCGGGGACC
>Ga0315315_10006880_pt1 | contig 10512 bp, 5 predicted proteins | sample M140m3416metaG_FD_203699 | JGI IMG/M metagenome (GOLD analysis project Ga0315315, IMG submission 203699) | Ammonia-oxidizing marine archaeal communities from Monterey Bay, California, United States - M1 40m 3416 | ecosystem: Environmental > Aquatic > Marine > Intertidal zone | place: USA... | reverse complement strand
ACAGCTTCGTGTTTGGCGTGTCGATCTTCTTTGGCGCCTCCGCGATGAACGCGTCCCTGTGGTCGCACACGTCCTGCACGAACTTGTCCACGGTGCGCCCGAGTTTCTCCTGGAACGTCTCCTTCGCCTCGTCCAGGTCCGCGGCCGTCTTGGAGAGCATGTTGACGAATGTCATCCACGTGTCGTCCAACGCTTCCAGCTGCGCGAGTTTTGCCGGCGTCGGCGCCGCGTCCATGCGTTGCAACGACGCGTAGATGGCGCGCAACGGTGCGAACCGCGCGTGTGTCTCCTCCTTCGTCTCCATGATCTTGGCGTGCGTGTTCACCTTGGCGGCGAGTTCGTCGAGGTTGGTTGGTGCGGTGACCAGTGTCTCGGTGTTGCTTTCGAAATGTTTTTTCAAAGCCTCGAGTTCGTCATCCGCGGTTTCGGCGAGCAACCGCGTGAAGCGCTTGACCCACTCCTCGCAGTGCGTTTTCAAAGAGGATTTGAGCGGCGCGCTGTCGACGCGGAGGAAGAGCAAGTTGGCGACGCCGTCCTCGCGCGTCACCTGCTCGGCGAGCGCGCGGTACCGTTCGATGTCCGCCTCGAAATCGACGAGCGGCTTGTTGGCTTTGCGGTAGCGAACGATGAACTGGTCCTTGTCCGTCTCCCACACGTGCCTGTAGGACGCCTCCCACCTCGCCACGAACGTTGCGACGGGATCGACGATTTTGCCGAGGCCGTTGTCGATGGCGATGATCTGCTTGAGCGCGGCGTCTTCATCGTCGGAGATGACGTCGTAGAACGTGGGTAGGTCATCGCCGTCTTCCGTGTCATCCGGGCCCAGCCGCGGGACATCTTTAACGACGCCGATGAGCTCCCTGCACACCTCGTGTACCATGTCGAAGATACCTTGCGTGTCGGGCGCGAGCTTACACGCCTTGTCGTCTTTGAGCATGTTCGCCGATGAGAACATGGGTATCACCTCGGTTCGCTTGTCACCGTTGAACGCCTTGGCGAGCTGCTGCAACGACTTCTTCACCGCGACCCTCAGCGACTCTCGCAAATCGTCGTCGAGCTCGCGCGTGAAGCGACGCCACTCGCGCTGGACGTCCTCGCTGTCCTGCGCGAACGTCCGCGCGAAGCACCGCCCGAGCGCCACGCGCATCTCCTCGTGTAACTCCTTGAAACGTTGTAACGTCTCCTCCCGGTGCGTTTTTTGCGCCGCCGCGAACTCCCCGTCGGCGTAAATTTTCTTTCGAACGATTTTGATAACCGGCGTCTCCGCCACCAGCGCCAGGTTGGCCCTCACCTTCCGCACGGTGTCCTTGTACAGCGTCACGGCTTTGTTCACCTCGGCGCAGAACTTACCGGCGTCCGCCATGAACATGTCCTGGATCGATTTACTCGACGTCCACGAGACTTTTTGTAACCCTGGGGCGATTTTTTTGTCGAGGTAGCGGATGCGGTCGGCGAAGAGAGCGCGTTCGTTGCCGTCGAGCATGCCGAGGATCCCGTTGTAATCCGACACCACCTGCAGGACGTTCTCGCGCAGCAGCCTGTACTTCTCACGCTGCGACGCGAGCTCGGCGCACTTGTACGGCGCCTGTTTCTGCAGACGCTCCCACAGGCCGACTTCGGTGAAGAGGCCCATGAGCTCCTTGTCAAAGTTCATGGAGATGCCGCCGTCCTCCTCGGCGGCCAGGAGCCTGGCGTCGAGCCTCTGCGCGATCGTCGGCTCGATCCTCGCCTCCACGTACTCGCTCCACTGCTCGTGCGTCGTCTTGATGTACTTTTCAATCGCGGGCAGCGCCTGCTCGAAGCTCGCCTTGAGCTCGTCGAGCTCAGCCACCGCCGGGAACAACTTGCACGCCACCTCCAACTTGGACCACGGCTTGGACAGCCTGTCGTGCAGCTGCTTGGCCCACATCGCGCCGCCCGCGTGCCTCGGCATGCTCGCGTGCACCGGCGGGTCCATACGTTGCGAATCGAACTGTTTCCGGACGGAAACCAGCTCTTTCGTATACGCGGAATAGAGCTCCACGGTTTGCTTCTCGACGTGTCGCTTCACGCCCACCCGCCGCGCCATCTGGTTCAGTGCCTCCAGCGTCTCCGTCTTACCCTCCAGCCCGGACGCCGCCGCCAAGGCGGACGTGTACATCGTGATCGTGCGCTGGTCCAGGTCCTTGACCCCTTCCTTGAACTGGTTGTAATCGTCGTGCCAGGAAGTCGCCTTGATGTCCATGAGGTGGTAATCGAGACCGCGAAGCGAATCCACCAGCTCGACAAAGTCGTTTTCAATCTCCGACATCGTCTGCGCAATCTCCGGGCCTTTGGTCCCAGCAAACACCGGCGGGGGTACCCCGCTCTTACCCGCGAACTGTTCCTGCGCCTCGCACACCTCCATCAGGTCCTTACACCTCTGCACGAACGCGTCGATCTGCGCGAACAGCGAAGCTTCCCGGAAATCCCACCGTCGAGACAAATCGTTCCCCGCTTTTCGGTCCACGGCGCTCTTCGTGGACTCGTACACAGCCTTCCACGCCTCACCAGCCGCGATGGAGTCCCGCAGTGTGTCCTGGCAGCTCGACAGGTTGGTACCGTCCAACACGTCGCTGACGTGGACGTCTGTGGAGCACCGGTTGATCACCTGTAAACAAGACACGCCGTCAGTCTCAAATTGCCCATACGCAAATAAAAATAAAACTTACCTCGGCGGAGATCTTTCGAAGTAACCCATAAGTCAGCTCCGGAGTCGCGTAGTGCCCAGCGTTGTTCCAAATCATCCGAACGATCTGCAATATAGGCGGTAACAACGGCGCGACGTCCGCGGCGTGCGCCGTCGCGAGCGCCTCGCACGGTTCCTGAAGCGCGGAGAGGAACTTGGCGTTATCGGACGCGGCTGTCGCTTCCCTCTCCACCGATTCGCCCAACGCCAAAAACGCGGGTAGATACGCCGATTTCGCGCTCTCCAGCACTCGCACGGTGGCCAACAGCTTCGGGTCCGTGAGCTGGTCCCGTAGTCCCGACATGTCGTCGCCGCGCCTGCGCCAGAACGCAATCTCCGCGAGTGGGCCCAAGGATTCGTCGGGTGACTGGTTATCCGCGTCGATCACTTCCCGTATTTTGCGAGTCCAGTGTATGACGGTTGATTCCAGCCTCTGCACCAGGTCCTTCGAGTTGGCGGCTGCGTCCGGGTCGCTCTGTTCGTACCCTTCCGATGGGACGTACAGCTTCGTGGTTCCCCGTAGCTCGTGCGTCTGCTCGGTGAGCTGCGCCATGTACCGGTGTATGCCCCCCGCGAAGTCCTTACGGATGCTCTCGGGCCATTGTTCTTTCGACTGCAGCGCGGGTGTGAAGACGCCCTTCATGACGCCGAGTAAGGAGCCCGCGACGTCGGCGGTGACCACGGTGGCGTGCACCGTCTTGGCGATCGTGAGCGGGTGCACCGGTTTGGTCGGGTCCCTGACGAACGCGAGCATTTTGTCCCATCGTGATGTCTTGGGAGGGACCCGCGTGGTGACCACCAGCTTGGGCGGGACGACCGCGTCGCTCGCTTTGCCTTTAGTGCCCTGGGTGGGGTCCGGCGGGCGCTCGAGGTACGCGAAGAGCCTCGCGGGTTTGACCCCGGAGAGGAACTCGATCGTCGCCGCGTCGTGCTCCTGTGCGATGAGAGAGGGATGATGAGAGACGGGTCAGGTTCAGGTCGGATGCAGCGGCGACGAGGGATCGCGGTCGGTCCGCCCGATGGCAGTCGCCACCGGCTGTTCGTCGCGATGGTGTGAAATGAGGGAAGACGCGCCTCGGGTCTCCATGCATCCTTCGCGTCCGCGCCGAGCGCCTCGCACCGTGCCTTGCACCAGTCGACGCAATACGCGTCGACGGTTTCGGCTGGTGTCGCCATCGGCCGCCCCGGGTTCCAGTCACCCACACCGCGGCCGTTCAATGAGGCGTCCCAAGGGAGAGCGCAGACGGTCACCCAGTCACCGCCTGCCAAACGTTCCAAAAATGGATTTTTTATTTGGTTTCGGTTTTGTGTGTAACACGGTTAGATTATTGAATCCCAATTGCCGTTAATATTGAAGTATTTCGCCGAATCTAGTGCTATTCTGGGTGAATGTCACAGGAAAGACCGTGAATCACCCGCGCTGCCGAACCTACCCTTCAAGTCGCCGCCAGCCTTCTTCATCATATCCTCCGGGTTCAGCGCCTTCGTGCTCTGCCTTCCCGCCTCCAGATCGGTATCCCTGTTCCACGGCTTGTACTCCCACCCCGTGCCGTCGCCCTCCTCGCCCTCGTCCGCGCCGGTATCGCCCTTCTTCCGCTTCTTAGAAGCTTTCGCCTTTTCTTTCGCCTTCTTCTCAGCCCGCGCCCTCGCCCTCGCGTCTTTACTCTCCTTCTCAGCCTTCTCGCGGTGCTGCTCCAGCAGACTTCTCGGCCGACGCTTCTCGTTGAACTCATCCACCAGCTTCTTCGATTCCTCCGCCTTTGCGTTCGCGTGCGCAGCCTGCACCGCGGGCAAAGCGTACCTCTTCTCCTGAGCGGCGAGAAATAACCTCGCTTCCCGCGTCGCCGCGTCCTTTGGCGTATCGGTCCAATCGGCGACGGTCGACGCGTCCCTCTCCACGAACGTCTTGGCCGCGAAGGCGGTCATGGACTTGCCGAGTGGTGCACCCGCCCGTGGGCGCAGTTGCGGCGGGAGCTTTGTCATCCATTCCTCGCGGCCCGCTTCATCCTCGGGGGGTTTGGGTCCGTTTAGAATTTCATCGTCGGTGGGCAGCGGCGTCCCTTGTAACCGCCGCCACTCCGCGCGCTCGCGTTCACCCGCGAGCCACTCGTCGAACCCTTCCATCTTCTTCTTCTCCTCGCGCGCCGCGTCGATGGCGGCGCGCTGCGTGGGGTCTAGGAGCGATTGGTGCGCCTTCTTGACGACGTCGAAGGCGCCGGCGGCGTTTGGATGTTCGCACTTGTCCGGGTGGACCATCAACGACATCCGCCAGTACGTCTTCTTCAGCACGGATGTCGTCGCCTCCGTGGGGGGTACGCCGAGGACGTCGTACGCATCCTTGGCCGGGTCCGCGTCCGCGGCGAGGGCCTTGTCCGCGGCGGCGATCTTCGCGTCCATCCCGGTGAGCTCAACCTCCTCGACGATTTCCGGCGGAGCGGGCCCGACGGATTCAGACGCCCATCGCGCCGCTTCCAACGCGGCGGCGTCGAGCATCGCCTTGGGTGGGACCATCGGCCCGAGCACGCGCTTGCCCGTGCTCGGGTCGGTGCCGGGCGGTTGGTCGTAAGGGTTGGGACGGAGCGACGGGCCGATGTTCACGGCGTCGACAACCTCCGGTTCCCTCTCTGCCGTTTCCACCCCGAGGGGATCTGTGACACCCGCGTCGTCGGAGGCTCCCGGCGGCGGTCCTTTCCTCCGCGCTCCTTGCCCGCCGCGCTTCCCGGCATCCTCGTCTCCCGAGCTGATGTCCTCCTCGGAGCCGAGGAGCGCGTCGGCCTGCTCGGCCGTCATCGCGCGTCCCTCGAGGTTTCCGTCGTCGTCGTCTCGGTCCGTCTTTGCGAACGTTTTTGTCGTTTCAGCCGGCTCGGGTCGCGGCTCTGGCGTTCGCCATGGGGACCTCGCGCGTTCAAACGGCGCCAGCTGCGCCGGTGTCATGTCGAAGATCATCGCCAGCCTCACGGACGTGCTCGTGGCGTCCTTCGGTAGCAGGTACGCGCCCGTCTTGGAGCTCTCGTGAAGTCCGAGGGATCGGAAGAGATGGGCGATGAGAGCCTTGAGTCGTTCGTCCGGGATGCCGTCCACCGCGACCGCCTCGCCGTCGTCCACGGTCCGCAGGAGCCCGCGCAGGTCCCCGCGGACGTCTGGAAACTTGGCCAGGATCTGCCGCGCGCACTCCGCGGCGGTTCTGCCGCGTTCGAGCTCGTCGCGCTGCGCCGCGCGCCCGCCGCCGCGACGAATGGTGCGATTGTCTTCGGACGCGGAATCGAGATCGGATTCGCTCGACGAGGCGTCGCTGCTGTCGCTGCTGCTGGACGACGCCTCGCGCGTCTTACGGCTCTTCTTCTCCTTCTTCTCCTTCTTCTCCTTCTTACCCTTCTTCTCCTTCTTCTCCTTCCTGCTCTTCTTGTCCTTGCGCTTGGAGTCCTTCTTCCTGCTCTTCTTTGACGACTTTTTGGACGATCTCGCCTTCTCCTCCCGGCGCGTCTCGTCCTCCGCCGCCTTGAGGGACTCGCGCTGATGCTGGAGGTACACCGCGTTGAGGTCCGCGATGTTCTTGAGCGCGGTGCTCATCTGCGGGTGGTTGGCCGCCATCGTCCCCGGCCGTCCGACCCGTCGGCGGTGCCGCCCGGAGTGAGAATGAAGGCACCCTAAACGATTTGTTTTGGAGCCCGTTTTCAAATCGACGGCACTTTGTGGGGCGCGCGAAGGAAGGATGACGACGACGGTTTGGCGTCCGAAGGTGAGGATCCCAGTTCCGGACATCGACGGTGCCAATATCGACGAGAAGCGGAGAGAAGAGTCGACGACGAAGGGCACGAAGCGGAAGAGAGCCCCTCGCACAAAGGGGCCATGCGAGCACGGGGTGAAGCAACGCTCGAGGTGCAAGGTGTGCAGCGCTTGTCCTCACGGTCGTCGGCGCACTCAGTGCAAGGAGTGCGGTGGGGGATCAATCTGCGAGCACAGTCGTCAGCGCACTCTTTGCAAGGAGTGCGGTGGGTCACAAATATGCGAGCACGGTCGTCAGCGCCCTCTGTGCAAGGAGTGCGGTGGGGCATCAATCTGCGAGCACGGTCGTGAGCGCAGAAGATGCAAGGAGTGTGGTGGGAAGGGAATATGCGAGCACGGTCGTCAGCGCTCTACATGCAAGGAGTGCGGTGGTGCATCAATCTGCGAGCACGGTCGTCGGCGCTCTAAGTGCAAGGAGTGCGGTGGGGCATCAATCTGCGAGCACGGTCGTGAGCGCCATCGATGCAAGGAGTGTGGTGGGTCACAAATATGCGAGCACGGTCGTCGGCGCTCTAGGTGCAAGGAGTGCGGTGGTGCAGGAATCTGCGAGCACGGTCGTCAGCGCCATCGGTGCAAGGAGTGTCGCGCCGTTCGCTAAAGTAATACGTCAAACTCTCCGTTGTCATTAAGATGTCAACTACCGTCCAACCCAGCCTCCTGAATCGCCCTCGCTCGCGCCTCCCTGTACGCCGCCCGTCTCTGCGCCAACGACCGGTGCGCCGGTGACCCGTCGGGCGATTTACCGTACGCGTACGGCGACACTGGAACACTCCCGTCGCGATCCACGTCGAGCCTCGGGCTCGACATCCGAACCCGCCTACGCTGCACGTCCACCGCGTAAGCCGCCCTCAGCCTCGCCTCGCTCACCGACTTTGGCGTAGCGTCTAAAGCGTCCCTCGCGCGAATCACGTCAGCCTCCGACGCGGGCGACATCAGCAGCGCGTCCAGGTCCCCGTCGTTCCGTCCGTGTGGATCCCTCTTCGTAGGAACTTGGTCCCACGAATTGTAACCCCCAAGCCTCGCGAGGTCGCCGAGCACCTTCGCCGCGCCGACGCCGGTCTTGTTTTTGCCGCTCGACGACTCGGCGAGCTTGCGACGAAGCGCTCTCAGGGATTCGAGGTCACTGGACGCCTTCGGCGCGAGTCCCCGGGCGCGTAGAGCGGCGACCGGCGAACTGCTCGAGGAACCGCCGCCATCGCTCTCGACGTCTGAACCTTCATTCGGCGAATCGAACCCGTCTGAATCGGAAGCCGCCTCGCGGAACTTAGCCTCGAGCCCGACGGCCCGATTGCTTCCTCGTGTCGCCAGACCCGGGAGCCGTCGTCGCGCCGCCGCCGCCGCGTTCCTCGCGCGCATCGCCGCGATCGCCGCGGGGCTCTGGCTAGCCGAGAGTCCCCCTACCGCGGAGGTTGGTCGAGAGTTGGACGTTTTCAAATCGCGACCTCGCGCGAAACGCTCGGGGCGATCGAGCCAGCCGCCCACGTTAACCTCGTCCGATCCCGAGCTCGTGTCCGACGCGTGTCCGACGGTGTTGTTCCGGGCTCTGTCGTTTCGTACATCGTCGGAGAGCTCGTCGTCCTCGTCGACGATCGCGGCCGCCTTGACCTCCGCGGCGGTCCTCAGCGTCATGGCGTCCAACCTGTTCTTAATCCCGGGTGGTAAATTCTCGCGTCCTTTCGCGGTGGATGAGATGCGCCTCCGTTCCTCGTCCGTGAACCTGTGCCGCGGCGGTGGCGTGCGCGGGCGTGTCTGTGTCCGTGTCCGTGTCCGTGTCTCCATCTCCTCCTCGATCTCCGCGGGTATGGGCAAGAGCGGCGCGTCGTCGATCGAGGTGTTCAAAGGCGAGGGCTCGATCGAATCGATCGACTTTTCAGGCGAAGGCGGAAAGAGCGAGAGCGCGGCGTTGACCGCGGCGTCGACGGCGGCGGACGACGACTCCATCTCAGCCTTGGCAGGGGACATGTGCCAGTGCTCGTCCATCCCCGGCGGGTCCGGGAGGACGCCGATGTCCAGGGGCGTCGGCGGGTGGACCCCAGGCCCGAGGCTCATCGACGAGCGTTGACTCTGACTTTGCCGATTTGAATCACTTTGCCGATTCGCCTCGAGGTCCGGCGCCCTCGCGACTACGTACGGTTCCCGGCGTGACGCGGGCCGGTAGCTCTCGCCGACGAACCCCGTGCGAAGCTGAAGCCGCCCGAACGCCACCGCCGCGGGCTCCACGTCCTCGAGCTCCTCGATGAGCGCGGACATCCCGAACGCGATGGCGACTGTTGACTCGTGCCGTCGTCGCATGTCCCCGATCGTCTCTCGCATCGCGTCGGCGAACTTTCGTCGGACGCTCGCGGACTCGACCGTTTTATAAAACGCATCGCCGGTAGATGCGTCCCGAACCCGGGCCGCGGCGTCGCTCGCGCCGGTGCCACGGCCCGCGAGCGCCCAGCGCTCCCTCGCACTCCGAGAGCCCATAGGGTCGTCGACTTCGACGCTAATCTCATCCGCCATGGCCAGCAGCGCTTCCACGTTTGCGTTCGAGTCCGACCGTCCGTGTCTGCCCGCCCGGGCACTCTGACCGGAGGATACGATGGCGCCCTCGACATCCCCGCCGAGTATGCGGTCCACCAGCTCGGGGTCCCACGCGCGCCCCACCATCCGCTGCGGCGAGTGTTCGGCCATCGACATCGTCCTGGAGGGCAGGTGCCGAGTCGCCGGCGGTTGCGTTGTCCTCGTTTCCGTCGGTCGTTGTTGCGTGTTTGTGGTGACCGGTTGGCCGATGATCTGCGCGAGCGCTGACTGGTACCGGGTCTCGCCGCCTGACCCGGTCTCTCCTCCCGGTGAGTCACCGCCCATCGGGTCCATCGACGCGAGCTCCGGAAGCGTCTTGGGCGTCGCCGGAAAGTTCGTTAAAGCCTCTCGTTCCGTGCGCTCCTTCTTGGACGGTATGCCCATCGATCGCTTCATCTTCTTGTACGCCATGAGCAGCGGGGACTTCTTCTTGGAGGCGGACGCGATGGCCTCGTCCGTGACACCGGACGCGGCGCCCGCGGTGGCCCAGAGGTCCTTAGCGCTCCGCTTAGTCCCGGGCGTCGAGTGCGGATCATTCTTTGCATTGGATGCGTTTGCGCCCCCCGCCGGTGCGGTCCTCGGGGGCAGCACGGACGCGAACGCCGCGGCACCCCGAGGCTTCGCCGCGTCCTTCTCATTCGCCGCCTTTTCCTTCTTCGACGGGATGCCCATCGATCGCTTCACGGCTTTGTACGCGAGCATGAAGCCGCTGCGTTTCTTCGTCCCGGGCTCCTGAGCGTTGTCTGGGACGCCCGTGGCGCGCCCCGCGGCCTTCCACCTGTCGCTCGCGGCGCTTGACCTGCCTTGGAGTGACGCGGGGCGCTCGAACGAGGATCGGGTCGGTTTTGGGTTGGACGCGGATGCCGTCGTCTGTGTCTGGGATCGATGCGCCCCTCCGAGGCTGACATTATCGAGGTTGAACGACGACGACCCGACGGGTTGGCCCGGCGCGGCGAACATCCTCGGCGGGGAGGACCCGCCGACCTGCGACGATGGCGGCGTGGGTCCCCTGGCGCTCCCTCGCTGCGACGGGAACCCGGGTGGCGCGGTTCGCGTGGATGTGCCGTGGACCCGAGCGTCCATGCCAACGCCGGTGGACAGCGCGTCGTGGTACCTTCGCCGCGATGCGGTCGATTCGCCGTCGTCGTCGTCGCCTTCCCTTTCCGATGGCCCGGGTTCCATCGACGGCCCTTTCTTCGAGGGCGGCATGATCGACCGCAGAGGGGCTGCCCTCTCCCCCGCACTGGGGCTGCCCTGGTCCAGGCCCGTCGCGCTCGGATTCTCTGCCGATTTGGCGCTCAACGCTATGTCAATTAAAAGTCGCTTTCTCTGACTGATCGTCATACGGTACAGATGAATTTTGCCAGCTGTACCTCGCGAGCGGCAGAGAGCCGCTCAAGTCGAGCCTCAAGCGACGCCGAAGATCAGACGCCCGCGGTGGTTCCCGCGCGACGCCT
>Ga0315315_10006877_pt1 | contig 10516 bp, 19 predicted proteins | sample M140m3416metaG_FD_203699 | JGI IMG/M metagenome (GOLD analysis project Ga0315315, IMG submission 203699) | Ammonia-oxidizing marine archaeal communities from Monterey Bay, California, United States - M1 40m 3416 | ecosystem: Environmental > Aquatic > Marine > Intertidal zone | place: USA... | reverse complement strand
AAAGAGAGGTTAAAAGTGTTATTAATATTTTTGTTGCAGAGTTACAAGGTGGCGATGGGGTCAATGTTAACATTATTTGTTCCGCAAATATGCGATGGGGGAGTATGCAGTTTAACAGATAATTTAACAAAAGAGGGGGATTTACACAGGGCGAGTTTAGGAATAAATTTTTTATCGATGTCTTCATTTATGGTATGCTATTATATAGAATTACAGAGGGAGAATTGGTGTATAAAATATTTGGATATATCGGATGATCATGGTGATAATAATTTACCAATAGTATTGAAGAATATGCCGAAATTGGAGGATAAATTGCATAATATAAACGATAAGTATTACTATAGTGCTCATATAACGGCATTGTTATATATAATGAATTTAATATTATCGACGGTATCAATATATGAGCATAGTGCGGGTGCTTCGACGATAACATCATATATAAGTTTTGTATTATTAGTATTATTTAAATTAAATAATGCGATAGCGATATCGAAAGATTCGAAGAATAATAATATGGCTTTGAGTGCTTATATGACAGAATTGCAATCATTTAATGTGTTGGATGAGGATTATAATGATTTTGTGAAAGAGAAAGATGTAGAGTTAGCAGATGTGAAGGTAGAATTGGCAGATTATGAAGATAGGAAGAAAAAGAAGAGTGGTAATGATAGTATATTGGTAGCAGATTTAAATAGTATATAAATTGAATTAAAGGAAAGAATAAAGAATATATAATGAGCAATAAAATGAGCAAATACAGATATGGTTCAGAAGATTATATTCCGGGTACAGATATAATAATAATAAGGGATCCAGAAATAAAAAAGAGTTATGATGTTCACAGGGAATTAGGGGAAGAACTATATGGTTCGACGGGAGATTTACTAGGGAGGAATTTATTTAGTAAGATGGAACAATATGTAATAAGAAAATGTGGATTTACATATTTATTTCGAAATATAAAGGATAAGAGTTTGAAACATGATATAATTTGGGTAAATCCGAAGTACAATGAGTATTGGGATGAGGAAAGGATAAAGGGTCAAGTGAATAATGATTTAAAATACAGAGGGAGAAAGATATTGAAAATATGGGAGAATGTGATAAAGTTGAGGTCGGTGCCGAAGATAAGACATTATCATATAATCTCGATTTTGAGATGATAATGGTATATATTTTTTTTATTTGTAAAAAAATATATATTAGGTGAAAGTACAAAAATATGAAATGTTTTTGGGAAGAATTGGATAAAATATTATTAAAGGAGGGGAAGAAATTGGGGGTGACATTGAAGATAGAGGATATAGAGATAGGAGGGGAGAAATTAAGCGTGGAAGAATTGAAGAAGAAATACAAAGTGAGAGTAAACAAGATAAAAATAAAACGTGAGAATAATATAAATGTCGAGGATGTCAACGTCGGGGAGAAGGAGGATAGCAAAAGAGTCAAAGGGTTGGGGGGATGTTAGTGGGAATACATTTATATGTTATGAGGAGAATGAGGGGTGTGTATATATAATATATAATAACCCGGTGAAATATGTGAAACAAATATATTTCAAGTTAAAAATGTATGAGAATTATCCTTTTGCGAAGCCAGGGATAGCATATGGAATGGATTTGGAAAATTGGAAAGAGATGAGGAAGTTTTATGGGTTATACAATGAAGGAATGGTGGATAGATTTAAAAGGGTGACGGGGTTGGAATGTATGTGTTGTGTGTCGATAATATGTGGGGATAATTGGAATGTTCATATTAAGATGAAAGATATAGCAGATGAATTGAGGAAGTTTATGATTATAAAAGAGAGGATGTATGAAAGGTTAATATCAAGGATAATAAGTAATAAGGAGAAGAAGATACTGGTGGAATTACCAGATGATGTTTGGAATTATATTAGAGAATATATATAAAACGTAATTTATATTAATAAGTATTAATATAAATGGATAAATTTGTGAGAGTTAAAAAGACTAATTTGAAGAAGAGGAAAGCGGTGGAAGAGATATGTGTATATACAGACGGGGCTTGTACGAATAATGGGAAACCAGGAGCTAGAGCGGGATATGGAATATATTTTGGAGATGGAGATATAAGAAATGTTAGTGAGAGTTATAAAGGTCCACAGACGAATAATGTGGCGGAATTGTTGGCAATAATAAGAGCGTTAGGAATATTGAAAGATGAGATAGAAGATGGTGTTCGAGTGGTGATATATAGTGATTCGAAATATGCGATAAGATGTTGTACAACATATGGGGCGAAATGTTATTTAAAGAATTGGAGGAATCCGAATAAACCAAGAGCGCCAATACCGAATTTGGAATTATTAAAGACGGCGTATATGTTTTGTAAAGATTACGTGGGTCATAACTTGGAATTTCAACATATAAAAGCGCATACCGGAGCACAAGATAAGCATAGTATAGGGAATGATAATGCGGATAGATTGGCGAATGAGGCGATAGGAGTAGATTGGAAGAAGAAAGAGGCGAGTGAGAAGGGTAAGAGAATATATTTGAAAGTGTCGTATGCAGAGAAGGATGATGTGAAGAGGTTAGGGGGTCGTTGGGATGTGAATAGGAGGAGTTGGTATGTAATGAAGGGTAATAGACATATGACGCAAATAATGGGTCGATGGGGGAGTTAAGAGAGATATTTTCTAATAGAATTAAAGATGAGAGTAGATATAAAGAAAAGGGAAGTGCCCCAAAGTATATCAACAGAGAAAGCTTTTAAAGAGTATTTTTTGAAAATAGCTAAATTAGTGCCATCAAAAATACCATAAGCAAGAAATCCTAAAATAGCAGCTTCAAATTCACTTTTATTTTCACGGATGATAAAGTAATATAAAGAGAAGACAGTGCAGAACCAAGCGAAAGCAGCCGGTAATTTTTTAACTTCCATTTTGGTGCCTTGAATAGTTTTAACATTTTCACCGAATATAGGTCCAAGAACATATGATATGAAAAGGAAATCGATAGAAAAGAGAATGATAAAAAGGACAGCAAAATGCTGAGGATTAATGGAATTGATAATAGGATTGATAATAGATAATAACATATATATATAAGTAATTATTTATTATTATTATTGAAAGAATCAAAAAATGTATCAGTATTCATTTCAGTATCACTATCGTCAACTTCAAATTCATCATAATGATCGACGAGAATATTTTCTTCGACTTCTTGGGCGGGTGTGCTGCAACAGCTAGGAGCATTATAGTTGAAAACGATATCTAAAGGATTGTTTTCAGGGAGGGGAGTTTTTGGAGGGAGGAGTTTACGCCAATAGAATGCCAAAGAGAATTCGTTAATAGTAGTTATATCTTTATTGGGGGAGATGGCGCCAGCGCAACTCCAATTATCATTGATTAAAGTTTTGAATAGACCGGAGCAACGTTTGATAGAATGGACGGACCATTGGAATTTGTGAAGAGAATCTTCAAGAGGAGTCATAGGATTATAATTATTATTCATTATATATAATAATTATAAAGAATGTTTTAAGTTTTTACTTTTTTTAAAGCAGAGACTAATTTATCGAAATTGCGAACTTCAACCCATTTTGTTGGTTTTTTAATTTGCACACCATAATTAATCAATGCGAAAATAACAATAGATAGTGCGATGAATTTGATAATAGAAGTTACAATTTTTTCTAAATCTAATGTTACTCCGCCAGGTAATTCATATTTAAAACCTTTGTCACCAGACATTTTTTCCAACACGGGTTTGAGGAAAGGCATAAGAAGGTCAGTAATCATCGCGTTAGCAATATCTTTTAAATTAGCACCAATAATGAAACCAATAGCTAATCCTACGATATTAAAATTAGTTAAAAATTCGAAATACGTATCAAACATAATTATATATATATATAAATATATATATTATGGGATTTTGTTGTTCGAAAGACGATGCTTTTGAAGAAGAGGAGAGGATTTATTTTGAAGAAGAGAAATATACAGAGGAAGATATAAGAGAATTAGGTCAATGTGGTATATGTGGGAAGAATAATATATTAGTGAGTTTTTATTTGGATAAGGGTTGTTTATGTTGTTATTGCGAGGCGGTGATGATAGGGAGGAGAGGTATGGAGGATGTATACGATATTAGAAAGTCGTTTGTGAAAAGGTTTAATGCGAAAAAGTTTAAGGCGGGAAAAAATATTGAGAGGAAGAAAGGTAGGGATTTTTATCTTCTTTAATTTGATCTAAATTGATTTAAATTGAAATAATTATTGTTAATTATAATAGAATTAAAGAATAATGACAAGTTTAAAGCAAAATATGATAGGACTGAATATGTTAGCTAAGGCAGCAGAACAAGTAGAGAGAGTTTCTACAGAACCGGTAGAAGTAGATAGTAAGTTGGTAACGGCGAGACTACCAAGTGAAGTAAGAGGAATATTGGATAAGTATGGAGTAGCAGTGATACCCTTAAATGTGAATACGAAAGAGATGATGGAAGCATTGGGTAAGACTAAGTTTTACGGTACTGCGAATGCTATTTTTAAGGAAGATAATCAAGTAGCAGAGCCGACTGAAGAAGAATTAAGGGACCCAAGTAAGTACAAGCCTAGGAAAGCGGGTGATGATAGGCAAGGAATGTTACACCAGTATATGACACCAATACACGTATTGATTCAAAGCAATCCATCCTTAAGACAAACATTTACTGAACTATACGGTGGTGACCTAGTATATTTACCAAATAGACTACGAAAAGGTAAGAAGTTTAAAAATAATGCTAAGACGCTACATATAGAAGCGCACGAACTATTTAAGGTGGAGGACGGTAAAATAAGTTTGATACCAGGTGAGATAGCGAGCATAGTAGGTCTAACAGGTAAAAGGCGATTTGGGTTTTGGGATTTGAATGGTTCGAACCTTAAACCGCTTAAGGATTATCACGAGAAGCATGGTAGTGAATTTACCTTAATCGATCCAGACTATATGAACAAGCACTACCCGGGAAGGCGGCGAATGATAAATATAGATTGCACAAAGCAACCACACTTAATAATGTGGCAAGAATCGAATCCTCATGAGATAGCAAATTCGCCAGCAATATCATTATTTCTGAGCCCCGTCTCAAGATTTAATAATACGAAAATTAAGAAAGTTACTAGTTATCAGCCGCTAGAATACATAGGTCTCACCTATCACGAGAGCGATCTACTAGGGCTATGCTACAATATGGGCGGCTACGAATGGCCAAGTGGTAAAAAGTTATACCAATTTTGCCACCAGAGAGCATATACGCATTATATTCCGAAAGTAAAAGAAGATTATAAAATGAACGGAAAATTTCAAATGAGATTGATCAAAACTGGAAAAGTGGATCAACATACAGCGGAATATAAGGCGAAACTAAAGGAGCTAGGAATAGTGTTACCAAAAGTGGCATTTGAAAAAGAAACTCCGAATTTTGTAGTAGATATTGCGAAATTACCGGAGAAGATACTAAGAGACTACGGATTCATTCCTAACAAAGTAATTGAATCGAAAAAAGGGGAAGTTATTAAGAAATTTGGATCATTCCATTAAGGTATTAAAGTAGAGTTGAGAGTAGGGTAAGTAAGTAAATTAAAATAATAAAATAATTAAACATATTTTTTTATTTAATATAATGTCAAGAGATTTAGAATATGAAAATCAAAATACAACAACAGACCATCAATATGACAATGGTATAAAATGTAAAAATTATGAATTATGTCAAAATGTTTTACCACTAGATTGGTTTATACATTATGGCAATTACTTATGTATGCATTGCGACAACGGAGGAGTGGGCTTTGGATGGAATGAATTGGAGTTCAGGGATGCCGAAGAAGATTGTTGTGTATGTATGAATACAGATAATAAACAAGTAAAATTTCCAACAAATTGTGGTCATTGGTTTTGTGTTTCTTGTTCGCGTAATATTTTATATTGGGATGAATCAAGATATCATTTATCTCCAGTTTTTTATGGTTGTCCGCCCTGTCCCAATGGGTGTGAAAATCCTAGAAAGGGAGAACAATGTTATTGTGAAGAATATGATGAAATACAGGATAATTGGGAAACAAATAATCCAGATGATTATAAACGATGGAATGAAGCAGAAGATTTATCGATACATTCAGGAGAAGATAATCCGGGAAGTATATTTAATTCTAAAAAATGCCCATTGTGTCGCTCAGTATATTCTAGGAGTTAATAGTATCTAAATAATAACCTAATCCACCCGAATCCATCTTAAAAACATAACCTTCTTTTTTACCGGCAAACTTATCACTCGATATAAATGGCGCCTGCCTTTCGCTTACCATTGGTTCTAGAACATCATTTTCAATTTTGGGTTTATGAACCATATAAAAATATATACCAACTAAGAAAGCAATCGCTATTAAATATTTTATCATATACAAATTATATCATATAATATTTAATTGAAAACTAATATATATTAGTAAAATACTTAAATAGTTGTCTGCATATTTATACCACAATGAGTGAAACAATTGTAAAAAAAGTACTTGAACTTACTAAAAAAAGTATAGAAAAAGCGGATCCAAATTCGATTAATGTTGTAAATAATGGATTTGCTTATGATGAATATTTCAAAATGGGCGGAACCGTGGCAAAAATGACTTTTGAATCCACAAAAAACTTTAAAGATTTTGTAAAAAACCGATCTGTTGAAAAGCAAAATGAATAAATATTAAATTAATTAAATAATAATATTAAATTAATATTAATATTATTACTATAATGGATATTTCCAGAGCGAAAGATATTTTAGATTATTGGTTTTCAAAAGGCCTCTACACACCGGACTATGATAAATGGTTTATGAAAAGTCAAGATTACGATGAAGAAATTCGAGAAAAATTTGGTGATTTATTAAAGGAAGCTGAAGAGGGTAAAGGGTTTGGTTGGCTTCATACTAAAGATAGTTATGTTGCTTATATTATATTGTTAGACCAATTTAGTCGTCATATTTATAGAGGAAGCGGTGATAGTTTCAAAAATGATAATGGATGTATGATATTTGTTGAATTAGGTTGGCAAATGTATAAAAGACAATTGAAAGGTTATGAATTCATGTTTGCTTTTATGCCTTATATGCATACTGAATGTAATTTTTATCAAGAACTAGGTCAAAAAGAATTCGAAGAACATAAATCATTATATAAAGCAGATAGGACAAATGATAAAGAGTTGAATATGATAAACGCAATGGAACCTCACGCAATAGGACATTACTTTACACTAAAACGATTTGGAAGATTTCCGAAAAGAAATACTGCTTTAGGGAGAGAATCGACACCGGATGAATTAAATTATATGGAACAACCAGAAGTCAAAAAAAGACCTTATTAAAATTATATAAAAAGAATATTTTATATAAATATAATGATGAATAGTAACGTTGCACATAAAATAAAACACAGAGATAAACCGAAAGATGTATTTATAACACCAGAGAAATTGGCTAAGACTCATATTGATATGATAGGTCCAAAATATAAAACATCTATCTGGTATGACCCTTTTAAAAATAGCGGTTCTTATTATAATCAATATCCCACAGATAATAAAAAATGGAGTGAAATATTAGAAGATAAAGACTTTTTTGATTTTAATGAAGAAGTGGATGTGATAGCTTCAAATCCACCGTATAGTATGATAGATAAAGTATTGGAGAAGAGCGTAGCTTTAAAACCTATGATAATTTCTTATTTGTTGGGTATTAATAATTTGACAGCAAAAAGAATGGAATATATGGAAGCGAATGGTTATTATATAACGAAGCTTCATATGTGTAAAGTATTTAAATGGTTTGGAATGAGTTTGATAGTAGTATGGGAGAAAGGAGGAGTGCCTATATTAGGTTATGATAGGAAAGTATGGAGATAATTTTTTATTATTATTATGTATCAATGAATAATAATAATAAACCAATAGGTTCCGGTTTAAAAGCAATACAATATTTAAAGAAATGTAAATGTAAAAAGAGACCAAAAAAGCCAAAAGAATTAAAGTCAACAAATTCGCCATTACATAATAGAATAAAATTAGAAATGAAAAAGAGTAGACTTAGCATAGATAGAAATATAAATTTGAAAGTAAATACAAATATAGCATATAAAGGTTGGGATAAAGGTAGTAAATAAGATAAATAATTATATTTAAATATTATATCAATGATTATATGCGAAGTATTAAAAAGTGTTTTAGAAAATGTAGGCACAGTTTTTGAAAGTTGTTTATATGAAATAAAAGATTTAACAAATGACTGTATAGAAAGATCTCACCAATCAAATATGTATCATTATGAAAAGCATTTTAAAATGCGCAGAGATTCGATACAAGAGACAGAATCAATGCCTAAAAATATATTGAATGAATGGGAAGAAATAGTATAATATTAATAAAAAATATATAAATTAATATTATATGTCTTTACTTGCGAAATATGAGAAAAAGAAAAGGTTAAAGTATAAATTAACAGAGAAACAAAAAGAAGAAAGAGATAAAAAAATAGAAGAAGAGAGTGTTTTATTAATAGAAAAGAAGGAAGAAGATAATAAAGAAGAAGAGGAAGAAGAAACGGAAGAAGAAAAAGAATTACGAGAGAGAGAAGAAGGAAATATAATAGAAATTTTAAAGAAATATATATTGGAGGAGAATAGAGAAGCGGAAGAGATAAGAAGATTACTGAATAAGAAGACGGAACTGTTTCAAAATGTGAAAACTACATTTATATTTGATACGATGCTTTCTTTATTTAATACTAAATTAGAGAATGACAAGAAGATAGCAGTTCAAAGGACTAATTTTTTGATATAATAATTAATTATTTTTATATAAATAGTCTCGATATTTGAAAATAAAATAGTTAGAATAAATGACACCGGATTCTCTCCAGTGATGTAATTTATCGGTTAAAAGCTTTATGAAAGCTTTTCGATTGTTTTCATCGTTACTAGAACTACCCCAACCATTTTTTTGAAGGAACCAATTATTTTCATTAAGATGTTTTAAAAAATTAATGATATTTTCTTCTTTTGGATTATCGAAAGTTGAAGTGTTATTAAAGGCGAAACAAATGTCGTGAAGATATTTCATAGATTTTGTCCATCTTTCTTGGTGTGTTTGATTTCTTGTTCTAGATCGAACATATGGAATTGTAGGAGTTTTTGAGTTTTTACTTCGCGATTTGTCGGTTACCAAAGAATATTTAATTTTATAAGATTTAATATCTTTTTCATAGAAATATTTTCTACAGATGGGACATGGTGCGACTTTAATATTATTATGTGTATAGAAAGAGCTAGCAGAATACCATTTATGTAGACAAGAAAAACAGAAGACGTGTTTACAAATAATAGAGACAGGTTTTTTATATGTTCCACAACATATAGAACAATTTTCAGAAAGAAACATTTACTAAAAATAGATAAAAAAATAAATTAAAAAGAACTTACTAAGAAAAGGTATAATGACAAGAATAGTATTATTACAAGTATTAGACGAAGAATTGGAAGATTATTATGCTTTAGCAACAGTGAAACATAATGAATCGGTGGATAAAAATGGTGCTTTGGCAGATTCAGGTTTTGATTTAGTTTGTCCTGAAAATATAAGAAGGACTGGAGCAATGGAAACTATATCAGCAGATACAAAATTAATAGGTTTGAAAGTGAAAGCGGCGGTATATGAAGTAAAGAACTTTGAAGTAAATCAAATAGATGGTTTGAAGGATGAATTATGTAGAGCGTATGATTTGTGTGTGAGATCGAGTATTTATAAAACACCCTGGAGATTAGCAAATAATGTAGGAATAATGGATGCGGGTTATAGAGGAGAGTTGCATGCCGGGATGGATTATAATCAGCGTTATGGAAAGAAAGGAACGAGTCATAATTTGGAGAAAGGGAATAGATATTGGCAAATAGTAATGCCAGATAGGAAACCTTTTAAAGTGTATATGGTGGCGAAATTAAATGAGACGGAAAGAGGAGAGAAAGGGTTGGGTTCGACAGGTAAAGGAGGATTAAAAAAAACAATAATATAAATAATATAAAAAGAAATTACATTATTTATAAAATGAGTGAAACCTTATTTGAAGAAGAAGATTATAATTATGATTTGGACAATCAAAAAGAATATCCAAAAACAATAAATGAAGAAGATATTCACAGTAGAAAGACTGAAATTTCGAAATATTTGGATGGTTGGAGAATAGAGGAAGAAGTGTTGGATGGTGGAGATACGCGGGAATATTTTAAACACGATGCTTCAAAATTGAAATTTGATATGATAAGAATAGAATTTGCGAATGGAGATAGTATATTGGTTCCAAGATATAATGAAGAGTCAGACACATATGGAAATTCCGGATATAAAGTAATGAAAGAGAAAGGTGTAGAGAAGAGAGTATTGTTATCGGAGACGACTTATACAATAAGAGATAATGGAAAGGTAGAGAGAATGGGGTTTAATGATTTTTGG
>Ga0315315_10006876_pt1 | contig 10516 bp, 11 predicted proteins | sample M140m3416metaG_FD_203699 | JGI IMG/M metagenome (GOLD analysis project Ga0315315, IMG submission 203699) | Ammonia-oxidizing marine archaeal communities from Monterey Bay, California, United States - M1 40m 3416 | ecosystem: Environmental > Aquatic > Marine > Intertidal zone | place: USA... | reverse complement strand
CTTTTATATTTAATTGCTAATATCTATTTTAGTGAAATTATTACAAAATTCTTATCTTCCAAAATCAGTAAATTTAAAGATTTATTTAATAAAAATGAATTTTTATTTTTTTTTATTTTTAGATTATCCGGTGGTGCGGGCATACCATACCCCATACAAAATATATTACCGGTAATATTTGATATTAAAACTAAAAATTATTTCTATGCTACTCTTTTAGGTCTTTTGCCATCGATGTACATACTAAATTCACTTGGTTCTGGAATAAATAGTATTATTAAGAAAGGATCGAACCCAAGTTTTATGGAGGTTGTATCAGATTCAAATATTTATTTACCAATAGCTGGTTTTTTTGTTATCTTAATAATTTCTTTATTTATAAGAAAAAAATTTTTTAAAAATAATTAGTTTTTCTAATTTAAAGTAATGTAAATAATTTATGAAAAATAAACTTGATTTAGACCCCAGCCCTTATTTACAACAACATAAAAATAATCCTGTCTTTTGGCAAACATGGACGCAAGACTCACTTAATCTCGCTAAATCTAAAAAAAAACCTATTTTATTAAGTATTGGATATGCAAGCTGTCATTGGTGTCACGTCATGGCTCACGAGAGTTTTGAGGATCAAGAAACAGCAGATTTAATGAACGCTAATTTCATTAATATTAAAGTTGATAGAGAAGAGAGACCTGATATTGATTTTATTTATCAAAGTTCTTTTCAATTATTTAATAATGCAGGAGGAGGTTGGCCTCTGACTATATTTTTGGATGAAAACACAGTTCCTTTTATGGCTGGAACTTATTTTCCCAAAGTAGAACAAAATGGATTACCAGATTTTAAAACAGTTTTAAAAAAAGTTTTTCAAGCTTACAGTGAACAAAGAGAAAAAATAATTTTACAAAAAAGTTTGATTACAAAAAGTTTAGAATTAAAAAAAAACTCAGTCATAACTCAAGATTTACAACCATTCCTTGATTCTATATTAGATAATTTAGATCATAAAAATGGAGGTTATAAAGGACAACCAAAATTCCCCACTTTTTATGTTTTTGATACCTTGTTGTATTTTTATAACAAAACAAAGAATCCAAAATTTTTTAAGCCAGTGGAATTGATACTTACCCAACTTTGTTCACGAGGAATCTATGATCATGTTGAAGGTGGTATTGCCAGATATACTGTTGATGATCAATGGATTGTACCTCATTTTGAGAAAATGCTTTATGACAATGCTCAGTTCGTACTATTGTTAGCGAAATTTTGTTCTATAAAAAAAGATGATTATTTTAACTCTAAGATAGAGCAGACTATATCTTTCATAAATTCAAACTTCACAATTAAAGAAAGTCAATTACTTGGTTCCGCATATGACGCAGATAGCGAAGGCCATGAAGGTAAATATTATGTATATCAGTACGATGAAATTAAAAAGATAAATAATATTCATGATTTTTTTGAAATAAAACCTGAGGGGAATTGGGAAGGAAAAATAATTTTAATAGAGAAACAGCTTGCACCAAGAGAGTTATTAATTGAGCTATTAGAAATACGAAAGAAAAGGAAAAAACCTTTTTTTGATGAGAAAACACAATTAGATTTAAACAGTTTATGGATTAGTTCACTTGTTAAGGCGGCTGAAATATTGCCAAAAAATAATTATCTAAAATCTGCAGAGAAACTTTTGTTAAATTTAGAAAAAAAATTTGCTAAACCAAAAATATTTCATAGCTCTTCTAGTAATACTGTTTTCCTTGAAGATTATGCCTTCTTAATAAATGCATTAATTGATCTTGCGGATGCAACTTTAAAGGTTGAATATAAGATTAAGGCAAAAGAATATACCAAAGAAGTTATAAATTTATTTTATATTAAAGAAAAAAATATTTTTCAAAAAAATCCAATTAACACAAATGATTTATTTTTTGAACCAATCGACATAAGTGATCATACGATTCCTAATGGTAATTCTGTGATGTTATCAAACTTTGTTCGACTAGGTTTTATGGATGAAGGGAAAAAATTATCACATAGTCTTAACGGGTATATAAATATTTATAAAAACTATATGAGCAGCAGTATAAAATCTATAAATTTTTATGAAGAAACTTCAAAAGGAAAAAATTGTAATGATAATGGATGCAGTATTTAATTGAACTTTTTAATAATTTTTTTTAAAAATATTACTGATGATTTTGGATATTTTCCTACCGCTGTTTCTGCAGCTAACACCAATCCCTTAGCACCCATTTCCAAAGTGCTATAAATATCATTTGCTTCACCTCTAGTAGGATATTTATTTACTGTCATTGACTCTAAAAAATTTGTAGCAACATAAATATTCTTATTATGATATTTTTTTGAAAGTTTTAATATTTGTCTTTGAGCCAAAGGTATATTTTCAATTTTTATCTCTTTAGAAAGATCTCCTCTATCAATTAAAAAATTATTAGCTCTTTTGATAATCTTAGAAATATTTCTCAAAACTTTTTTAGACTCTAGTTTATAAATTCTTTTAGATTTAGGTAATAATTTTTCAAATTTATCGATATCTTGAATACTATTTGTAAAAGATAAAGCAAAGTTTTTTATTTTTAGTTCTTTTGCAATCTCTAAAGCTTTTAGATCTTTGTTAGTTAAAAATTTCAAATTAATTGATCTATTTGTGACATGAACTCCTTTATTATTTTCAAGTTTACCGGCAGAGGTAATCTTTAGAATAATAAAATTATTATTAACTTTAAGAACTTTAGCTTTTAGATCATCAAAACCTATCTCTAAGTTGTCTTTAACTCTGATTTTGTTAAAAACTTCGTCAGGGTATAAATTAAAATTTCCTTTATATTTTGATATTTTTATTTTTTTACCTAATCTTAATTTGCAAGGTTTATTAATTTTAGTTCTAATTTGTGCGCCTTCTGTATCAATACAAATCGGCACCTTTGTAAATTTTCTAATAAAACCTATATTTTTTTTCAGTTGTTTTAAATTTATATGAGACATATTTAATCTCAATAAATCTATATTATTTTTAGAAAACTCTAAAAATTTTTTATTTAAAGAAGACGGACCTAATGTACAAAATATTTCTTTTTTTTTACTCATGGATTAGTTTTTAAATTTATTTTTTTAATATGTTTCTTCTCACGATTTAATAACTCGTACTTTTTACTATCTATTTTACTTGACGAAATTATATTTTCTTTCAAATCGTAGAATTGTGAAATTTTTTGATCAAAATCTTTTATTTTATATTTTGAATATAAATAGTGATTTTTTATATTAATTAAAATTTCATAATCATCATCGTAAATATTTTCTGCAATTAAAGATTCTATTTTTTTCTTAGAAAAAATAGAATTAATACCATCAAGTTTAGAAATTTTTAAAATTTCTTTTTTGGTTCCATATCTGTTTGCCAGGCTAGGAAATATATCGATAGTTGATATTAATTTTTTTGACTTATCTTTAAAATTATTCTTTTTGTCCTTAATAAACAACCCTACATTCTGATGATTGCTGTTTAAAACATTGCCATTTTTATTTTTTCCACTAAAGCGAGTGCCATGGTCGCCCATTAATATTATTGAGAAATCATCAAATTTTTTTGTGCTAATATATTTATAAAGATTATTCAGTCGAAAGTCTGTTAATTTCATTTGATTAATAATGTCTTTTTCTTCACTAAAATTCTTTTCCTTTAGAAAACTATTTAATTTGCTTTTGTTAGTATCTAAATTTTGATTTTTAATTTTTATAACACTGTCTTGCTTTCTATAGTCCTGATTGTCATCTGGGGTAAAAATAAAATCTGCAACACGTTTATGATTTTTTACAAGATGATGGGCATCTAAAAAATGAGCGAAGATAAAATTATTTTTCTCTTTACAAAATTCAATTTGAGAAATTATATTGTCATTTATTTCGTCAGCTGTCTGATTTTCACAATATTTTAAAAAATCTACACCTCTATCAAACCCATAAGTAGGATTTATTCTTGGATAAGGTGAGTAACAGCCGGTAACAAAACCGAGATTTTTAAAAAATTCAAACATTGTTATCTCAGATTTAATTTGAGAGTTATGACTATTGCTTTTACTATAATAAGATCGAGCCATATAATTTTGATGATTTGAAGTATACAATCCAGTAATTAAATTTCCAAAAGTTGGAAGTGTCCAAGGTGCATTTGACCATAAACTATTAATTTTATTTTTTTTTCCAAAAAACTGCGAAGAATAATTCAGATCATTTGAAAGAAAACTGTTCATACCATCCAACATTAAGATTAAAACAAGTTTTTTTTGAGGAACATTAATATTAAATTTTTTTAAAATTATGTTGTTTTTAGAGTCTTCAACTTTTATATTTTTACCCTTTAAATTAATCTTTACTAAGTTTATGGACTGTTTTCTTAATTTTCTATTAAAATAAACATTTCCTAATTTATATGTAAAATAGTTGGAAACGTTAGCATAAATTAAAAGTATTATTTTTTTTGTATTTTTTTCTTTTTTTGATCCAGTAAAATTAAATTTTGTGTGTTTAAAAATATAGTTATTAACTCTTAAGTATGTTTTGTTTTGAAAAATAATCTTAAATTTAAAATTTTCATTATAATAAAACATATGTTGATATTTTTTAAATTTAAAATTTTCTTTTAAATTAAATAAAATTTTATAAGCATTAGTAAAGTTCTTAAAAATAAATTTGTAAATTAAAAAAATTATTAAAAGATTTATAATTATGATTAAAAAAATTAAATTCATTATTTATAATTTTCCAGCACGTCTTAGTTTTCTTCTTATTTTTGTTGCAGAAATTAATTGAAGATTTTTATCAAGATTAATTTTTTCAATATTATAGCCAACTGTTCTACCATAAAATATATTCGATATATTTGGCACTTTAGTAATTTTAATTCGACCACGGAAATGAAATAAAGACTTTCTAATTATGTTTTTTATTTCAAAAAATGTAAAAGGATTATCATTAATTCCTTTTACATCTTTAATTTGTATATTAACTTGTTGATTTCTCAAAATTATTTTTTCAAATAATTTTTTGTGTCCTTCATGCCACGGCTGATATCTACCTAACATTTGAGCTGTTTCTTTTTTATTATTCCATTTATACTTTTTAAACTCATCCAATATAGGAATTTGCCACAAAGCAATGTTTTTTGAAGTTACTCTTAAATTATATTTTTTTGGTTTTTTAAATATTTTATTTATTTTTGGGTATCTACTTTTTTTAATAGTATCCATCCAGACAACATAGTTAGGCTTGAATATGTCCATTTGTAATTTCAACGGACATATAAAATCTGCAACTACAAATCTTTTTTTTGATTTTTTTGCTAAAAAAGCCATTCGTTTAACTTGACGAATAATTCCTTTTTTACTAAAATCCCAGTCATTATTTAGACCTCTTATCTTATCTGCGTTAAACCAGTCAGCATTTAATTTATTAGCTATTATTTTAGCTAAAGTAGTTTTTCCAGATCCAGGAAGTCCCATAATTAAAATTTTTTTTTTCATGAGCAATTTATATTTATTTCAATTTAGAGTTTATTTATAGTAAATATTTAATATCAAATTAGTACTACCTACGTGCTAAATTGAATAAGTTACCTTTTGAATGCCATGAGAATGCCACACCTTTCAACTATGAGGGTATAAGTTTGAGTAAAGTTAATAAATAACACAAGTTACTTGCATAAATTCAAATCAAGCAGTAAAATTGATTTAATGCAGGAGCAATTATGGGTATTCACTACGATTATAAATCAACACGTGGCGAAAAAGCTATGAAAAAAGAAGCTAAAAGAAAGGCTCGACTTGAAGAAAGAAGAGCTAAAAAATTCAGTGAATCTAATTTAAAAAAAGCTGAAAACAAAATGCATGATATTGATAAACCTATAACACTTGAAGATTTAACTAATCCAGATAATAACTAAAAATATAATGAAATCTTTTGCAAAGAAAGATTTTGAATTACAAGATCGTAAAGTTGCGCTAAAAAAAAATTTAAAAAAAAGAAAAAAATTTAAAAAAAAAGTGAAAAAATAAAATATGTCGGTTCTTTCAGACAAATGGATTAAAAAAATGGCAAAAGAAAATGAAATGATTAAACCATTTGTGCCCAAGCAAACACGTAAAGGAAAAATATCTTTTGGTTTGTCATCTTTTGGATATGACGCTAGAGTTTCTAATGAGTTTAAAATATTTACTAATGTGAATTCAGGGATAGTAGATCCCAAAGTCTTTAAAAAAGATAGTTTTGTTACTAAAATAGGAAAAGAATGTATAATTCCACCTAATTCCTTTGCACTAGGCAGTACAATGGAATATTTTAAAATTCCTGAAAATGTTTTAGTGATATGTCTTGGAAAATCTACATACGCAAGATGTGGAATAATTGTAAACGTTACTCCTTTAGAGCCTGGTTGGGAAGGACATGTAACTTTAGAATTTTCTAATACCACTCCTTTACCAGCAAAAATATATGCTAACGAAGGTGTAGCACAATTTGTGTTTATTAAAGGAAATGAAAAACCTGAAATTACTTATGCTAAAAGAAAAGGTAAATACATGAAACAAAAAGGTGTAACTCTTCCAAAAGTATAATCTTTCATGCAAAGACTTATAATAAAAGGTAAACAAAATTTATCAGGCGTAATAAAAATTTCTGGCTCTAAAAACTCAACATTAGGGATTTTAGCGGCAACAATTTTTAATGATAAATCTGTAATTTCAAATATTCCTTTAGTTAAAGATGTATCTACAATGATTGATTTATTGAATTTTATTGGGTTAAAAACTTCAATAAACAAAAAAAAAAATTTAGTAAAAATAATTAATAATAGAAAAACTTTAAATACAATTGCTCCTTACAAACTTGTAAAAACTATGAGAGCAGGCGTTTTAGTTTTAGGACCTTTACTTGCAAAATATAAAAAAGCTAAAGTATCTTTACCAGGTGGCTGTGCGATTGGAACAAGGCCTGTAGATCTGCATTTGTTTGCCCTTAAAAAACTGGGAGCAAAAATAAGAATTAAAAATGGATATATTTTAGCTAAAGCACCTAAAGGCCTCAAAGGCTGTCTAATAAAGTTTCCAAGAATATCTGTTGGTGCTACTGTAAATGCAATTTTAGCAGCTACCCAAGCATATGGAAAAACAACTTTATACAACTGTGCAATTGAGCCAGAAATTAAAGATCTAATTTTATTTTTAGTCAAATCAGGAAATAAAATAAAATTTATTGGATTAAGAAAAATAGAAATTTTAGGGTCAAAAAATATTGGATCAATATCTTACAATGTTATGTTTGACAGAATTGAACTTGGCACTTATTTGATAGCTGCCGCTTTAGCTGGTAAAAAGATAACCTTCTTAAATGTTCAACCAAATGTAATAAAAACAGAAATTAATGTTTTAAAAAAAATGGGAGTAAACATAGAAACATTCAAGAATAAAATAATAATTCACAAGAGTAACAAAATTAAAAAAATTAATCTTACAACCGAACCCTATCCTGGATTTCCAACGGATCTCCAAGCTCAAATAATGGTTTTAATGACTAAAGCTACAGGAACTTCAAAAATAAGAGAAAAAATATTTGAAAATAGATTTATGCATGTGCCCGAATTAAAACGTATGGGAGCAAAGATTTCTATTGAAAATAATTTAGCAATAGTTACTGGCCCAACAGATTTGTCTGGTGCAGAAGTTATGGCCACTGATTTAAGAGCTTCTGTAAGTCTAGTTTTAGCAGCATTGATTGCAGAAAATAAAACTATAATTAATAGAATTTATCATTTGGATCGAGGTTATGATAAACTTGAAAAAAAACTAGTAAATTGCAAAGCTATAATTAAAAGGATTTAATTGAAAAAATCTAATTTAAAATTAATAGCTAAAACTGCCGAAGATGTGAGAGTAATATCTGCTCATTTACAAGACTCAATAGTACTTGCTTCAGATATTGCAAATTTAAAAAATAATAAAATTTTTTTAATGCAAGTTAATAGATTTATGTGGGAAGATGTTGAAAAGGGTGTCTTCAGAAAAAATAAAAGAATTAGGACTATACTAAAATTTGAAAATGTCACTAATGTAAGTTCTAAAAATATAAATCAAACAAAAGAGAATAATTTTTTAGACTTCTTAGCTATTGAAACTATAGAAACTCCTGATAAAACCTATGAGATGAAACTAATTTTTTCTGGAAACTCTATAATAAAAATAGATTGCGAAGTAATAGAGGTAACACTAGATGACCAAGGCCGTCCTTGGGATTCGCAAAATCAACCAAAACATAAAGATTTATGATTTTAAAATTTATTAATGCAGATCAAAAAAACTGTATGAAAAAAATTAAGTTAATACTAAATAAAAGAAAAATAAATTCTGATAGTAATTTACAAATAGTAAAAAAAATTTTACTTGATGTAAAAAAAAACAAAGATAAAGCTTTATTTAAATACGAAAAAAAATTTTCAAAATTAAGGAAAATAGATAAAAAAGACATTGTTTTTTCAAAATCAGAATTAAATTTTATTTTAAAAAAATTAAACAAAAAAACAAAAAACTCAATAGATTTAGCGTTTAAAAGAATTTATAATTTTCATAAATTTCAAAAATTCAAACCTTATAAAATTATTGACAAATATAAAAATGAAACTTCTTACTATTCGTCTCCAATAGATAAAGTAGGTGTTTACGTTCCCGGAGGAACTGCCAGTTATCCGAGTTCAGTTCTTATGAATTGTATTCCCGCTATGATTGCTGGAGTTAAAAATATATATATGACAACACCTTCAATAGGAAAAAAATATAATCCTGCAATTATCTATGCAGCCAAAAAATGTAAAGTTAAAGAAATTTATAAAGTAGGTGGAGCACAAGCTATAGCAGCTTTAACTTATGGGACGAATTCAATTAAAAAAGTTAATAAAATAGTTGGACCAGGCAATGAATTTGTTGCTTTAGCAAAAAAAGAGGTATTTGGAGAAGTCGGTATAGATATGATCGCAGGCCCTTCCGAGGTAACTATATTTGCAGATAAATTTTCTAATCCTAAATTTATTGCCGCAGATCTAATCGCGCAAGCAGAACACGATTACTATGCTCAATCTATATTAATCACTAATGATAAAAAAATGATAAAGAAAGTTGATATTTTTTTAAATGAACAAATCAAGAAATTACCAAGAAAAAAAATTGCCTTAAAAAGTCTTAAATTATTTGGAATAGCAATATACTCCAAAAACTTAAAAAAATTGATTAACATAATTAATGAAATAGCTCCTGAGCATTTAGAAATATTAATTAAAAAACCCAAAAAGATCCTTAAAAAGATTTCTAGCGCAGGCTCTATTTTTATTGGAGAAAACTCACCCGAAGCAATGGGTGACTATATAGCGGGTACAAACCATGTTTTACCAACTTCAGGATCAGCAAAATTTTCATCGGGACTGTCAGTTTATGATTTTGTAAAGAGACATTCTTTAATAAAAATAACAAAATCAGGTATTGAAAGATTAGGCCCATCAGTTATAAACTTATCTAAGTATGAAAATCTTGAAGGACACGCTAACTCGATAAAATTAAGATTAAAAAAGGAATAAAAAAAATTGGCCAAACAGGAAACTCTAGAATTTAAAGGTAAAGTAACAGAGCTATTGCCTAACGCAATGTTTAGGGTAAGATTAGAAAACAATCACGAAATTTTAGCTCATACAGCTGGTAAACTTAGAAAAAATAGAATTAGAGTATTAGCAGGTGACAATGTTACGGTAGAGATGACACCTTATGACCTAACAAAAGGTAGAATTACTTTTAGAGGATAAAATTCTTAAAAATTAATGTTAGATAAAAAAGTACGAGAAGAAACTATTAAAGATTTTAATAATCAATGGAAAATACTTGGTGTATTAAACAAAGATTATTGGGCGTCAGATGAAATACTAATTGACCAATTTGATAATATTTTCAACACTGAAAATGTTAAAGATAAAGTTATTGGCGACGTAGGCGCAGGAACCGGAAGAGTTGTAAGAACTTTATTAAAATATAATCCATCAAAATATTATGCAATAGAACCATCAAAAGCAGGCATCAAAAAAATTGCTAAAGAATTTGAAAATTCCAATAACCTAAAGATTGTTAATTCTGATGGGGCTAACTTTCAGTTAGATGAAAAATGTGATTATATTTTTTCGCTGGGGGTAATACATCATATTAAAAATCCAGTAGATGTGTTAACAAATATAAGAAAACATTTAAAAGAAAATGGAAAGATAATTATTTGGGTTTATGGTCATGAAAATAATTTATTTTATATTACAATCTATAAAATTTTATCGATCTTTACCAAATATTTACCAGATAGACTGCTTTATTTAATATGCAACGTACTTAATTTTTTTTTATTACCATATATTTTTTTATGTAAATTTTTTAATCTACCACTTAAAGATTATTTTTTAAAAGTTTTTAAAAAATTC
>Ga0315315_10006873_pt1 | contig 10517 bp, 9 predicted proteins | sample M140m3416metaG_FD_203699 | JGI IMG/M metagenome (GOLD analysis project Ga0315315, IMG submission 203699) | Ammonia-oxidizing marine archaeal communities from Monterey Bay, California, United States - M1 40m 3416 | ecosystem: Environmental > Aquatic > Marine > Intertidal zone | place: USA... | reverse complement strand
CAAAAGTCGCCAAACTCCTTAGTTTTGGTTTTTAAATAATCATGGTTCCAAATTCCTCCAATATGCCAGAAATTTCCTTTCATGTCGGTAGTAGCAATATATGCTTTCTCTTTTAGTGATGTAGGGATATCTGTTTTTAATGCTAGTGCATATTTCTTATGTACAGGAGTATGATTGAAATGTATGTGATGTACCTTCCCAAAGACTCCGTCTATTGAGTCAGTTGTTTTGTAATTAAACATGATGGATTCATATAAAGAGAATGGTTTCATATGTAAAAGAATATCTTTCCGAACAAATAAATTTTCTTTTGAGAATTCAAAAGCTCGTTTTGATGTGTCTTTTTTTAAGATGCATCTATTTAAAAAAGGCTGATTCGTTGATTTTACTTTGAAGCTTAGTTTTGATATGTTCTTATAGATATCGCTTATTTCCAATTCAATTTCGTGTTCTAGAGTGTCATTAAAACTAATAATTCCATTATTAACTAAATTACTGTAGTTATGCAATTCATTATTTGGAAGTTTGTAGCATCTATGAAATTTATCATTGGTTTTTATTTTCTCACAATAGTCTACATGTGCATTAATATATCTGGTTGTTTGAAAGTTCAGCTCATCAACTTTAAACTGATAGTGTATAATACCATCAACATATAGTTTTATTTCATAGATTCCATTTTTGTTATAGCACTTACCTGCTTGATCGTATGTTAAAACTCCTAAGGAAAAACTGCCATTTATTGTTGGATTTTCTTTAATTGAGTAGGAGTTTTCTTTATTAGATGCAAGATAAATTTTACTTGTGTTATATCCATTAATAAGAGTTGTGTCAGATGGGTATATTTTTATTTTCTTTATTTTAGGAGCGATATTGTCATCTATTTTGAATCCAAATTTCAGAGGATTTATCGGATGTTGCGTGTGGCTATCTCTAATTTCAAAATGTAGATGAGCTCCATTACTTCCTCCACTATTGCCAGAAAGACCAATTAACTCTCCTTGTTTAACTTGTAGAGCATCATCTTCTGGAAAGAAATTAATCTCAAATTTCTCTTTCTTATAATGTTCTTCCTTTGTTAGCTTGTTAATTTTTTTGCTAAATTTTTTTAGGTGAGCATATACAGAAGTATGACCTGTTTTAGGGTGTGTTATGTAGATTGCTTTTCCATATCCCCATGTCGAAACTTTAATTCTAGAAACGTATCCATCAGCGATTGCCTTTACTCTTTGGCCTTCGACTCCATCTGTTTTTATATCAATCCCTGCATGGAAGTGATTGTTTCTTAGTTCTCCGAATGTGCCAGAGAGTAATAGATTTATATCAAGTGGTGCAATGTATTCTTGTGCTGTAATATTATTTGTCAGTAAGAATATTGTAGTAAGAAATAAGGATGTGACGTGTTGCATTGCTAACTTAGTTTTTATTAATAAGCTTGTGCAAATATAATGTCAAAACGTATTATTATTAGATTTAAATATTTAAGTTTGTAACAATTATTTGACAGTGAAAGAGATTATAAATAGTATTGAAGATAAGATTGTAAAACTTATTGATAAGTCTAATCAAGCTCAACTTGAAAGATTGAATTTACAGAAGAATAATAATTCTTTAACTGCAAAGCTTGAGCAAAAAGAAAAAGAAATTATAGTATTGCAGGATAAAGTAAAACTCATGAGTATATCTAGATCTGTTGATGTTACAAAGGAGGATGTGAAAGCAACAAAATTAAAGATTAATGAGTATGTGCGGGAAATAGATAAATGTATTGCATTATTAAATAAATAGAAGGGTGGAAGATAAGTTGTCAATTAAGTTGCATATTGCTAATAGGATTTATCCTATGAAGATTGAACGTAAATCGGAGGAGCATCTTAGGCATGCTGTAAAGAGAATTGAAGAAAGGCTTAAGTTTTATGAGGAGAATTATGCTATTAAGGACAAACAAGATCTTCTTGCTATGTGTCTTATAGAATACGCTTCAAAATTAGAATCTGTTAATAATAAGAATATTGTTGAAGATGATGGTTTAACGCAGAAGTTAAATGAGATTGAAGCAATATTAGATTGCAATATTTAGATAGTTCTTTAAAATAGTATTATCCCGTATTAATATTTTGTTAAACTCAACAATTAAGACATTGGGGTTTGACTCAAATTATTAAAAACAGGCCTCAACCCTTCGGGTTCCCATTTGGGACAGTGGAAGTTTGCAATATTTTGGCATCCCTATCAATTTTATTCTGGAGTTTTTCAGTCATTAATGCGGGATTTTTAATAATAAAAAAATGAAATAATGGATATAATAATAGGTGTTTTGGGATTAATTTGTGGAGGTGTTATTACTTTCTTTTTTATTAAGAGTCAGAATTCTAGTAAAGCTAATTTGATTGTTGAAGATGCAAAGAAGGAAGCAGAGCAAATCAAGAAGGAGAAATTGTTACAGGCAAAGGAAAAGTTTATTGAGCTTAAGGCGCAACATGAGAAAGAAATTATTAAAAAGAATAACGATATTAACAATGCGAATCAACGAGTAAAACAGAAGGAAAATACTCTTAACCAAAAATTAGCAGAGGTTAATAAGAAGGATGCTAAATTTAAGCAGTTGCAATCTGATGTTGATTTGCAGAAGTCTATTTTAGAGAAAAAACAGAATGAGTTAGATAGGCTGCACAAGAGTCAGGTTGAACAGTTAGAACAGATTTCTAATCTCTCAGCTAATGATGCTAAGCAACAACTTATAGAATCTTTAAAAGCTAAAGCTAAGACAGACTCTTTAGAGATTATTCAAAAAACTATTGAAGAAGCAAAACTTTCAGCTAAACAGGAAGCAAAGAAGATTGTTATTCAGACAATTCAAAGGATAGCAACAGAAGAGGCTGTTGAGAATGCTGTTTCAGTTTTTAATATAGATAATGATGCCGTGAAAGGTAGGATTATTGGTAGAGAAGGTAGGAATATTAGGGCTATAGAAGCTGCAACAGGTGTAGATATTGTTGTTGATGATACTCCTGGTGCTATTATTCTCTCGTGTTTCGATTCTGTTAGAAGAGAGATTGCTCGCTTGTCACTGCATAAGTTAGTTACAGATGGTAGAATCCACCCTGCACGCATTGAAGAGGTTGTACGAAAGACAAAGAATGAAATTAATGATGAGATAGTGCAAATCGGAAAGAAAACTACTATTGATCTTGGAATTCATGGTTTAAACCCAGAACTGATTAAGATGGTGGGTAGAATGCGATATCGTTCTTCATATGGTCAGAATCTATTGCAGCATTCTCGTGAAACAGCTAATATGTGTGCGACTATGGCTGCTGAGCTTGGTTTAAATACTCAAAATGCTAAAAGGGCAGGTTTACTACATGATATAGGCAAAGTCTCTCCAGATGATGCTGAGACTCCACATGCTATTATTGGAATGAAACTTGCGGAGAAATATGGTGAGAAGGAGGATGTGTGTAATGCAATCGGTGCTCATCATGATGAGGTAGAGATGAAGAGTTTAATTGCACCATTAGTTCAAGTCTGTGATGGTGTGTCAGGTGCGAGGCCTGGTGCGAGAAGAGCAATGACGGATGAATATATTAAGCGTATTAAGGAATTAGAAGAAACTGCACTTGCATATCCGGGTGTTTTGAAATCTTATGCCATTCAAGCTGGAAGAGAGTTAAGAGTAGTTGTGGAGAGTGAAAAAGTTACTGATGACGCGGCATCTAAGTTAGCATTTCAAATATCTGATAAGATTCAGAATGAGATGACTTATCCTGGTCAGGTGAAAGTTACAGTTATCAGAGAGACAAGAGCTGTTAGTTACGCTAAATAGGAGTGTTGGCTTTTAAGGATATATCTAAAGTAAAATAATTTCAGATTCTTCTTTAATATTATCTTTCCATTGATTGCTTTCTTCCTTGTTTTGGTAGGGGCCAATAAAAACTTTATAAACTTCTTCTGTACTGTTTGATTTATTTGGAAGATAAAAATAGTCAGTCTTAAAACCTTTAATTTTTAAATCATCTCGCATCTCCTTAGCAGAATCTTCTTTAATAAATGTAGCTACAATTACAATATTGTGTCCATTGAGCTTTAGATCATATTCTATATCCTGTTTGTCTTCAGCTATTACATTTTCTTTATCCTCACTTAATAGTGTTAAATCAATATTTCCTATTGTATAGATAGCAATAAATCCGATACTTCCTAAGATAATAAGATATTTAATTAGTCTAGAATAGTTATTGCTGTTTTCTTGTTGATTATTTTCTGTTACATTTTCAATAGTATGAATTCTCTCCTCTTCTGATTCCTTTAGATTAGAATCCTCCTTTTTTCCTTTAATGTGAGCTAATCTCTCCTGTAAGATTTTTAGCTTTTCATCATTTGTTTTATCACTCATAAATATAGCTGTAAAATTTGGAATACAAATATATTATTTTAATTAATCTTACTTAGGCATAAATCAAAAAAATCTGACAAACTAATATTGGCAGCTTCTAATTGTTTTGGGATTATACTATTTTTAGATAATCCGGGTATTGTATTGATCTCAATAATATATACTTTCTCTTCTTCAATAATAAAATCAACTCTGCAGATTCCAGATAGCTTCATTTCTTTATAGATGTCAATTGTTTTTTGTTGGATTTCTGATGTTAGTTTACTATTTATTCTTGCAGGTGTTATCTCTTCTGATTCTCCTTCATATTTTGCTTTGTAATCAAAAAAATCATTATTAGTTACAATCTCAGTTACAGGTAATGCGATAATTTCACTACCATCAAAATAAACACCACAACTTACCTCTGTCCCAAGGATAAGATTCTCAATAATTACTTCTTGGTCATGTTGGAAAGCTTTATTTATACTATTGGATATATTATTTCTTTCTGTGACTTTCGAGATTCCATAACTTGAGCCAGATCCATTTGGCTTAACAAAAAAAGGTAGGCTAATACTTTCAATAATCTGTGTGGCTGTGTATTTTTTTGATGAATGAATTAGTATAGATTTGGGACATCTGAATCCAAGGGCGCGTAGTTTTTTATTACATTCAAATTTATTAAATGTTAATTTAGATGTCTCAGCATCACAAGACGTATATGGTATCCCTTTTCTTTCGAATTCCTCTTGGATTAATCCGTTTTCTGCTGGTGGACCATGTAATGCAATAAATATCTTATCAAATTTAACTTTTGTATTATTCTTGATGAATGAGAAGTCAGAGGTGTCTAGTGTATAGTTTTTGATTGTATATTTGCCATTTCTTAGATGTACAATTTCACCATTATACTTGTGCTTGTTTAGGTTTTTTAGGACTGTATTGGCACTTAGTAAGGATATGTTATATTCCTTTGAGTCACCACCAGTTAGAATAGCTATGTTTTCCATTGTCTTTTGTTAAAACAAACTTAAGCTATTTTTATTATTTATTTAATCCAGCATGATTAATTCTTTTATCTTTGTGATATCACTTATATTTTCTACAATGTTGAGAATTATTAAAAATAAAGTTTTTTATAAGCATTTCTTTTTTTCAGCTACTTCTCTTTTGTTTTTGTTTTTACTTTGGTTAAAGTACTTAGATTTTTATACAGGTCATGATGATCTTATTAAGGTGCCTGATTTAAATGGTATAGAGGTCGTAAAATTAGATTCTCTTGTAGATTATTACGCATTGAGATATGAAATTATTGATTCTATTTTTGATCAATCAAGAGCAAAAGGAGTTGTAGTTAATCAGACTCCTTTGGCTGGTACTGATGTCAAGGAGCATAGAAAAATATATCTAACTATTAATTCCCTGCAAACTAGAAAAGTTGTTTTGCCGGATATATTTGATTTAACATTAAGGCAGGCAGTTGTTAGACTTCAGAAAAGTGGTTTGAAGGTAGGGAAATTAGAATATCGCTCTGACATTGCAACTAATAAGGTGTTGGCTTTCAAAGTTAATGGAATGCCAATTGACATCGGTCAGGAATTATATTATGGTACTATTATTGACCTAGTAGTGGGGCAAGGGCTTAGTGATGAAAAGGTGATTATTCCTAACCTTATTGGTCTTTCAAGGATAGAAGCAAATATTATTTTAAAGTCAACATCATTAAATATTGGATTAGAGTATTTTAATAAAGAGGTTATTGATTCAAATTCAGCAGTTATCTACAAGCAATTCCCCCAATCTATTAACAACAAGAAGATTAGTATTGGTGCCGCAATGGATTTGTATTTTGGGCTTCAAAACGAAAACCCATTATAATGAAAGGATATATCTTCTTCTATCTATTCTTAAGTGTTAATTTGTTGAATGCTCAGGAGGTAATCTCAGATCTTATTCAGAATCCTTTAATCTCAGCAAAGTCATTTTTAGCTAGTAATAGTAAACAGTCTTTGAGCTTGCCTTTCTTTGATGATTTCTCTTATCATGCTTCTATAGTAGATTCTGCATTATGGCAAGAAAGTAGTGTTTTTGTGAATACGACTTATCCTATTAATCCTCCAACCATTGGTGTTGCTACTTTTGATGGTTTGAATGGACAAGGCTTAGCACGAAATCTTTATCCGATTAATTTATCAGAGCCATCTGATACACTTTTGTCCAAAGCAATAGACCTATCAGCTGCAACTTCTGTATATTTTATGTTCTATTTTCAAGCAAAGGGAATGGGTGATTCTCCACAATTAGATGATAAACTTATTTTAGAATTTATGAATGATACTTCTGGATGGGAGCAAGTGTGGTCTTCATTTGATACTATCTCTACAGAGTTTGTTAAAGTTATTGAAGTAATTAGTGATTCTAAATTCCTACACGACTCTTTTCAGTTTAGATTTAGGAATTATGCTACAATATCTGGCAACTTTGATCATTGGCATATTGATTATGTAAAACTAGATGAACTTCTGAGTGTTTCTGATACCACCATATTAAATGATGTTGCGTTTGTGTATAATTCTCCATCATTACTAGAGAGATACTATGAAATGCCTTGGAAACATTTCTTAAATAATGAAGATTCTGAGTTGAAAGACTCTATTAATCTTAAGTTGCGAAATAATCATGCGAGCACTAATGTTGATTATCAATATAATGTCTTTGAGAATAATAATCAAATATTTCATTACCCAACATTAGGCTTCAGTCGTAATGTATCTATTTTAGATTATGATTCAATAGGTAACTTTTCATTTGAAAATCCGCCAATTGATATACAATCCAATATATTTAGCTCTTTTCAGACTGATAGTGTTTCTTTTATTATTCAAAATATTATTGGGACAGCATCATCTGATAATAAATTAAATGACACTCTATATCATACTCAGCGCTTTCTTTCTCATTTCTCTTATGATGATGGAACAGCAGAGTCTGCTTATGGCATTAATATCAATGGAGCAAAGTTGGCCTATGAGTTTAAGTTAAATAGACCAGATACATTAAGAGCTGTTCAGATGTATTTTCCTCAAATGTTAGATTCTGTTAACCATATAACTTTTAAATTAACTATCTGGGATAATATATCTGGTTTAGGTAATATAATTTATCAGCAAGAGGTTTCTCCTGTGCATACAGAGAATGGTACTTATCATACGTATTATTTAGATTCTCTTTTTCAATTAGTTGGAACATTCTATGTGGGCTGGGAACAGATGACTAATAATCTTTTAAATATAGGTTTAGATAAAAATAATGGAGCAAATAATTATATGTATTACAATGTGGGGACTGGATGGTTAATGTCCTCATATCCAGGAAGCTGGATGATAAGACCTCTGTTAAGCATGGACGAAATCGTATCAAGCATAATTTCTACTAAGTATACTTCTAACATTTATCCGAATCCAGCTTTATCAAGCTTATTCATTGAGACATCTAATCCAAATAATACCATTTCAATCTATTCTATGCAAGGATTATTAGTTTATCGTGTTGCCTCATATTCTAGTATGACTATTTTGGATATTAGTGGTTTTTCATCAGGAGTATATTTTGTAGAGATATTAAATAATGAAAATAGAGAATTCCAAAAAATTATTATAAGTAATGACTGATTCACAAGAGTTTGAACACTATAAGTTTATTGCTGATAAAGGTCAGAATCCATTAAGGGTAGATCGTTTTTTGTTAAATTTTGTAGAGTTTTCTACTAGAAATAAGATACAACAATCAATAAAAGCAGGTAATATAAAGGTAAATGGTAATGTAGTGAAATCAAACTACAAGGTAAAGGGAAAAGATGTAGTTACTGTAGTGCTAGATTATCCAAAAGAAGTTAATGAGTTAATTCCTCAAGACATACCATTAGATATTACTTATGAGGATAATGATTTTCTTATTGTAAACAAGCAGGCAGGTATGGTGGTACATCCCGGCTTTGGGAATTATGATGGCACTTTGGTTAATGCGTTAGCCTTTCATTTTAATAATTTGCCAGATATGGGCAATAAGGATCGCCCAGGACTAGTTCATCGTATAGATAAAAATACATCAGGAATATTAGTGATTGCTAAGACAGAGCTGGCCATGAATAATTTGGCCAAGAAGTTTGCTGATAGAGATTTAGATAGAAGATATATTGCCCTGGTTTGGGGGGATGTTAAAGATGATAATGGAACAATAATAGGTCATATCGGCAGACATCTAAAAAACAGGAAAGTAATGGATGTATTTCCTGATGGAGCATATGGTAAACATGCTGTTTCTCATTATAGCGTTTTAGAGCGATTTGGCTATACTACATTAATAGAATGTAAGTTGGAGACAGGAAGGACTCATCAGATAAGAGCACATTTTAGACATATTGGACATCCTATATTTAATGATAACGAGTATGGGGGTAATGTTATTTTAAAAGGAACTACTTTTACTAAATATAAGCAATTTGTACAGAATTGTTTTAAAATGTGTGATAGACAAGCTCTTCATGCTAAATCATTAGGTTTTTTACATCCCAGTACAAATAAACATATGTCTTTTGATTCTGAATTAGCGGAGGATATGCAGCAGTTAATTGATAAATGGCGTAAGTATGCAATTCATCAGTCTCTCTAATATGCTTTGATTGTATTATATAGAGTATCTCTTTGGATAGGCTGTCTTCCGACACTCTTAATTAGTTCTATAATCTCTTTTGTCGTCATTGTTGGATGTTGGTCTTCTGCTCCTGCCATAGAATATATCTTAGTAGTATCATCAATAGTGCCATCAATATCATCTACGCCAAAAGATAGTAAGTTTTGTGTTGTTTTTTTTCCAATCATTGGCCAGTATGCTTTTAAATGATTGAAATTATCTAAGAATATTCTAGAGAATGCATATAATCTTATGTCATTTATTACACTTCCTTCTTCAATATATGACATTTGGTTATTTCCATTTCGATATTTTAATGGTATAAAGGTATTAAAACCATTAGTTCTATCTTGTAATTTTCTTAATCTACTTAGATGGTCAATTATATGAATAGGTCTCTCTATATGGCCATAAAGAATAGTTGCGTTAGATGGCATGCCTAGTTTATGTGCTGTTTCATGTATTTCTAGCCATGTTTTGCTGTTACACTTGTCTGCACAAATTTCATTTCTTATTTTTTCATCAAATATTTCGGCCCCTCCTCCTGGAAGAGAGTCCTGTCCAGCACTTTTTAACATTGTTAATCCTTGCTTATAACTTACTTTTGCTTTACGGCACATATATTCAAGTTCAACAGCAGTAAATGCTTTAACATGGATGTCAGGTCGTATAGATTTTATTTTTTTAATCAAATCAATAAAATAATGAAGACCCATTTTAGGATGAACCCCTCCAACCAGATGTACTTCTGTAATCTCCTTGTCATTATAGGCTTTTAATTTATCTACCATCTCATCTATCGTGAATTCCCAAGCTTCTATCTTTTTACTTAGTTTTCTTGAGTAGGAACAGAATTTGCAATCAAATATGCAGATATTAGTTGGCTCAATATGTATGTTCTTATTAAAAAATGTCTTATTGTCATTTTTCTTTTCTCTAATAGCATTAGCAAGTATGCCTAGGGTAGGTAGAGTTGCCTTTGTATATAATAATAGTCCCTCTTCTTCAGATATTCTCTCCTCATTAATTATTTTTTTAATGATAGGTTGTAGGTCTTTGGCGAAAGAGCCAATTGGTAAAGATATGTTGAGCATTATTTACAGAGAATAATTTTGCTAGTAGACGTTCCTGTTTCTGTATTAATATTTATATAGTATATGCCATTAACTAGTTTGTGAAGGTCTAATATTTTTTCCTTCTCTTTTATTACAGATATTATTTCTTCTCCAATAAGATTATGTATAGTTATAGATAAGATTTCTTCAGAAGTATTAATAATTAGTTTCCCAGAAGTTGGATTAGGTGAGACACTGATATTTATCTTTGGGCTGATATTTTCTAAGTGAGAAATTATCCCACTACAGTTGGAAGAAACATCAGAATTTTTGAGGTTTAATCGTCCGGCTAACCAATCTTCTCTATTAAGCGTGCTTAGCATAACATTTGT
>Ga0315315_10006870_pt1 | contig 10517 bp, 8 predicted proteins | sample M140m3416metaG_FD_203699 | JGI IMG/M metagenome (GOLD analysis project Ga0315315, IMG submission 203699) | Ammonia-oxidizing marine archaeal communities from Monterey Bay, California, United States - M1 40m 3416 | ecosystem: Environmental > Aquatic > Marine > Intertidal zone | place: USA... | reverse complement strand
CAAGAATTGCAACTGAGCTTAGAAAAAATTGAAAAAGGGGGCTATGACCATTTTATGCTCAAAGAGATTTACGAGCAACCCGATGCGATTATTGACACTTTCCGCGGAAGACTTCACAGGGATCAACAACAGATTTTGTTGTCTGGTTTGGAAGAACACAAAGTGGTATTTCAAAACGCCAGACGCATCATAATCATTGCTTGTGGCACCTCTTGGCACGCAGGTCTTGTGGGTGAATATCTGTTTGAGGATGCGGCACGAATTCCTGTTGAAGTTGAATATGCTTCGGAGTTTCGCTATCGAAACCCCGTAATTTCCAATGAGGATGTGGTTATTGCCATATCCCAATCTGGTGAGACAGCAGACACCTTAGCAGCGATCAAGCTGGCCAAAGAATCGAGAGCTTTTGTCTTTGGGATTTGTAATGTGGTGGGGAGCTCGATTGCACGTGCTGCCGATACGGGTGCTTACACCCATGCAGGCCCAGAAATTGGGGTAGCATCGACCAAGGCCTTTACCACACAAATTACCTTGTTGGTGTTGATTGGATTGCGTTTGGGGCAATTGCGTGGAACATTATCAGCTGAAGAGTTTAATCGTGTTGCCGAGGAATTGGAAACCCTTCCCAAAGCCGTACAAACTGTATTGAAAAGCGAAAAGGAGATTCAGCAGATTTCAAAAAATTACAAAGACGCCGCCAACTTCTTGTATTTGGGACGCGGGTATAATTTCCCAGTGGCTTTAGAAGGCGCGCTAAAGCTCAAAGAAATCTCCTATATCCACGCTGAGGGCTATCCTGCAGCGGAAATGAAACATGGCCCGATTGCGCTTATTGACAAAAACATGCCTGTGGTTGTGATTGCCACCAACAAAGGGCACTATGAAAAGGTGGTGAGTAATATTCAAGAAATTAAATCGCGAAACGGGAAAATTATTGCCGTTGTCACCAAAGGCGATAAGTCGGTTAAAGCACTTGCTGACCACGTGATTGAAATCCCTGAAGTGACCGAGTCGCTTACGCCAATTTTGGCGTCGATTCCTTTACAGTTACTCGCGTATCATATTGCAGTTATGCGAGGATCTAATGTAGATCAACCGAGAAACCTAGCGAAATCCGTTACAGTGGAGTAATGAAGAAAAAAGGGATAATTGTTTCAGGCTATTTTAATCCTTTGCACAAAGGGCATTTGGAATATTTTAACAACGCCAAGGCACTATGTGATGAGCTCTTTGTGATTGTTAACAGCGATTACCAAAGAAAACTTAAAGGCAGCAAGCCCTTTCAAGACGAAGACGAGCGTTTATTGATTGTAAGCAATATCAAAGCAGTTGACAAAGCGATTTTGTCCATTGACAAAGATCGAACGGTGTGTGATAGTATTCGTTTATTAGTTAATCGGTACGGATCAAATTATGATTTGGCTTTTGCCAATGGCGGAGACCAGAATAACGAAACCATTCCTGAAAGTCCAGTTTGTGTAGATTTAGGGGTGGCGTTAGTCGACGGTTTAGGCGATAAGATACAAAGTAGTAGATGGTTGTTACAAAACGATTAAAATAACATGAAGAAAATTTTGGTAGTTTTTGGAACAAGACCTGAGGCAATTAAAATGGCACCTTTGGTTAAAGAGTTCCAAAAACAACCTGACCATTTTCACACAAAAGTTTGTATAACAGCCCAGCATCGAGAAATGCTCGATCAAGTTCTTGATTTTTTTGAAATCACTTCTGATTACGATTTAGACCTAATGAAGCCAGGTCAAAACCTTTATTCGCTTACTATAGCTATTATAGAGTCTTTAAAGCCCATTTTAGAAACATTTACACCTGATTTTGTTTTTGTTCATGGCGATACAACTACAACTATGGCGGCATCAATCGCTTCTTTTTATTCCAAATCAAAAGTTTGTCATATCGAAGCAGGCCTACGAACACACAACAAATTTTCTCCTTTTCCAGAAGAAATCAATAGGCAAATAACGGGGCGCATTTGTGATTTACACTTTGCACCCACTGAAGCCTCAAAACACAACTTACTGGCTGAGAATATTTCAAAAAAAGACATTTTAGTCACTGGAAATACTGTGATTGACGCGCTTTTTGAAAGTATAACACGTGTTAAAAACTTAAGCACAGAAAACATAGAGAACATTAAAAAACGCCTTTTTCCAGAGCAAGAGGTGATTCTTGTGACTGGACACAGAAGAGAGAATCACGGAGAGGGCTTTGAACGTATTTGCCAAGCGTTAAAAGAGATTGCGAAATTAAAACCCAAAGTCAAAATCATTTACCCAGTTCATTTGAACCCCATGGTTCAAGAGCCTGTAAACAGACATTTAAAAGACTCAAAAAACATACTATTAATATCTCCCCTATCTTATCCTGAGTTTATTTGGCTAATGTGTCGCTCCAAAATTATCATTACAGATAGTGGCGGGGTTCAAGAAGAGGCACCCAGCTTAGGTAAGCCTGTTTTGGTGATGCGAGACATTACGGAACGCCCAGAGGCGGTAGAGGCAGGAACGGTTATACTTGTTGGGACAAACAAAGAAAGGATTGTAAACGAGGCTTTAGATTTGTTAGACAACAAAGAACGCTTTCAATTGATGAGCGAACTTCACAACCCATATGGCGATGGTAAAGCGTGTAGCAGAATTATAGAATTTTTAAAAGCCCGAATATATGATTGATGTAGTTACTATAGGACTTGGATATATCGGATTGCCGACCTCTGCGCTTATGGCAACAAAAGGAAAAAAAGTATTGGGGGTAGATATAGACCAAGATGTCGTTGACACGATCAACAAAGGGGATATTCATATTATAGAACCAGAATTAGATGTTGTTGTTAAAAAATCAATAGATGAAGGAAATCTTATTGCTTCTACTAAAGCAGAGGAAGCACAAGTATACTTAGTTGTAGTTCCTTCGCCCTTTAAGGGAGATCATGAGCCAGACATTTCCTTTATTGAAAAGGCAACGCAAGGGATTATCCCTTTATTAAAAAAGGGAGATTTATACATTTTGGAATCAACCTCACCTGTTGGAACTACTGAGAAAATGCAAGAGATGATTTTCGCTCAAAGGCCGGAGTTGAAAAATAAAATCTTTATGGCCTATTGTCCTGAACGTGTACTCCCTGGAAACGTGATGCATGAGTTAGTGCACAACGACAGGGTAATTGGAGGTGTAAATAAGGCATCTACGCAAAAAGCCATATTGTTTTATTCAAGTTTTGTAGAGGGGGCCTTACACCCTACGGATGCTAAAACCGCCGAAATGTGCAAACTTGTCGAAAACGCATCAAGAGATGTACAAATAGCTTTTGCAAATGAGCTAAGTCTAATCTGTGATAAGTCGGGAATTAATGTTTGGGATCTAATCGAACTTGCCAATAAACATCCACGAGTAAACATTTTACAACCAGGATGCGGAGTAGGAGGCCACTGCATTGCAGTTGACCCCTATTTTTTAACCACATCCTATCCTGATGTGTCCAAGATTATTGGAGAGGCCCGAAAAGTTAACAACAACAAGGCGTTTTGGTGCGTAAATAAAATAGAAAAAGAAATTGTGGATTTTGTTTTAAAGAACAAACGAAAGCCTATTTTGGCCTTGTGTGGTTTAGCTTTTAAGCCCAACGTAAACGATCTGAGACAATCCCCAGCAAAATTAATTGTAAATAAAGTTATTCAGGAAAAAGACCTTAACAATTTTAGAATTGTTGAGCCAAACATAAAGGAACACCATGAATTCAAACTCTACAGTTTCGAGGATGCTGTAAGCGAATCTGACATAGTTGTTTTTCTTGTAGCGCACAATGAATTTAGTTTAAGTAAAACCACAAACAAGAAAACACTAAATTTTTGTAATGTTAAATGATTATATCCATTGAAAAAGAGCCCTTAGAATTATAAAAATTACGACTAACTTAATTGCTAATAATACAATTATGAGGCACAGTTATTTAGATTAGTTTGCTTATCAATGATAAAAATATTTATAGTTAAAACAATTATAACCAGACTTTGATTAAACATTTTAATAAGGTTTTACTGGGAACTACATTAGCTAAAGCTATTGGATTTGTTCGTGAGTTAATTTTTTTATTTTTTCTTTCAAACAGTATTTTATACTCAGAGATTTTATCATTACTTGCCGTATCTACTTTATTAATATCATTATCTGACACTTCTTTTTTAAACCCAATTCTTTATCCACTTTGGAAAAATAATAATAACGAAAAAGTGACATTATATATTAACCACTTTTTAATTGTAATTGTTGCCTCATGCTTCTTCTTTGTATTCAATGAGGCAACGTTAAAACTTAATCAACCACTATACGTGAAAATAATATGTGCTACTCTGTGGGTACCACTTATATTACACGGGATAGGCTACTCGGTCTCTTTGTATAAAAAAAAATTGAATTTATATAACTATCTGTTAAACTCAATTTCATTAACATATGTAGTTGTCTTTTGGTTATTTAAGGAACTTGGGCCAGAGGCCTATATAATTTCAAGAACAATTTCAATTCTTTACGGCGGGACTTTTGTCTTGTTCGTTTTTTCAAAAAATTTCCAAGTTAAATTCCAGTTTCAAAAAACAGACTATAAAACCCTCTTCAACTCAATTGTAAGATTTGCAAACGTAAATAACTTTATAATTTCTATCTTTTTAATTAAGTTTATTTTTTCACAATTTTTTATTGAGGAGGTTGCTATTATTAATTACTCCCTAGTAATAGTTTTCATATTTTACACTTTAATAAATAAAAACCTTAATGCTTTTACAATAACTGAAAGTAAAAAAGAACAAATTAAAGGCCGAAAAATTCAACTTAAATATTTTATTATTTATTTAATTTTTTTGATTCTAACCCGCCTTTTGGTAGAACATGTACCAAACAGCATTCTTGGATTAAACAACATGAAAGTTTTATTAGAAGTTTTACAAGTTTCTTTGTGCTTCACCCCTATAATCTTATTGTGCGGCATTTATGATCTAATTAATTCAGAAATAGTATTAAACGACAACCCTAAGTACAAAACAAAAAACATTTTCATAATAACCTTTTCAATAATTAGCTTTTCTATTCCATACTATTTTTTGTTTTAAAACGTTAAATTTTTATATGCTTTTAGCTTGACAATTTAGAATCACTTATAATATGAAAAATTGAAAGAAATTTACGTAATAGGATTATTTTAAGCAAACTAGAGAAATGAACTTTCTTCGTTACATGCTTTTTTTACCATCTGTAACATTTGGGATTATTTCCAGTGAGATATTCCCTTGGGCGTTTTTTTACAGCACATTAAGCTTTGGGTATCGAAAGATTAAAATAAGTATAATTTTCGCAACCTTTATTTTAATAATATTTGTTATTGGGTCTGTTTATTTTTTTCAACCACAAGCCGTGGAAATTCTTAAATTTCTGTTTGCCTATCTTAATATAACGTTCACTTTTTGGCTTTTTCTAAACCTCGGCGAACAACAAGTAAATAAGGTTTTGAAAACAATTAAAATAATTATTGTTGGGCTATTCATTTTTGGAGTACTCCAATTTTTTGGGTTCACTAAAAATTTTGCGGACATCTATACTTTTTTAATTCCAAGAGGGAACTATCAAAAACTGGAAGATATAGGCAGGGGCGTTTCTCTTCTATCAACGGAACCAAGCAGGGCTGCACTTGAATTTGTTTTTCTTACTATGTTTTATCGTAAGTTTATTAAAAATCACAAAACGCTTTTTGATATAGCTGTGATTTCTTTTGTTATCCTTGTGATACAGGGCGGGTATTCGTTACTATACTCATTTGTTTATATTTTTTTTACAATAAGCAAAAAAAATGCAGCAATTTTTTTGGCTCTGTTTTCATCACTAATCATTTTTAACATTGAAAGAATATTGTCATTTAGAGGATTTAAATTAATTAATGGCCTTATTGAATCTGGAGAATTCTGGGAAACTTTAATTAATTTTTCTGGAGCGAGATTGACTTCATTTATTGCTCATTTCAATTATGGAATAAGATCCCCCTTTGGGGCTGGGTTTGGAAACTGGAAGGAATCATCAATTAAGGCGCTAGAATTTTCTGGGCTTGACCCATCATCAATAAGTTATTTTATATGGAATTCCAATGGCCATTGGATTCCAATAAGGCCACCATCTATTTTTACAAACCTATTGATGGATTTTGGCGTTATCGGCGCAGCAGTACTACTAATTTGTTTCTACTTTCTAATCCGAGACAAAGCTAATGTTTTCAAGAAAAACATTGATGTTTATGTAGCATTTTCAATTTATTTTTTTGTTTTTGGATATCTAGGAAACCCCATCCCTGTTATTGTTATGGCACTATGCTTAAATACAACAATAAATTATAAAGCCTTAATGGATGATAACCGACAGTTGAAAACATGATTAAAACCCTTGTAATTACCAATTATTTTCCACCCGAAATAGGTGCTGCAGCAAATAGAATGTTTCTTTTGTGCAAATTTTTGCAATATCACTATGACTTAGAAGTTGCTTGCCCATTTCCAAATTATCCAACAGGGAAAATTTTAGGAAACTATAAGGGGTTATATCTGAAAGAAAAAATAGGAGGTATAAAGACCCACAGGCTTTTTATTTATCCTGACAACTCATCAAGCCCTTTAAAAAGGGCTATATCAATGCTTTCGTTTTCTTTTAGCCTTTGGATTATGTTGTTTAAAGGCACTGCTAAGAAGTATGATAAAATAATAGTCCAAAACTCTCCACTATTTGTATCTTTTTCATCAATAATTTTGTTTAAGTTTTTATTAAAAAAAACTATCATATTGAACGTTTCTGATTTGTGGCCTGGCTCAGCAATAGATTTAGGCTTAATGAGAGAAAAAGGATTGTCCCACAGTATTTTTAAGGCAGTTGAGAAATTTAATTACAATAACTCAGATAAAATTCTTGGTCAGTCATTTGAAATACTACAACATGTGAAAAAAATAAGTTCTTCACCAACTTTTCTATATAGAAATCTGCCAGTACAGAAGACCGAAGTAAAACCAAAAAAATTTCGAAATTCACCAGTAAAGTTTTTCTATGCCGGATTATTGGGAAGCGCTCAGGGAATTTTAAATATCATTAGAACAATTAATTCGATTAACCAGGAATTTGAATTCCACATATACGGGGACGGGAATGAAAAAAAACAAATAGAACAGTATTTGATTCAAGATCAAAGTAAAAAAATTTACTATCATGGCGCACTTCAAAAAGACCAATTAATTAAAAGAATCCACAAATACGATTTTGCAATTGTACCGCTAATAAAAAATATAAAGGGAGCATTTCCCTCAAAAATTTATGAGTATGTTTCATTGGGAATACCAATAATATATCTCGGTCAGGGAGAGGCCAAGAAATTCATTTTAGATAATGGCGTTGGATATGTTTTGGACAACAGCAACCTAGAAGGATTTAAGCTTCTGATTTCAAGAATTGCCCAAAGTAAAGATGAAAATTATTTAACGTTGTCTGAAAACTGTATTGAAATCTCTAAAAAACAACTTAGTTTTAACAAACAGTTTTGTGGCCTGTTAAATTTTATTGATTAATTAATGAATAAATATGTAATTATAGGGGGGTCTGGCTTTGTAGGCAGCCGACTTATTTCTGAAATAAAGTCATCAGATTTAAAAAATTTAGACAAAAATCCGTCTTCTCTCCACCCAAAAATCACCTTTTTTTGTGACATTAGAGATAAAGAAACAATTTACTTGCATTCTAAAACCACTCACGTAGTTCTTTTAGCCGCTGAGCATAGGGACGATATTTCTCCAACATCACAGTATTATGACGTCAATGTTGACGGCACTAAAAACGTCTTGCAAAAAATGGATGAAGTCGGAATTAAGAATCTAATATTTACTAGCTCTGTAGCAATTTACGGGCTCAATAAAAATAACCCCAGTGAAAACAGCAATCCAAAACCATTCAACCACTACGGGAAAAGCAAATGGCAGGCAGAACAAGCTATAAAAAATTGGTATAGTGGCGATCCAGAGGGCAAATCCGTAACTATATTGCGTCCAACAGTGATTTTTGGAGAAGGAAACAGGGGCAACGTTTACAAGCTCTTAAAACAAATTAGCTCAGGAAAATTTTTAATGATTGGAAGCGGTCAAAATAAAAAATCTATGGCCTATGTTGGTAATGTAACGTCTTTTATTAACAAAAGACTTAATAAAACAGATTTAGGTTACAAAGTTTTTAATTACTGTGATAAGCCAGACTTTAACATGTTAGAGCTTGTAAGCATAATTGAGAATAAAATCAATTTAAAAATTCCACGGTTTAGAATTCCATATATACTAGGCGCGTTGGTTGGACATTTTTTTGACATGCTCTCTAAATTGTCAGGGAAAAAGTTTCCAATTAGTTATGTCAGAGTTAAAAAGTTTTGTGCTACAACTCAATTTGATGCATCTAAATTATGCAAAACATTTAAGGCTCCATATTCAATTCGAGAAGCACTAAACAAAACACTTGAACATGAGTTTATGAATCGCTAAAGAAATGATAAAATAATAGCAAGAAAACGACAATTGAATTATAAGTCATTAATAGAGTGATGTTTTTTTGAGTTATTGAAAACTATAACACCAAAAACAAACATTGCCAAAGGCGACTCATATAAACCCCCTCCAAAAAATGCAACAATTATTGGGATAGCAAGAAACCATTCTTTAACATATTTGAAAATAAACAAGAAATATAATAAAACACCAACCACCCCATAGAAAATAAATAGATCAAACAGCATCATTTCAACATCTTTTGGATAACGAACAACCCCTCCAAAAAACATATTAAATAAACCAAATTCACTAGAAGAAAATACATTTGATATATTCTCGTTTCGTAATGACAATAAAGCACCTAAAACCCCGTGGTTTTCATATATGCTATTCCAAAAGTTGGAATATTTTACAGCTTTTGGAAACCAATACGATGAACTAAACACAAATATTAATCCAATCCAAAACAAACTTTTTTTAACAACTTTATCTTTAATCCAAACAAAGTAAATTATTAATATTAAATAAAGAAGAGCTGCTTTGTGCCCAAGCATAATTAAACCCAGGGAAAAAAGGAATATTTTGTTCCAGTCCCCTCTATTATTCAATGAAAGACCCAATAAAATCATTCCATAAAAACCACTATTTGTAGTTCCGTGTGATAAAAGCCCATTATAGCCCCACCGTCCGGTAAGAGGGTAACTTTCAAAAAGTGAACCCCCAAAAATTATACCTGAAATAATAAAAACCAGATTAACGATTAAAAAAGTTTTCAAATGTTTTATAAATGTAGCACCATACGTAATGTTATTTTTTAACACGCCCCAAACCCCCCAAAACAGTATTGGTAAAGTAAGCTTAGCGGCGTAAAAACCTTGAGTTGATGTAAGGCTTTTTAAAATACTATAGTCTAAATTCAAATGTGCATATCTAATTTCATTAATTAAAAAAACACTGATTAATCCAAACCAGCAAAAAAAAACTATTACCGGAATTTTTTTTCTTAAAAAGCAGACGCTGATAATTAAAATTAAATAAGTTAAACCAAACAAAGCACCCTCAATGATTTTGAGTGTTATAAAATCCGTATTCAAATAGACAAAAGAAATTTTTCTTATAAACCGATTAAACAAAAAATAGGAAGTTAGTACAACTAATACTTTATAATAAAAATTAGCACTTTCAAAAATATTTATACGGCACCATTCAATAAATTTATATTTATTCAAAACCTTATTTATATTTATAACTAGTTTTTAATATTACTTTATGAGGCCTTATCGCTAAACCTTTATAATTGGCCTCCCTATTAACCTTTTGATCTGGAAACAACCGCTCCGCCTGTTACTAATATGGTCATACGTTCAATAGATATCGAAAGATTTGCCTCAAAAGTACAAATCATTTTTTGAGCAGGTTGTATGCAATTTTTTACTTTTGCCAGCGTTTAATCATTGTATAACACCAACCATACCCTATTTGGAACTTCTACTCAAGCGAAGTTTTGACGTATTGTTCGCCTTGACAGTTCTGTTTTTGGTGATGTCATGGCTCGTGCCCGTATTGTGGATATTGAATCTTTTTGTCGGCGGAGGCCCATTGTTTTTTAGCCATCAGCGTGAAGGGAAAGACCGCAAATTGTTTTGTTGTTATAAGTTTAGAACATTTCCCAAAAATGCCGTTCACCCAAAGCCAGGAGATCCGATGACCACCCCAATTCCTTGGTTGAGTACCTTCCTTCGCAACTCGGGTGTCGATGAGCTTCCACAAGTCCTGAATATCATAAAAGGGCAAATGTCTATTGTCGGCCCCCGACCACATCTACCAGAGTACAACGCGTATTATCAGAGTGTAGTCGGACAAGAGGAGATGGATAAGCGTCACGATGCTCACCCAGGACTGACAGGACTGGCCCAAATCCGAGGATACCGAGGGGACACACCCAAC
>Ga0315315_10006869_pt1 | contig 10517 bp, 15 predicted proteins | sample M140m3416metaG_FD_203699 | JGI IMG/M metagenome (GOLD analysis project Ga0315315, IMG submission 203699) | Ammonia-oxidizing marine archaeal communities from Monterey Bay, California, United States - M1 40m 3416 | ecosystem: Environmental > Aquatic > Marine > Intertidal zone | place: USA... | reverse complement strand
ATTATGCTTCTTCGCACGTCGCACAAGATCACCAATTACATGTTCGCCTTCAGTCTTTCGCCTATTCTCAATATCAGCTAAAATTGATGGTCCATAATTGGAGCCCTTTTGCCCCCAAAGATCATTCACACATATGCGCCTCATATCTTTATGGGCTGGATAACCTTCAGCCGCGCATACAGCGGAACTTTCATCAAAAATACTTTCGACTACACGCGGGCTTATATCAGTTTCAGCCACTTTACCTGCTCGAGCTTGTAGCAAACTGGCAACAGCAAAAGAGGGGCCAGCCCCACTCAATTTGGACCAAATTTCGTTTAAGATATTATTACTAATCGATGTATCTGGCATATTTATTTTCATCGCCCCAAGAATATCTTCACATCTTTTGGAGGTCCCTCCTTTGATTTCCCCAAATACTGTTTTTTGGCCACCAGAGCCATGAAGCGTAGGAAGTATTGTACCATTTTTATCTTGATTAACTAAAAACTGCGTGACCCCGGCCAAGATATGATCAATTCCAAAACAATCGATTAATATATCGATATGGTTCACGCCGTTTAATATGGGAAAAATAACAGTCCCATCTCCAACTGCAGGAGTGATAGATTTGATGGCAGCCTCTAAATCATAAGCTTTGCACGTTAGGAAAATTACATCGAATTTTTCACTTAGTATATCGTCTGTCATGACCTTTACGGGAGCATGATAATATTGTTTAACCAATTTTATTCTTATTCCTTCGTTTCTTAATTGGTCGGCTCTATGAGGTCGCACTAGAAACGTTACATCAGCCCCACCTTTGTGAAGAAGTCCACCGTAATAACCGCCTAATGCCCCTGCTCCTAAAATTAAAAATTTCATAATTTATACCCCGAGGTTGCGTTATCTGATTAAAGGCTCGCAACATAAGGTTAGTATGAAAATACGATCTTTTTAATTCTAAAGTAGAATAGGATTATTCTAAAATTGTTACTTTCATAAACGATAAATGAGAGAAAATGATCAAAGAAAGCTTACGCTTATTCTATCATCCTGCGAGTAGTGCCTCCATGAGGGTAACTCTTTATTTAACATGTCGTGGTGTTTCCGAAAGTGCAGCTGGTCTGGTTTCAATGGGGTTAGAAACAGATTGCCGGGGGATAATGGTATTCACTATGCCTCCCGGAGACCCAATAACCAACGCGCTTGGGACCACCGGACTTACCGCGTTTAACCCAGAAGTGCGTATACCCGTTTTATTACTTCCAGACGGCCGAAAAATGACTCAATCAGGTCCGATTATTGATTTTATAGAGGACTTACAGGATGGAGAAGAAAACCTATTGTTACCTCTAGATCGGTGGCTTAAAGCGGAGGTAAAACGCATAATGTTGATAATAGCAGCCGACGTGCAACCATACCAAAATATTCCATTTATTATTCAGACTATGAGTGACTGGGATATGGTCAAGGCAACACCAACATCCCATCCACTAAGATTGCATTTTATTCGAAGAGAGTTTAGTGCGCTTGAAGGTATCATATCCAATACATCAGGAAGATATTCTGTTGGTGATGACTTAACATTGGAAGATTGTTTTATCGTCCCACAAATACGTAATGCACTACTCGGTGGAATAGACCTTCCAAACGAGTTTCCTGTTATGAACAAAGTGTTTAAGAATTTCTTAAAAAACCCCCTGTATTGCTAAAGTTATAAATGATGCGGGAGGGCCCATTCAGCCTTTGGCTTTCGATGCGAAAAAGTTCGCGGTCTATCAAAGTAACATCGGAAATCAAACTAATTGAAAAAAATATTGAGTATTCGCACGCCAAAGTCACACGATTTGATAATCGTTCTGGGATGTTTGTAAATTTGAATATCTACTATTCTGTTTATACCATGCTACCCAATGCTCGGCGGGTTTTGAGTGGTTCTGATGCGACAGCCTCGCGCTGTATTAACCGTAAATGCCCAATAGCTTTTGAGAATTCTTGATGTCTGGGTTTATGCTCGAGATAGTCTAAGATCTTATACAAATTTATAGGCTGCCTTATAATCAATGCCTTGGCCTTTTCTACGGCTTCATCAAGAGAATAATGATCTACATACTGACAAGCAGTTTGGGTAGGTGTCAGAATATAAAAATCACCCTTTTCACGCGGAGTGTATCGAATAATATCAAACGGCGAGGCTCCTAAAGCATGAAATTTCGGAATTAAGCACCGAATATTTGAATCTTTATGAAGCAAAACGTTACCCGAAACTTGTTTGAATTCCAAGGGTTTTAAATGTTTTATAGCATGTTGTCGCATCGCTGGAGACATCATATCTAAATCTGAACGGTCATATTTTAGGTCATCAAATACAGAAATTAACTTTAGTTTCTCATCTGCCAGGCACATGTAGGGGCCAAAGTTTAGACGCTGTGGGTCAGCCGTTAGTGGAGATTGTTTCGTAAGTTCAGTCATTTAAAACACTCTTAAGAAGTTCTTTTTTTAAACAATCGATTTGCCTTATGGCAAAGATATAAATACTAATAGGTCTAAATCAATGAGATCAAGATTAGCTATTTAATAATTTAATTTATTGCTGTGCTTAAATAGGAAAATAAGCTTGTAAAGCACAGTTTCTTCATTTTTTTCCAGAGATGAAAATATTGAATAAAGAATTTGAAAAGACATTCGTTAATGACCTCGAAGAGCTGTTTTTATGGCGCCGAGATGTCAAGAGTTTTTCAAATACAACTATAGATCAAGATACTTTGGAACGACTTATGTCTTTTGCCTGCAAAGCCCCTAGCGTAGGTAATAGTCAGCCATGGCGATTTATGTTGATCAATACACTAGAAACACGACAGGCGATTTTTGAAGAATTCAAACGGGAGAATAAACAAGCAGCGGAAAGATATAAGAAGGAAACTAAGCAAGAATATTTAAAATTAAAACTAGAAGGACTGCTTGAGGCACCGTCTCATTTAGCAGTTTATTCAGAGACAACTCCATTAAGAGGAAAAGGACTGGGAAGAAGCACAATGCCAGAGACAGTGAGGTATTCGACTGTTTTAGCAATCGGACAATTATGGCTTCATGCTCGAGCACTTGGACTAGGTCTTGGATGGGTATCAATTTTAAATCCAAAAAACATTAACCAAATACTTCAGGCACCAAAAAATTGGGACCTTATAGCTTATTTGTGTTTGGGCTACCCAAAATTTAATAGTCAAATACCGTATTTAGAAGAGGTAAATTGGCAATCCAGAGACGCATTTAAAGAGTTTATTATTCATAGATAAATGGATACTTTATCCATGACTGGGAAAAACTATGAAGATACACTGGGAGTATTCATGGCAGATTGGAATTCATTATTACCAACCGAGCTAGAGGGTGGCTCGGTTAGGCTCATTCCTCTAAGTATGTCGCACTCTGGTGATTTAATGGAGGCAGTATCTGATGGCCAACTGAATAATCTTTGGTACACAAATATCCCAACGGAGGAAGGGGTCGAAGGAGAAATTGAACGGCGTTTAAAATTACAAAAATTAGGATCTATGGCCCCCTTCTCTGTTGTGCACAAGAAAAGAAATAAAGTTGTTGGAATGACTACTTTTATGAATATGGATCCAACAAATAAGCGTCTTGAGATTGGTTCAACTTGGTATCGCAAAGATGTTCAAAGAACAGGAATAAACACTGAATGCAAGTTACTCCTCATGAGTTATGCTTTTGAAAAATTGGATTGTATAGCCGTTGAATTCAGAACCCACCGTATGAATCGTCAAAGCAGAAGGGCGATAGAGCGTTTGGGCGCTATACTGGACGGTGTTTTGCGATCACACATGGTCTTGGCAAACGGTACGATCCGCGACACAGCCGTATACTCTATAATTCGAAGTGATTGGGATGTCGTAAAAGCTAATTTAAGATGGATGTTAGAGCGATAAAAAAATAGCTATGTACTATCAAAATGGTTTAAGAGTGTTCAATTGTTTGTGAATGGGACGTCCAGTCAAATTAATTGATTTATTTAGATGATTAAACAGCACACAAATGTTGAGTGACTACTTGTTATAATATTTTAATTTCTTGTTTGATGTTCAACTATTCAATTTAAGGTTTGGGTACAGTCCCTTTAATCGCATTGGCTGTAGCTTTTTGAACCAGTTCACCTGCAGAGTTAACTTCTAACGAACCTTCCAGCCTTTCCTTCAATTCCTTGATCTCTTTATTCGTAAGGTTCGGAACGATGTTTTGGATATTTGGGAACAACGAAGAAATGCTCCAGTATTCGTCGATGTTTTTAAAACTCCGTTCGACAATTATCGGAACGCTTGTTATTTCTGTAGTGCCGGCACTATTCCATAAATGTTTGAGTGTAGTCATTTCAGAAACCTGAGGGTTGGGTGGTGAACCTGGCTGGTAACCCATATCATTCAAGTGTCCACTAATGAGACTCGATGGCGAGCCCTTATTTACTGTATCCCAAGTATAACTCGCAACGGTTCCTCCGGGTCGGACCACGCGTATCATTTCGCTTAGGCCTTTTGGGGGATCTTCTAAAAAGAAAATCACAAGGGCCATTACTGCCACATCAAAAGCATCATCGTTAAAGCTCAAATTCATAGCGTCCCCGACGTCAAATGCGGCTTTCGAACCCAGGCCTCTTTCCCTTGCGAATTCTATTTGTTCGGGGGATGGATCTATTCCGGATAAAAAACCAGGAGCACTTTTCTCCGTTATTAACTGCGAAAATGCCCCATTTCCACAACCCACATCTAGCCACTTTCCGTCTGACCGCGGTGACAACCAACCAATGAAGTGATTTCCAATGAGCGCACTCCACACACCCATCGATTTTTCGTAGGAACTACCGTCGTTAAACTGCATTTCTACCCCTCCCCGTATGCGTAATCCACATAGACAACAGAGTAGGCGCTTCAGCACCTGAAGAGGAGTAGTTTTAAAGATTAACTAGCATTAATCTCAAATGGAATACGAATGCCTAAAGGATTTCTTCTACCCATGTTTTGGGTTTTCCAAACGATAAACGACTATACCCTCCAGCTAGGCATGCCCAAAAGAGTGTTGGATGTGAGTTGTCTGTTGTCTACTAAACATGGCTATTTCGCTCGTAGTATGAATGACTGCTATTCCAAACGCCTCTACTATATCTGCCGTTGCCTCACTATCCATTCTATTGCTCTTTTGGCCCTCGCCTTCTATACATGCGCTAAGATCATAGACAGAGGTTTCCAGCCCCCAATCCAGGTGTAGTTTTGGAAAGCCATTCTGATCCAGTTCTTCGGTAAGTAACTTAAAGGCAACTTCATGGGAGCGATCATCGGTTTTCCTCTGGTACCTTATTCTTCCACAAATAACTTTGCCATTTTGTTCCCAATCTTTGAATAGAACTGTAAGTTCCTTTAAGTTAAAGGACCGCGCAATATGTGGATAACTGCTATACATTTTTCAAATCTCCTTTCGAATGTATACGCTTGCATACCATTTTTTGGACCACTGATTTATTTGTTTAAAACTTGAAATTCCATCATTGGGTTTTACGTTGCCGTAGTAGGAACTATTTTAAAGGGGTAATGCGATGATATTGCTTACGGGTGCACTTTTGGGCTTCATATCAGTGGCATTTGGGGCTTTCGCTGAACACGGATTAAAAGACACAGTAAGCAATGAACACTTCAGGTTTCTAATGACAGCCGTCCGTTATAACCAGATACACTCTGTGATCATCGTTGCCATTGGTTTGTCGACCCGGTCGGTCGGCTGTTGGTGCGATACCCGTCACTTAACCTGGACGGGCGCTGTTTTTATCATTGGCACGATGCTATTTAGTTTTAGTATCTACCTGTCGGTATCGCTCCAGATACCCTTTTTAGTTAATTTGACACCATTAGGTGGTATAACATTGATGATAGGTTGGCTAATGCTTGCTTTTTCTGCATTTATGTCGTTAAAAAACCGACGCCAATAAAAATATTACCGAAGAATTCGTGAAGCTTAAGGGCATGATAACGGAAACAATGTCTTTTTAACTACTGTTATAAAACGTTATCTAGTCCTCAACATTCGGCAACGTTTGGAACAGTATTTAACATCGGCCCACACCAATTCCCATTTCTTACGCCAGGTGAACGGTTTTTCACAAGTTACACAAATTCTATGGGGTAAATTGGCTTTTTTTATACCGTTGGGCATTTATTTCCTACCATCCCTTAGAAAGACGGTTTTTTCGGCTTTCTTCCAATATTTGAAAAATCGTTTTGTTTCAAAACTGAAATCTTCCTCACAAAATAAATCGTCCCTTACTATCTCCACGTTAAAGGAACGTGAAAGACTTTGACTCAGTTTGGTTAATCCGATGTCAGCCGTAAAAGGAATTAAAACTTTCTTTGGGTTGAAACTACCCAATATCTGGATGGTATCACCCCTTAATATCTGTACCGGTAGCTTGGATAAAGTCTCATAGATAAATACAAGTCGCTTTAATGAGTAACCCCTATTTTTGTAATATGCATCATCCCATACATAAATGACCCTAGTATCTTTTTCTAAACGATCAACAACGGCATCGGGAATCCGTAGTGATTTTTCATGTAGCAGTACAATTAAATCTGACATTTATGCACTCAAATTGGGAAATAGTTTACTTGATATGGTGGGGTAGTCGGCATTTAAAACAACATTATTGAGTCCAGAAGTCTCGACAGATTCTCCAAAATATTTCTGAACATTCTCTAGATTAAAAATATACGGTTTGTTGCTGAATGTGCTCGCAATCCACTGCCACGAAAAATTATTACTGGCTTCATCTCCGTCGATAAGTTGTTCAAGGAACCATTGGGCGCCAGCTTGCCATTTAATCCTTCTAAAGTGCACGATATAGCTGGCTAGATACATCCGAGCGTGGTTATGCAGGTAACCTGAATCAGTTAAAATATGAATAAAATTATCTATACAGGCGGTTCCAGTAGCACCATTTAGAATGTCAGAGGGCAGTCTATTAGCATAATCGTTGGCCGTATATCCGGTTTTATATGCTTCTACATCATTCCAAAGCCACGTCGGATGCAATTCGGCCACTCGTTGCCAAAAGTCTCGCCAGGCTAATTCCTGGATAAATTTCTGTATTGTTTTATTGGATTTTGCAATTGATAAAGCATGGTTCCGAACCTCGTTTAAGGTTAGTATACCGTGATGTATGTAGGGTGATAAGCGCGTTACGGCGCCATTACCAAAGTTTCGAGTTGAACTGTAATTTTCCGGATCAATTTTCCGTAGTTTTTGGATAGCATTGCTTCTTCCACCCTCGGTGTGGGATGCCTCTCCTCCGGCCCAGGGGGCCAGGGTTTTAACATATTGAATAATAGATTCTCTATTTTCAAAATCTTTTCTCAAAACTTCCATTGCACTTACCATAAAGGTCAAAAAACAGTAGCTTCAACGTCGCCTTGTTGAAACCCATGATGTGCGGTACGTGGCCATGCCTTTGTTAGATCATTTCCCATACGGCAAATTTACCCTACTAGTATTAACTTGTTTATTACCGATAGTTACTTATATTTCATGTTATGAAGAATATTTTACCGTTGATATCCGCGACACTTATATTTTTAGTGACCATAATGTCTTCTGGTTTGGGTCAGTCTGCAGGCGTTAGTTCACCAGAGGTCCTTGGTGCAGGTAATTTGTCGTGTCGCGTTGTTTTAAAAAATACCGAGGACAAAGGTCTCAGAAAATTTTATGAAAACTGGGCACAAGGCTGGATAAGCGCGGCAAATCACTTTAGTGATTTGATAGGTGAAGGAATGAAAACTGATCGAGGTAGATCCATATCGGGCGAGTCCCCCTCACCCACTAACATTGTACCTAGACGTGATGTTATATGGTATAAAATCTTAGGGTACTGTAGTGAGGAACCAAAGGCGAAATTGTCTGATGCTGTTAAGGAATTATTAAGGTCGCAGTGGGATAAAGCTCAGGACAAATAAATTAAACGGGTGTTTGGCGGGTTTAGTTTGAGACGCTGGTATTCGCCGAAAACGTAAATGCTATTTGTTCGCAATTCGCCAATAATGTGTCAATTATTTCGAGTTGTTTGTCGGTGAAAATGAAATCGGAAAACATCAAGGTTGATAATTCTAGAAAAATTTCCAGTAGGTTTTGCTCAGATTGAGCGTACACGAGATCGGATTGTATTTTTTTAAAAAATTGTACTTCTCTAGCCCCTAGTGCATCTTTCAGTAGATACTCCAACGAGGGCAGGATGTCTCGATTTATCGTATCTTTAAGGTCTCTAATACTTTGTTGTGGCATCTAACTCCACCCGATTACCCTTCCAAGATTATCAGGTTTCGGGAGTGCAGAATGTTCTTCACACATCGTATTCACCCGGGTGAAAAGTTCATCCCCCATGGGGCCAACTCTTTTTGTATTTAAATCAATATGAAGGTAAATGACTTCAGATTGAGCGGCTAAATAATTCTCTGAAGCATGATACATTGACTGGCACAAATGAATTCTTTTCTCATCACACGCAATTAATTGGCTTTGAATTTTTAATGGGGCGTGTTCGTGTAATTCTCTCACATAACGAATATGAAAATCGCCACAATAAGTAGCTATTTTATTCTTTTTACGATAGTTCCTATCAAGACCTAACGAACGAAAGAGATCACCAATGGCTTCGTCGAATGCTACAAGATAGTACGCAACATTCATGTGCCCATTATGATCAATCCATTCTGACTTTACATTTAAATCAGCACTTTCAAACGGTATTACACTAGTCATGAGCCAACAATAACCTTTTTGAAATAAGACATTAGGGGTGGGAACGGAATGGTGTAGATTGAAATTATTAGTCTATAAATATGGTTGTTCACCTATAATCAATAAAATTATTTGATCGATCTAACGTATGGCCACTTGACATCACAACTTTAGGTTCAAATATGTTAGCTCTAGATATGGAGTTAACTGAAATGTCACGCCCAAGCATCCAACAACATATAAAAGCAGAAAGCTTAGATTATTGGCACAATGATTCAAATCTTTTTAATCGTGCCAAAATGAATGCCGATCCTATAATCGATTCAAAGGATTATAAGGAAGAGACAATTCGACGTGTTTGGGAAAATAAAAGGCTAAAAGTCCAACCCTAGGACATAGTTCCATTTTTTGGAATTCATCAAAAAGATATTTTTACACTATCAATAATAAGTCTTGTATCTAGTCGGTGACAAATTATGCTCACTACTTGGTCCCGTGGGGGTAACCGTCTTAGTTTAACCAATTTGAGAACGTCAAAGTGCGTTAAGATACTATCTTGGCAATCATGCGAAGATTTCGAAAAAATAGATTGGAAGAAAGTAATGAAGCAAAACTATAAGAATGTCGCTGAGGACCTGCAAAAATCTGTCGGCCAACTGGCAAAAGAGCTCCCAGATACTATGAAAGCCTTTTCATCATTGGGAGCCGCAGCAAAAAAAAATGGGGCTTTAGATCCCAAAACTAAAGAGTTGATTGCCACGGCAATCGCCGTTGCTGTCAGATGTGATGGTTGCATAGCCTCTCACGTTAAAGCTTTAGAGCAGCACGGTGCGAAAAGAGAAGAAGTCTTAGAAATGTTAAGCATGTCGATATACATGGGTGGCGGCCCGTCAGTGGTTTATGCTGCAGAAGCATTAACCGCGTATGATCAATTTTCGGAATAATACCAAGGCAAACAAAAATGAATTACTCAATTATAATGCAGACTGCTGCTAAGCTATGAAATACTGACGAACTTCATAAATGTATTTATCACTATTAGCTTATCAACCCTGATGTTTGGATCTTTAATACGCACCTTGCGCCTTTTTTTAGGTGGCTAATTTATTGCTTTAAGAGATGATCAATAACACCAAGAATTATACACGGAAGCATAATAAATATTAAAAACCATTGGAGTCCCCAATTTAACTTTCTGTGAGACCTACCTCTTGTTATCACCCACCAGCCGATTGCGGAAACTAGTGCGTACCAAAAAAGATATGTGCTGGATAAAAACTGCTCTAAAAGACTGTTCATAAATTTTCTTTAGTTAAAAAATTACCGATATTGCGCAATGGTTTATGTGAACTTAGTCTTTGATTTTGGGTTAATCTCAATTCTAAACAGGTATGGTGCCCTTAACAACTGTGCGATGTAGCACTCTGGGATGTACTGACATGTCGTAATTGCGATCAGCTTTATGCAATAAACATCGATTATCCCAAATGACCAGATCTCCGGGTTGCCAGGAATGTCTATAGATATTTCTTTCTATCGTCGATTTATCGAGAAGGTTTTGAAGCAATCGCGTACTTTTCTCTTCTGCCATACCTTCAATATGTCCGATATGCATTCCAAGATATAAAGATTTCTTTTTGGTGACTGGATGCGTTCGAACTAACGGATGACTGACAGGTGGTCTTTCTCTTTTTTGCTCCTCAGAGGCTGGTATATTTCCAGTATTTCGTCTGCTTGCCTCCCAA
>Ga0315315_10006868_pt1 | contig 10518 bp, 11 predicted proteins | sample M140m3416metaG_FD_203699 | JGI IMG/M metagenome (GOLD analysis project Ga0315315, IMG submission 203699) | Ammonia-oxidizing marine archaeal communities from Monterey Bay, California, United States - M1 40m 3416 | ecosystem: Environmental > Aquatic > Marine > Intertidal zone | place: USA... | reverse complement strand
CTGACAGGCAGGTTAGAGTGTCACCAATACAGGACTGATTGTAGACTTCGAATGGCGTGTTGGCACTTCCCGTGTTTCCGAACGTGGATGCAGAGATCACGCTGTCGGAAGCATTGGCCAACCCGTATAACGTGTGCCGATCAATGCAAAACACGCTAACCCATCTTGCTCAATTCACTTCAACTCCACGAATGAACGTTAATCGCCCTTCCAGCCATTTGTTGTCCGCATCTTGGGCACTTGCCGTTCGCGAGCTCCGTCGTTTCTTCCGGCAGCGATCGCGTATCGTTGGTGCGATCGGGCAGCCGATCGTATTTTGGGTCGTATTCGGGGCGGGTCTGGGAGCATCCTTTCAGGCTCCCTCATGGGCCGACGCGTTGGAACGACCGCTAAGTTATCAGGAATACTTCCTCCCCGGAATCGCTGTGTTAATCGTACTGTTCACGGCGATTTTTGCGACGATTTCAATTATTGAAGACCGTCGCGAGGGCTTTCTGCAGGGAGTGCTGGTGGCTCCCGCATCGCGGTCGGCCATTGTACTGGGTAAAGTACTGGGAGGTTCTCTGCTGGCAATGATCCAGGCTTGCCTGTTTCTCTGCCTCGGCCCTCTACTGTCTCTTATCGGCCTGGCTCCTGACATTCCGATTTCGGTGACGCCCCTGCAGGGACTAGTCGCCGCATTGTTCCTGACAATCGTTGCCATTGAACTCACGGCAATTGGTTTTCTTATTGCATGGCCTATGAATTCCACTCAGGGTTTCCACGCCATCATGAGTATTTTCTTAATGCCAATGTGGTTGCTATCGGGGTCATTTTTTCCAGGTGGGCAATCAGGCTGGTTGTCTGTCATCATTACACTCAACCCGCTGACCTATGGAGTCGCCGGTTTACGACGTTTGCTTTACGCTCAGCCACTGCCGGTTGGCGAAGCGTTGCCATCCATGTTGATGTGCTTTTCCGTCACGTTGATCACCACTTGTGTTGTGTTTTTTTTGTGTGTGCAACTGGTGAGACGCCCGTCTGTTCAGAACACAGTTTGATTGCAGCAATGCAGGAGTTCGCCGGTGCTGCCCGAAAGTTTCAAAGACAAACGCGTTACAATCATGGGTCTGGGACTGTTTGGAGGCGGTGTCGCGGTTGCCGAGTACCTGGCCTCGCAGAAAGCGCAGATCGTTATCACTGATTTGCGATCCGCGGCACAGCTGGCTGATTCGATTCAACAGCTCCATGACAGGAACATTGATGCCACATGGTTTTTGGGCAGCCATCCTGACGACGCATTCGACAACAGTGAAATTATTGTCGTCAATCCGGCAGTACGCCCCGGCAATAAATACGTCGAACGCTGTCGCAGCCAGGGCAAATTGATCACAAGCGAGATTGAGATTTTTGTTCAAAACAACCCGGCCCTGACCGTCGCAGTGACAGGCAGCAATGGAAAGTCGACGACCTGCCAACTCATTCACGACCTGCTCCAAGCGAACGTGGATGACCCACGACAAATCTGGCTGGGAGGAAATATCGGCCGCAGTCTGCTGCCTGATCTTGCATCCATTCAGCAATCCGACATTGTCGTATTGGAACTCAGCAGCTTTCAGCTTCACCAGTTACAGGGATGTAGATTTCGCCCGGAAGTGGCCGTGGTGACGGGACTGACCCCCAATCATCTGGATTGGCATCCTGATATTGCGCACTACGTTTCATCCAAGCAGGTCATTTCTGCAGGCCAACAGATGAACAATGCGATCGTGGTGCCGAACGATCTTGCGGACTGGCCAATTCGAGGACGGTGTTTACGTTTTGGATTAGAGGACGGTGGTGAAGATGGCGTCTACATCGAAGATGGTTCACTGGTTGTCAGAATCGACGGAGGCGAAACTGCGGAACGCCTGACTGTGAGTCCTGCCTTTCGTGGCGACCACAACCTCCGAAACCTTGCGGCGGCCGTTGCTTCCGTTCAGTTGGCGCTGGATCGTTCACCCGTTCTGCATCCTGCGCTTCAGCATTTTCGCGGGTTACCACATCGCATGCAAATCGTGTGTCGATCGAACGGACGAACCTTCATCGATGATTCCAGCTCGACGACACCGGAAAGTACCATCGCCGCTCTGAGATCCATCCCGTCACAATGCATCCTTATGGCGGGAGGTGGCGACAAGGGCGTCAGTCTTGGCTCCTTAGGAAGAGAGATCGCACAGCATGCAAATCGAGTTGTCACAATGGGGACGACAGCCGCTTCACTGGCCTCAGCAGTGTTGTCAGAGTCGACGAGTGATGCCGCTGCAATCGTGATTCAGGCGACCGACTTTAAGAACGCTTTCGAGCATGCTGTTGAACTCAGTCAGCCAGGCGATATTGTCCTGCTGTCTCCAGGGTGTTCCAGTCACGGCTGGTTCAGCGATTTCCGCGAACGGGGCCATTCATTTGCCCGGCTTGCCAATGAATGGCACGACACCCAGGAGGAGAACACATGAACGCAGAGCGATATCCATCAACCATCGGCAAAACACTAGTGACTGGAGCGTTATTGGTTATCTGTCTCGGCTGCAACCAATCAACTCCGACAGAAGCCGACAAGGTCCCAGTGGCTAAAGCGGCCCCATCATTTACAGCCATTGACGCTCCCAAGGTTTTGTCGGCCCATGAATTACGGCGTCAGTTAGGTACAGATGAACGCGCCAGATTCCGTCGCGTGGGCACCGAAATCGTGGAAGTCCATCTTGCCGGAGCCGGTGTGCAGTCGATCGAAGCGTTGGAAGGCCTGCCTCTTCGATTACTCGATCTGGGATTCTGTCAAAATATCGAGGACATCTCAGTACTCGCTGGCATGCCACTGAAGACACTGATTTTGGAAGGAACTTCCGTTGCTGACCTGTCTCCGCTTGCCGGCATGTCTCTGGAAACGCTCCATCTGCAGGACACACCGGTCACGGATCTCTCGGTGCTCACAGGCATGCCACTCAGACAACTCAATCTCAAAGGAGTGGCTGTGAGTGACGTGACTCCGTTTTCAAAAATGCCACTGTCGACTCTATGGCTGCTGGAAACGGGGGTGAGCGACATCAGCCCGTTGAGGGCCTTATCATTGGAAAGCCTCGACCTGCAGGACACGATGGTCTCAGACCTGAGTGCTCTGACTCACATGAAAACACTGCAGCGTCTGAACATTGCCGGTACAAAAATAACCGATATACGCCCCGTCACCGGATTGAAGCTGGATCGCATCCTGCTTTCTCCTGATGAAATCAATCAGGGAATGGACACACTGCGGACAATTCCATCGCTTGTAACAATTGGAACATCTCACGAACACCAATTTCCAGCCAGCGACTTTTGGGAACGCTATGACGTCGGAACCTGGAGGAGGGCTGCACAGAGACCTCTAACAGAACAATCAGCTGCCAAACCGGCAGAGAATCTACCGGAAACGACTACGGCAACAGACGCCACGGCAGCGAAATAACGCGTGGCAGTTGCCGCAACTCCATCTGTGTCATCGCATCATTAAGGCAGGACTCGTCCACGCCGTTTACACGCTCTACGATTGTCGAGTTTCGCATCATTCCGGAATGTCCCAGTCATCAACATCCCCCAACAGTCGCCGCATGTGGTCAGGAATCGGCTGCTTTTTCAGGGTCTCGTGATCGATCGTGACACACACGCTGCGTCCTCGAAATACCGGACGTCCATCGACCGCACCAATGAACCCCAAGTCAAAGGATGTATCTCCAAAGCGAAGAATACCGACTTCAATATCCAGAAGATCGCCGTGACGCGCCGGGGACTGCCACTCAAGTACCGCACGAACCAGCATCCAGTCCCATTTTCTTTGCTGGTGATCGCTGTTTTTTAAAAGAGACTGCAGCCAGACTTCAGCTGCATCATCCATGTAAGCCATGTAATGAGCGTTGAAAACCACCCCCTGCTGATCGCATTCTGCGTACCGTACGCGGATCTGATGTTGAAACGACATAAAACTTCCTATGGATAGTGAATCATCGATCGTCGGGCTGAACTTGACGCCCGCAACCGCAATTGGGAACCTTATCTTGTGCTCACCAGAGATCAACTACGCAGGGCGCTACGCCCGTTTTCACACGACCCAGCGAACTTCACGCCGTCCCCAACGCACGCGTCGGTAGCGATGATTTTCGCCGAAGGTCCATCCGAGCTGGACGTCTGTTTCATCCGTCGAACGGAACGCAGAGACGATCCGTGGTCTGGACACGTTTCCTTCCCTGGTGGTCGTGCAGAAGCAGACGACACCTGTGCCTCCGCTGTTGCCGAAAGAGAAACATTCGAAGAAATCGGGATGACGATTCAACAGTCTCAACGAATCGGCGTTCTGCCAGTGCTGCCAAAAATACGTCGAGGCCTGACATTATTTCCGTTTGTCTATTTCGTTGATAAGGCCACCCGGTCTACGGCCATGGTGAATGCTCCGAAAGAAGTCGCCAGCGTCTTTTGGGTCCCCTTTTCACATCTACTCGACCCTCAGGCGGTCACTCAGCTGGAATACTCACGGGACGAATTGCCAGCAACATTTCCAGCCGTGCAGTTTGGCGATCACGTCATTTGGGGCCTCACTTTGCACCTCGTGAATTCCTTTGCCAAAATTGTCAATAAGCCGCTGCCCGCGTTTGAGTAACAAGGCCATTCACCTGAGATCGCGAAGACAGTATTCACTGGACATTCCGGCAGCAGTCATCCTGCCCTGCTGAATGCTGACGCGGCAACCTGCGACGATACGAGCGTACTTAATTTCGCTGTTTTCTCAGGACACTTTTATGCTGGTTCGTTGCCTGCTGTTTGTACCTTCCGGTTAAACGGATAAACTGAATCTATGCGATTTCAACTCAACATTTCTAACATGGGTTCACCCTTCTGATGCTTACCCCGCTCCTGATATGAGAACTTCTGGTCCATCTGCATTCCATGGCAAAAGAAATCTTGTTGAAAATCGGCAGGCGCATCCTAAGAGACAAACTGGCAAGTACGGCAGGACACACCTTTGAAGGAACTGGCAGCAATGCGCGTTGACTATTGGTTACCGAGGTTTACATATGTTTCCCGGTCGTGATGACCTGCTCACTCTGATAGCACACAAATGTATTGAGGGGAGCACATCAAACTGTTAATTTCTATCCTATTGCTGACCGTCTCGAATTAAGTACGTTGAATCCCGCGTTTAGCACATCATGCCACTGCGTGTTTTACTGACTGCCCCAAAATAGCCATACAGGACGGAACAATTGAACAAACTAGACCTGCAGAAGCTTATCGGAGCAGAACGCCATAAAACCGAGTATCTTCCGGTAGGCTGCCTGCTTTCCAGCGGCCATGGCATCGCTGGTTTCTACAACGGATCAGTCAATGAAGGGCTCAGCGACACGTGCGTACTGCTGAATGCCCGGCTTGTTGAACTGGATCGAGATCCGACTTCCAGAAGAGGTGTTAGTGACTTCAATGATTTTATAGAAGACATCGTCGGACGATATTACTCAAAAAGCGGTTCAGAGACACTTCCGGAAACGGAGCTTTCTGCCAGCAGCATTCCACTCACAGCTCTGCCGTATAGCGAAATTGTACTGCTCTATCCCGTTGCACGAATCGCTGAATTACTCGAACGGACCGAGCATCAGGCCAAGACTGCTGGTACAGAGAGTAAACCCAGCTTTCTGGATTTCGACAACAAGAGCATCGTGATGAAAGCACTCCGAACAAAGCTCTGGTAGGCTCTTTGTGTCTGAATCACATATGCAGAAAGCACGTACGACGCAGCGGATTCAAACCGCTCTGCCGTGAGCTTGAATCCGTAACCGCAGGCATCCCCACTGAGCTCGGTCTCGATCGTATCGCACCCTAAGTGATGAAAACGTGATCGCCACCGCACAGAAAATCGTGCCCGCCTCCGATAGCCCCAGGCACTCAAAAAATGTGGGGCGGTCAGTTCTCATCTGCGGCGTGTTTGCGATATTCTGTTAGCCATGCAACAAAAATCACCGGTTAACGATAAGCACTTTAAATGCGGTGCACAGTTTTCCCGATGCCGCACCTATCGATATGCGCTTTGGAGGCGTTGGAATTGGAGGGGGTACGCAAACCAATTGATGTTCATCGGCTTGAATCCCTCGACTGCGGATGAAACGCAGGACGACCCTACCGTTCGTCGTTGTATTCGATTCGCCAAAGACTGGGGCTACAGTGGCCTGGTCATGATGAACGCCTTTGGTTTTCGGGCGACAGATCCCAAAGTAATGGCTGCCGCCAGCGATCCCATTGGGCCAGGGAATGATCGGGCTTTTCGAACGCAGCGTTCGCAGGTAGGCATGGTGGTTGCCGCATGGGGCAATCATTGCAGCGTGGAACGAGCTCAACGAATCTGCAAAGTCATCAATGGACCGATCCACTGCCTCGCCACAAACAAATCCGGACAGCCAAAACATCCTCTGTATATGGCCGCCAAGACTCAGCCAAAGTTGTATTGGTCACCGTAACAGGCCCTCGTTTTACCGATGTAGCTCCGTTGACCTTACCAATCCTGAGGATTGTTTTAGTGAGAGCGTGCTGTGTGTCTGCATCTCGACCGACACGTTGCCTGATTTGTGTTGGCACTCTATGCTGCTTGGCAGAACAGTTTCCTCGCCCCATTTGACAGTCCAATTCACAGGCCAGCTCATGCTCACTGACGGGTTTCTTGGATACCGCACAACGTTCATGCTGGATTTTGTCGTGTGTGCGCTGGTCATCATTGTGCCGGTGCTGGTTACCAGTCTTTGGCTGGTCAAGTTCAGCCGTCGATACAGTCAGCATCGTTTTTTACAGACTGTGTTATGTGTGTCCCTGTTACTGGCAGTCGGAGCGTTCGAGGTTGATCTGCAGATTGTTCACGGTGGTTGGGAGAACGTGGTCCAAAAGTCTTACACCAGTCCGGATGACTCCCCTTTGTTTGCGAAGCGCATTGAGAAAGCTCAACCCTGGCTTTGGCTGCATCTGGTTTTCGCAATTACGACACCTGTCTTGTGGGTTGTAACAATTGCTATGGCCTGGCGTAAATTTCCGTCGCCTCCGACACCAGCAGCACACAGCCAGGTTCATCGCCGGCTTGGCTGGCTGGCTGCGATCGATGTGACGCTGACTGCGGTCACCGGTTTGATCTTTTATTACGTTGCTTTTGTCGCTGCGTAGAGTTCAGCCTTACAGGCTGCGCTGGTGTCTTCACAGGGGTATCTTTTGGTGATCACTCGACGGTGCATCGTCAGGCTGAACAGGCAATTGTGGTTGCTTCCCGGGGGTGGGAAGCCGTGTTTTTGGGGCTTCCTGCCTCTGAGAAAAGAAATGAGCGTTTTTCAAGGGCGCTTGTCAGTCCGATAGCAGCGGTGCAGAATTCACAAGGTCGTTTGTGTTGAATGAAAACAGACGCGAGGTAGTTAGTGCAACTGCTTGCTTCGTCTGGTTTTTCTTGATTCGGAGGACCACCCAGACAATAGATTTTGGTATTGGGAGACTTGCGTCTCCACTCTACAAGTGCGACCACAAACACTGCGTCTTTTCTTCCTGACCTAAAAGAACACGCGGCACCTCAGATGAGCGATAAGCTTTCAACTGAAGACATTCTTGCAGCAATTCGCGGTGGATCCGCGTCTGCTGATGAGCCTGCCGCAGCCAAACCAGCGGAAGCTCCTGCAGAGTCTGAGGCACCTCCGACGGTCGCTGCGGCTCCGACGTCAGCAGCTGGTGGCAGTATTCTCGATTCAATCCGAAGTAGCGGCGCAGCAGCGCCTGCGGGTACTGCGGATATCCTGGCAGCGGCTCGTTCCGGAGCAGCTAAGCCGGCGGCCGCAGCAGCTCCTAAAGGCAGTGGTGATATTCTGGCCGCCATTCGCGGTGGAGGCGCCGCAGCACCTGTGGCCAAGAAGGCATCCACCGCCAAACCTGTCAAACCTGCAGTTGATGAAGCGGCAGTGAGCGGACTGACGGTGACCGAGCTGATTAAGGCAGCACGAGCCGGGCAGTCGCCGGAAGAGGCTAGAGTGAAGCCGGTGATGCTTCCCTCAAAGCCTCTGCAAAGCAAAGCGGCCACTAAGCCAGCAGCGAAAAAGGCAGAAGTCATTGCACGGCGCAGCTTTCTGGGCGACCTCCGTGTCTGGATCACGAATCCAGTGATCGTTGCATGGGTGGCCTTTTCCGGGGCTCTGGGTATGGCCAGCCTGGGAATGGCTCGTTTCATGATGCCGAATGTGCTGGTAGAACCACCAACGAAATTCAAAATCGGTCCTCCAACTGATTACTCACCGGGAACGGTTTCGACCAAATGGAAGGCTCAGTTTGGAGTCTGGATTGTTAATGCAGAAGTTCAGGGTGTGCCGATGATTTACGCATTGTCAACGGTTTGCACTCACTTGGGCTGTACGCCGAACTGGCTGGAAGGGGAACAGAAATTCAAGTGCCCCTGCCATGGTTCCGGTTTTCGTAAGAATGGGTTCCATTTTGAAGGTCCTGCTCCGAGGCCATTGGAACGGATGGGGATTCGTCTCGCTCCGGATGGCATGTTGGAAGTTGACAAGAGCGTCAAGTTTCAGCAGGAACTTGGTCAGTGGGAAAATGCAGCTTCTTACGTTCCGGTTGTGTGATTTGTTCAGGAAGGACTTTGTATGCGGCGGTTGGTTCCGTTGGCACACAAGTCAGTCTGAATTCCGATCAAAGGAAACTCGGCAGTGTCCGTAGGCGACTATATTCGTAACTCACAGATTTGGCGCAGTGTCTTTCGTCACCCGGCTCCTACGGATCGCCGTAACCGAGTGGTCGTGATGCTGACCAGCTTCTTTCTGCACCTACACCCGGTTTCCGTGAAACAGCAGGGCATCGCGCTTTCGTACACATGGTGCATGGGGGGAATTACATTCTTCCTGTTTCTGGTCGAAGCGATTACCGGTGTGCTGCTGATGTTTTACTATCGACCAACTCTGGAGTGGGCGTTCGCCGATATCCAGGCGTTGAGAGACGTACAAACACTGGGGATTATGCGTGAAATCCACCGTTGGGGTGCTCACGCGATGGTGATTACTGTTTGGCTGCATATGTACCGTGTTTTCCTGACAGGCAGCTATAAGCCGCCTCGGGAATTCAACTGGGTGATAGGAGTTCTGCTCCTGGTGCTGACGCTGCTTTTGTCATTCACCGGCTATCTTTTGCCGTGGGATCAATTGGCTGTGTGGGCGATCACCGTTGGATCCAATATGGCTCGCGCGCATCCTGTACTCGGAAGCGAGGGACCCGGCTATCAGCTGCTCAATTTGGGTGGTTATGACCTGATTACCCCCGGTAGTGATGCGAAGTTTATTTTACTAGGCGGACGTTTCGTTGGCGAAGCGACACTGAACCGGTTTTACATTCTGCACTGTGTGGCGATTCCGCTGGTTGTCGCTCTTTTAATAGCGATTCACTTCTGGCGAATCCGAAAGGATGGAGGAATTAGCCAGCCTCTCTAGTCGCTGAATACCCCTCCTTGGTCGTTTTCTTATGCCCTGTTTGAGCTCACTTCTTGTTCGGTTTTCCAGATAATGGATCCACATCCTGACATTACGTCTTCGGTCCTCACCGGACTGGGGTGGTATTACCTGATCATGTGCATCATGAACCTGCTGTGGACGATCCGCAGTTTCAAGGTCGATGGTGACGTGCCAAGGTCCGTTCCTTTGATCGGCGGTATGCCCGTCGCTGCCATCTGGGCCGTCGTCACAGCGATTCTGGTAATGCTGTCCGCCGCTCACTTCAGTGCTACCGGCAGTCCGCAGACATTCGTCTTCAGGTTGCCCGGCTGGTTCAAAGATGCCTTTGATTCGTTCTTCGCAGATCCCGTCGTGTTCTTTAGCCTCAGCATTGCCGGTTTCGTCGCCATGATTGTGCTGCGGGGCTGGTGGATCAAGGACACCGTGGCTTGGTGTTTGCTGAACGCTTCCGTACTGTTCATGGGTCTCAGTATGACCGACTGGGATTTCCGACAGATTGTCGGCAAGCCGGACAATGTGCCCATCGTTGGCATGTTGTTTATTCTCGGTTATCTGACTTGGATCTACTTTCGTCGAGCCGTCGACAACGATCAAAGAATTGCCGATGGCCGACCACTGTTCGAGCAGGAAGACAGCGACAAAGTTTTGGTTTGGCCAGACCTGGTCTACTCCGAACTTATCTGCATGGTCATGCTGACAGCGTTTCTGGTGCTTTGGGGCATCGCGCTTCCGGCACCACTCGAAGAACCCGCCTCATCAGTCAAGACACCTAACCCGTCCAAGGCACCTTGGTACTTCCTGGGTCTGCAGGAAATGCTGGTTTACTTTGACCCGTGGCTGGCCGGTGTTGTCCTGCCGATGATCATCCTTGGTGGCCTGATGGCAATTCCGTACATCGACTTCAATAAGGCCGGGAACGGATACTATTCCTTTAAAGAACGAGCGTTCGCTGTCAGTACATTTTTGTTTGGTTTTTTACCACTGTGGGTCGCGATGATTGTTCTTG
>Ga0315315_10006866_pt1 | contig 10518 bp, 7 predicted proteins | sample M140m3416metaG_FD_203699 | JGI IMG/M metagenome (GOLD analysis project Ga0315315, IMG submission 203699) | Ammonia-oxidizing marine archaeal communities from Monterey Bay, California, United States - M1 40m 3416 | ecosystem: Environmental > Aquatic > Marine > Intertidal zone | place: USA... | reverse complement strand
GCGGCGGGAAGGGCGGGGTGGCGCAAGGCCAGGGTCCCGACGTGGACGGACTCCCCGCGGCTGTCGACGCGGCCAAGGCTTTCGCCGGACTCTAAGTCGCGGTCACCGACTACATCATCACCTCGACTCTATGGTCACCATTGACAATAAAACGTTGCTCACTAATACTCACCACGATTCCCGCCGCCTCGCCCGCCACCCCTTCCACCCCTTCCACCCCTTCCGCCTCGCCCGCCTCGCCCCCCCCCGCCGCCAGACGACTCCCGCCTCTTCACGCGTCCGTCCCGGGGCGTCCCGCGCCGCCCATCCTCGTCGTATCCGAACGGTAAAGGCGGGTTCCGCATCGGCCTTGTGTAGTTATCCCAGTCCCGCACGCCCCCGCGACCTCGGCCGTCGTCCCAGGTGGCGTCGAAATCCGCGTAGTTTCCATCCGCTTCGTTGAACCCGCCCCGGGAGGAGGAGCCCCGGCCGTACTCACGGTCTTCGCGGTCCATCGCCACGATCTCCCGGACCGCGCGCGCGGCGGCGGCGACCTCGGGGGGCGACCCGCGGATGACGCACTCGCTCCCGCCAAAATTTTCATCCTCTCGATCGTCGATCGTTTGCACCTCCAGCCTGCCGCCCGTCTCCTTGGCGATGGCGCGTATGCGCTGGCCTTTCGGTCCGATGACGGCACCCTCCGACCCGGTGCACGGCACCCTCTCCACGGATCCGCCGAAGCCCTCTTGCGTGACCAAGGTGACGACGCGAACGGCTTCTCGGACGTCTCGCGGGTATCCCTTGATGTCGACGCACAGGGTTCGTGAATCGACCTGGATTCGCGTGCCGGTCTCAGCCTGGATGCGCTCGACGGTGGAGCCGCCGCGGCCGATGACGCGGCCGATCTCCTGCTCCGAGCGGCACTGCACGGTCTCCATGACGACGCGGGGCTCGTCTTCGTATCCGCGGTCGTCGTCGTCGTCGTATCCGCGGTCGTCGTCGTCGAATCGCTCGGGCGGTGGGCCGCGATCTTGTGCTCGTCTCGGCGGCGGGCGCGTGCCTCGGCCGCGAGGGGGCATGCTTTCCCTTCCCCTGCGCGGGCCCCCGCTGCGTCGATCGTCACCTTCGTCCTCGAAGACGTCCTCGTACTCATCGCCGTACTCGTTGACCCATCCGCGCGCCAACGTCGCGTCTCCCCGGCGACGAACGCCGCGCGCGTCGAGGAGGCCGGGGCGCCCACCGCCGACGGGTTTACCTGATGAGGTTACCCGAGGGTGGCGGGGGAGAGGTTTCGGCGAGGAGCGCGTCGGGGGCGCGAGGGCGCGGCACACGAGCGAGGAAGACATCATGCGGGGTGCGTTTCACGGCGTGGATGCGCTCGGAAGCTTGGTCGTTCCGGACCGGCGCCTCCTGGAGTGTGCCGGTAGGTCAGATTTTCACTTTCCACGTGTAAAAGGGGAACAAATATAATGTTCAACTCGCAAATCACAGCCGAGCACACCAGGCCGCGGGGGTCCGGCCCGTGGGCTCGGAGGACGACGCAGGCGGTCGTGATCAGAGGGAGCGTCCGTGGGTGTGAGACAAACGCGGACGCCGCGGGTTAAGAGCGCGATGGGATCGGACACGAAGCACTCCCCGCGCGGGCTCCTCAACGGCCAGCTTCGCCCGTCCAAATTCTACTGCGGCATGGTGGCGCTGTGTTACATGGGCCTCGCGGTGGCGCTGCTCTTCTTCAACAAGGCGGCGCTATCCGCGTACAAGTTCCCCAACGCCAACGTCATCACGCTCGCACAGCTCGCGTGCTCCAACGTGCTGCTGTACGCGTTCCGGAAGCTGGGATGGGTACGATTCACCGACGACGTCGCGCTCATCCCGCGGGACTGCATGGACGCGAGAACCGGGTTCCCGACGGCAAAGATGTTCCGCCGCGTCGCGCCTCTATCAGCCGCGTACATGGTCTACATGCTCCTGTCCATGGCGTCCGTCCGAGGTGTCTCCCTGCCCATGTACACCACCCTACGAAGGACCACCGCGGCGTTCACCATGGGTGCGGAGTACGTGCTGGCGGGGACCACCCAGAGCACGCCGGTGTATCGCGCGGTCGGACTGATGGTCCTAGGGGCGTTCATTGCGGGTGCCCACGACCTGGAGTTTAGTTTCATTGGATACGCGTACGTCTTCGCGAACAACGCGGCGACGGCGGCGTACCTCGCGTGCATCGCGCGGTACGGCAGGACCAGCGGGTTGAATTCATTCGGGATGATGTGGTGCAACGGGATGATGTCGCTGCCGGCGCTGACGACGATGACGCTCATGACCGGGGAACTGCAGAGCCTGCACAACTACGGGCACCTGTACGACCACGACTTCCAGAGCGTGCTCGCGGCATCTTGCGTGCTGGCGTTCAGTTTAAACTACGCGATCTTCCTCAACACGAGCCTCAACTCGGCGCTGACGCAGACCATCTGCGGGAATCTGAAGGACGTGGTGGTGATACTGGTGGGGTACCACACCTTCGGCGGGGTGGCGTTCGATTGGTTGAACTTCCTCGGGATTCTGTGTGGGCTGGCGGGGTCGGTGTACTACGCCAAAATTAAGTTATCGCGGTAGGAGGGAGAGTGCCCTGACTCTTAGCTAGCTGGAGAGGGGCGTGTTGTACTTGTAAGAGTTAACTTTGCAATGAATGCTTCGTTTCATGCGAACGCGTCGTCGGATTACCATACCCGTCATCGTCGATTACCATACCCGTCATCGTCTCGTGTCGTCTCTTCGTTCCCCCGAGGTTTCACCGTTCTCCTCTCCTCTTCGCCCCGCCGATGCGCATCGATTTGATCTTCACGTCGATTAATCAGATCAATCTTCACATCTCCTGCGATTTGCGAACGCACTGCGAAACCTTCTTCCGGAACCCCGGCAGATCTTCCCTGAATTGCTTAGCCGCGTCGATGTTGGCCGGGGACTCGTCGTTCGGGGATGAGAGCATGCTGATGATGGACAGCATGATGGTCTCCACCGTCTGCACGGGGCTCCACCGCTCGTTCGCCTGCTCGTAGCCCATCGGGTCGTCCCCCGGTGAGTGCAGGATGGAGATGCAAACCTTGCCGTCGGAGTACACGTTGGGGTGCCACATCTCGCTCACGAACCGCACCGACGGGGGGTTGTTTGGGTAGTCCTTGGGGAACCCCATGTGTGCCCTGAAGAACCCGCCCTCGCTGTTGAGTTGGAAAGTGGTGACGTGGCGGCGTCGGTCAGCGGTGGCCGGGTGGTGATGAGTCGGGGGGAAAACAATCACAGCTGTGTAGGCGAGTGTGAACTTTCAAAGATCTTCAGCCCGGCGCGCGTGGTGGTTCGAAGTGGGGCGGGGACTTACTACATGGTGTCGGGGGGACCCATGATCATGATCTCCCACTCGAAGACGTTGACGTCATCGATGAGCCCCGCGGAGAAACCCTCGATGGGGTTCCGGCTGAGCTCTGCGGCGGTGGACGCGAGATGGGTTGGCACGTCAGAGTCCGAGGGAAGGGGGGGCGGAGCCGAGAGAAAAAAAGGGCGATGATGAGGGACGTGTTGGGCGGCGCCGGGGTGGGTTCCCGCGGGTTTTCCGCGGAGGTAAACCGCTGGATCTGGTCCCCGGTGGCCTGTGAACGTCCGTGGGAGAGATGGGTATCGACGCTAACCTTTGAGTTGCTTTCGCAACAGCAACACCGCCTGGTCCGACATTCTTGTTTTTCCCCGTGTCCTCTTCTCGCACGCGCTACGGCCGCGGGTCTAACCTCGTCGGCGGGGGCGCCTCGACTCGACGCTGTTCGCTGTGGATGCGGTGGAGGCGACGTGCGTCCCTCTCTCCGTGCGTCGTCCGGTACTGCGAGTCCGGAAGTGTGGAATCACTTGACCGGTGCGGTGACGAGTGACGAGTGACTTCGAACGCGCCGAGGTGGCGCACGAAGGAAGAGCGAAGGTCACGGCGACGCCGCAAATTTGGACGGTAGGCGCGTCGGTACGAAATGGGGGTCTATTGGGGGTTAAGAATTTCGAGCGAGATCGTGACTGCTCGCCAGTGCGAAATATTCGAAAAATAAAGGAAATTTAGCGGCGGTCTTCTCTCAGACGGCACCTCGAACTCGGAGCGAACGACGACAGATTTGATGGGCACAACGGAGCCGTGCTCGGTGGACGACCTGTGGGCCGGTGACCGGTCGCGGGTCGGCGTGTGCGTCAGCGTCACGCCCAAGGATGGTGTCCCGTACGACCATCTACAGCGCGAGGTGTTCGGTTGCGTGGACTGGCCGGAGCGCGAGCTTCGATGGCACCAACACCGACGCGCGCCGGGTGATGCGACGACGGGCGACGGCGATGATGATGCCAATGGGTGGGTGATGGAGGCGACGCTGTCGTGCCTGGCGTCGAGCGGCGACGAGAGCCAGGTGGCGTACCGGATCGAGGGACTCGCGGATAACGTCGTGGAGGAGGCGGAGGTGGTGGTCAGCGCGCCGTGCCACGTCCCGTTCATGGAGCTCACCCTTCGCGACCTCGACGTGTCGGCGGCGGCGGTGACGCATCGCCATCTCGGCGACGACGACGCCGACGACGCGGGGCGGCGCTCCGCGGACGTCGAACCCCGTCACAGCCCCGTAGATACCTTCCTCCGCACGGGACTCGCCGCGTCGTGCAGATCCGCCGTCGCCCCGGACGACCTCGCGCGCCTCATCGCCGTCGCCGACGCGCGAATGTCAAACGCGGAAGCCGCCCTCGCGACGAACCACCCGACGCTCGACGTCGGCGCGGACGTCTTCGCCTTCCGCGAGATGGGCAGCAGGGGCGGACGGCGGTTCGACTTACTCTTCCCGAAGCCCGAGTGGGAGCGCGACGAGACGACGGACGCGATGAACGACGCGGCGTTCATCCGCGCGTTCGCCGCGACCGCCCCGTGGGTCAAAACGCTCATCGATCCGTTGCTCGGGAAGAACGAGCCGAGGATCGATGGATCTTCTTCCTCGGACCCTCGGACGGCTTCCTCGAGCGGCTCGGCGGACGCGTGGTGGTGCGACGTCTCCATCGTGTACTCAAAGCCCGGCGCGCGGGACCAGGACTGGCACTGCGACGGGCGACACCTCGCGGGGGAATCCAGGGCTGACTTTACCGGCGCCGGCGTCAGTGCTCCGTACGCGGTGTGCGTGTTCGTTCCCCTTTGCGACTTGAACCAAGAAGTCGGGTTCACGCAGTTCTGGGGCGGGTCGCATGTTACGGACGGGCTCATCGGGTTCGGCGCCGCGGCGGAGGTGCTGAGGGGGTGCGTCGACGGGGTGGTTGACGCGGGGGGTTTCGTCGCTTACGACTACCGGACGATGCATCGGGGGATGAGGAACACGAGCGATGGGACGACGCGACCGGTGCTGCAGTTCCTGTACGCGAGGAGTAACTACAGGGAGACGAAGAACTACGGCGCGAGCTCCATCTTTCGTCCGGCTTGCACGTGATGCGTGCGATTGGCGCTTAGGATGGATGGACGGATGGATGGATGGATTTCCCTCGTCGATGAAGGACAAACTAGCTCTAGTGTGTTTTAGCCTACTCGTGTGCTATCGGTCGTCATCGTCGTTCGCCGCCCTTACCTCGGCGGTCGCCGCGGCGGTGGCGTTCATCATCGCGAGTCTCTTGGCGCGCGCCGCCTCCCTGGCCGCGTTCTTCGCCGGGTTCACCGGGGCGTTGAACGCCGCGATGTGCCGAGCGGCATCGCTCACGGACGCCTCCCCGACGTGCGACGCCCAAGGACCCCCTACCTCGGCCGGGGGCAGCACGTTCTTGACGTCCCCGCCCCCCGCGAGCGGCGTGTGCGTCATTCGCGGGTACGCTATGCCGTAGTGCAGCGCCGTCTGCAGCCGCCCCTCACCTTCGTCCAGCGCCCCGGCGATGACGTCGGCATCCCTCAGATGGCGACGCTCGCGGAACATGCGCGACGTCTCCTGGACGATGTATCGCGCCTCGTCCGCGCCGCCCTCACCGCGCCATCCCCGGCTGACCCTGAGCATGCGACGCATCAGCGACAGCGCCGCGGTCCTGGAACCCGACGTCGCCATCTATCCAACCCTAGGTAGGCGCGCGCGAGACGGTTTGATCCAAGCCTAATAAAGTTGTCCCGTCTGGACAAAATAACCAACACAGCACGCTAAAACTAACTCTTACACCCTGCGCCTCTTGACCTTTGGAGACTCGGACCCAGTCGATTCAACCCCCGGGGTCCACGATTCGAGCCACTTCCTGACTGTCGCCTCGTCCACCACACACCCCCGCCGCTCCGCGTGCGTCACGAGCGCCCGTAAGTCCACGCTGTCGCTCTGCGCCAGGGTATCCAAGTTACCCAGCACAACACACAGACGTCGAGCCCGGGTGAGCGCCACGTTGAGCCTGCGTTTGTCCGACAAAAAACCGACGTTTGCATTCGCGTTCGCGCGCACCGCGCTGAGAACCACGACGTCCGCCTCGGAGCCCTGGAAACTGTCCACGGAGTGCACCCCGGGGCGATCGAACAAACCCGAGATATAAGTATCGGTTCTCAATCTCATACGCTTCAGCGCCCGGTTGGCGAAGGACCCTTCGTCGTCGAGCTCGGCGCGGATGCGACGGACCTGCTCGGCGTAGAACGCGATGATCGCACCGGGAGTACCGCAGAAGTGTCCATCGCGCGTCGCGGCTGCCACGTCACCTCGTGGCGCAAGCGCTCGGGGCAGTGTCGACGCGAGCGCCGCCGCGAGTTCAGCCTCGGGGGCGTTACCGATGGAATCCGACGATCCAATTATCGATTTTCCCGCCTTTGATATCACGCCGCCTTTGATATCACCCCCGCGCGTCTCTCGCCCCGACGCGACGTTGACGAACACGAACGGCGATTTGATCCACGGAATGGAATCCACCGATGGGTTAACCGGATCTGTTAACCCTAAACCACGGTTCAACACGACGTCGGCGTCCCGCACGCACCCGCGATAAAATTGCGCCGACGGAAACTGCGATATGTCCGGGTGCATCCGGTACTGCGTGTCCAGAAGCGTGTACCACTCGCGAAGCCCCGGCGCGCCCACCGCCAATTTCTCGCCGTTCGCGATGTTCAGCAAACGCTGCATCAGCGACACGTCGTGCCCCGCGCGCCGCGCCACCTCCGACGCCATCGTCGCGGGCAACTGCGCCGGGTCCCCGACCAACAAACACCGCCTCGGCCGCCTGGCGAACGCGATGAGTACCTCGGACTCGAGCGCCTGAGCCGCTTCGTCGACGATGAGGGCGTCGGGCGGTGGCATGTTGGCCATGATGCCCTGCCCAGAGCTCGCGAGGGTGGCAAACACGAGCGTCGCCCGCGACACGGCTTCGCTCGCGTACTCGTCGGATTTATCGCCTCGACCCGAACCGGTTCGCAGCATCTCACATGCGTTTCGCACCGCGTCCTCCCTCGCGTCCGCGTTGACGATATTACACGTCGCTAACGCGCGTCTCAACTCCGAGTGCAACGAAGGTAGGTTCTGGAGCGGCGCGGACGCCAGGAAGGAAGGAGCCGTTCGTTCCAGTTCCTTTATGCATCGCTCGAGACGGACTCGCAGTTCAGAACAGCGCTGGCCCGTTTCCGCGGGACCCGCCAGCTGGGACGCCCGCTCGACGCGGTCCGCCAACACCCTCGTCCTGCGGTAGACGAAGTAGTCCATCACCCCGTAGGTACCGTCACCGTCGCCGCCGTCGTCGTCGGTGCACGCCAGCTGCAGCGCATCCTCGGCTCCGACCAAGACGGGATACGACGTGTCCTCGCAGCCAGGTACTTTATCCCCCGCGCCCGAGTCGAGATACTTTCGTAACACCACGGTGACCGCCTTGTTCGACGGGGCACACACCAGTATCCGCGGATCACGCGTCTCGCTCGTGTCCCGAACCGCGGCGCGTATAGCGGTGGCGACGAACTTGGTCTTGCCGCACCCGGGCGGACCCTGGACCAGCTGCAACGATCCCCGCAGCGGGACGCTCGGGCCGCTCGGGATGTGGGGAAACTCGTCGGCGCGGCGGAGGGGTTCGGTGGTCGGGTCCCAAGTTCTCGGCGCGATGAACTTGGCACCCGCGCGCAGCTGCGACGCGTTCAGGTTGATCTCACCGTCCTTGAACAACGCCGTGAATCGCACCGTCATGGGGTCATCTTCCGGTACGCGCGGATCCTTATCATCCGGGGCGTCCTCGTCAGAGTCGGATTCGGAGAAGAATTTGACGTGCGACGCCGCCTTGGCGCCTATGAGCAAAGGCATGAAAGGTACGCTCGGCGCGACGTGCGCCGCCGCCACCATCCTCTGCTGGGTGATGACTGTGTCCAGCACCTCCACCCTGGTCACTTTCCCGTCGAACCCCCGCGGTTTGCTTCCACCGATCCACAACCCAACCGGCGCCCTGTTCAAAGTTTTGCCCATCGATGAATCCCGCCGTCCATTGGCGCCGCCGCTCGCGTCGAAGGCCGCCTCCATGCGCACGCTCGCGCCCGTGACGATGGCGAGTATGGGCTGCCTCTGGGTGTCATCCCGGATCACCAACACGGTCCCGGGCCTGCGCCAATCATCGTTTCGTTTCCTCCCCAAGAAGCCCCGCGCATCCCCGTCGGATGCTTCCATGGCGACACAGCTGTGCAACCCCGCGCCCAGGTTCTTATCACCCCCCGCGCCGGCGTCCTTCAGTATCACCGATATCGACCTGTTGCGGGATCCCTTCGCCAAGGACCTCGCGAGCGTCGCCCTGGCCTCCTCGAAGGCTATCGCCTCGTGCACGGCGTAGTACTCCGAGGCGTCTCGGAACGTGGAGGATGGCGGTGGTAACGGCGCGACGCCGACGCGCGATGGGTCGGACTCGCTGTTCTTGAGGGCGTCCACGGGCCATGCGAGAACCACGCGGCAGAACCGCTCGACGCCGTCCCTGTGTGTGGGCCCGGACCCGCCGCGGCCCTTGTGGCGTTTCTTACGACGCCCCCCGCGCGCCCCTCCGCCGAGCCCGTCGTCGGCGTTGCCATTGAATCGATTGGACGGCGGTGCCGGTCCGGCGCCCTCGCGGTGCCGCTCGTGGGCGTCGGGCCGGGGCAGCGGGGCGAACACCTCGCCGCCCTCGGTTTGGACGCGCTGGCGCCTCCTCGTCATCTCCCTGATGGCCGCCGCGGCGCGCTCGTCCCGTGGGCGATTGGGCCGTGGCGCAGCGTCGTCGCCTCGGTCCCGCCGAGAGAGCCACGAATGCTCGTAGTCGTCGTCCCTCCGCTCCACGCCATCATCATCTCCTCGATAGGCGTCCGCCTCGGACCGCGGCACGAAGTTGGCGGCGTCGTTGACGAAGTAGGGCGCGCCGTAGAAGGCTCCATCCTCCGCGGGTTCCTCCTCCAGGTCCAGAGCCTCCATCCGCGCCCCCGACGCCGCCGCCCGCTCGGTGCGTTACGCACTGAGAGTACCTCTCTCGAGCTCGCTCGAGAGATCCTGACGAGGGATTCGAGGGATGTCAGCCGGGGCGAAGTTTCCAACGTCACCTCGGGGTCGACCGGTGCCCGGGGCGGACATATACCCACGCGCGTCATCGACTCGGGTCGATCGCGGGCGAGGTACACGACCGAGGAACGCGTAGGGGCGGCGCGCGCGGGATCACGCGCCCCGAGGGACCCGATACCCCGGGGTGTTGAGCGGAAGGAAGGGTCAGATTCGCGCGGGGCGCGGGGCAGTGAGCACCTTTCTCGTTCGACACTGACCGAGGGGTCACCTACCCGGAGCACTGGGCGACGGTATCGGGCGCATCCACCATGAAACTCGTCATCTCTGGATGGCTCACGAAGAAAGGCCAGTCCACCGCGTTCAGCAGCGGGAAGCAGTGGCACCGGCGGTACTTCGAGCTCTGGCAGGAGCCAATGGACGGGACCGCGGCGCTCAAGTACTTCACCTCGGACGACCCGGCGGAGAAGCCCCGGGGGATCGCGCGGGTCCACGCGGCGTCCTCCGTGCGCGTGCTCGACGACGAGGCATCACTCGCGGACCACGGATTGGACAAGTCCCTCGCGGGTAAGCGCGTCTTCGTCTTCCAAGCCACACCGGCCAAGGACAAGACGGAGCTGGCGAAATCAAAGTTTTCCTTCATCCTCGAAGCGGAGAATGCCGGCGTGATGCACGGGTGGGTCACCGCGCTGTCCGAGGCCATCGCCGATAACCGGCATCACGCCGCCGCGGGGACAGGCATGGATGGTGACGCGGGCGGCGTCGTGGGCGGCGCATCCGCCGGCGCCGCGGACATGGACACCCACGGGGACGGAGGGACCAACGGAGCGAATGGAGGTAAGATTGCGCCGAGGAAACGATTCTTGGGCGCGCTCGAACGCGCGGGTCTCTGCGGCCCGTTGGGCGGGCCCGCCATCCCCGCGGTCACCGGCGCGGTCTGGGAGACCCCCGCGTTCATCGACCTTCTCGCGGACGGCATGCTCACGCCGGAGGCGAGGGACCGAAGGCGGGTCGCCTTGTCCACCGGCACCGCCGACGGCGCGCTCCGGCCGTT
>Ga0315315_10006865_pt1 | contig 10519 bp, 6 predicted proteins | sample M140m3416metaG_FD_203699 | JGI IMG/M metagenome (GOLD analysis project Ga0315315, IMG submission 203699) | Ammonia-oxidizing marine archaeal communities from Monterey Bay, California, United States - M1 40m 3416 | ecosystem: Environmental > Aquatic > Marine > Intertidal zone | place: USA... | reverse complement strand
TGATCGTCTTTTCGATACTTTCGAATGGTGAAGGAGTAGCCGCGACGGCTTCAGCCATTCTGACGTCTTCGAATTGTTCCTGTGCGATTGATTCGCCGGACCATTGCTGTTGGGATGAAGTCTGAGCCGGCAATTCATCGTTTGCCTGCACCAAAACCGGATCTCCCCGCAAATAGACCACCAATGCAGCAACGGTGAATCCCGAACAGATGATCGTGCCCGTTGTCAGGAGTCGGCTGCCCAAACGAATGTCGGAGTTATGGTTTTGGGGCATGTGTCATCGCCATCGGGGTAGGAACTGCCGTGGCACGGCTTGTTCTGAGGATTGAACAGTGGAGCGCGCACGCGCTCTCTGGAAAAATCGACAGATTGTCTGTTCGCTCTGAAGCGAATATCCGGAAGAATCCGCAATAGTTATCTAACTTACGGCGCAGTCACGTATCGTGATCTGAAACTGGCAGTGCCGCGGGGATAAACCAAAGGTCTTCAGTCAGGCGAAATGGCTGCCGACGGTCTACAGGCTTTGAGTTTCGCGGTAATTTATTGCAATTGGGGAGGGTCACCCTCCGGAGGAACCGGCAGGCGTTGCACATCGCCGGAGGACGAGATCCGGCGATCCGTTAGCCTTTGGGCTCTCAATCAGCGCGCAAAAATGCAACGCGATAAGGTCCCTCAAAGCTCCCAGCTTTCCTTACCGCGATGCAGTTTTAACCGCCGAAGCGGGGTGTCTCTGTATGTTTGTTTCCCGTCCACCACGTTGTCTGGCAATATAGGGAACATAGGTCAGGGGAGTTGCTCGTCAAACGGTGGTTCTAAATTTGTACGAGTCGCTCAAAAACTTACATGGTCCAGCGTTCAGGCGAATGGGCCCGTGATCTTGTCTTTCTGGGTCTGGTGGCAAATCGCAGCTCTTCGGCCACTGTCTGTGCCCAGAGAGTCGATGTAATCAGAACAGCCGTGATTTTCGGCTCGTCCCGTTGAACCGTTGTATCCAGGTCCTCTAACCCGCATCTCTGGTGAAACCGGTGCGGCGGGTAGATTCGGTTGATTCGTGACAACCCGTTCCGCCGATCTTATGCGTAAGACCGTGTTCCCTGTTGCTTCAGGAACATTTCGAACTCCCCGGTTGAGGCCATCAATGGACGCGACCGAGAAAACGAGTCCTGATGATGTATATTTTTCGCCGGCAAACCATATTCACAACCTGCCTGATTTTGGCATTGGCTGGTTGCCAGACGTCTTCAAGAATCGGCGGTGTGGTTTCCTCAATCAATCCAAAGCTCGGTGGATCAACACAAAACGCCAATTCAGAAGACGGGCTCACCGCAAGTGAACAAATTCGAGCCGACTGGCACAACCAGAATATGGTTTCTTTCCACCAAACAGATTCATCCAGCATCGTGGGAACAGAAACAGCCGAAGATCCGGTCTTTGTGCAAACAGCTTTCGATAGCTTAGAGGCTCTGCCGTTTTTCCCGATTGATGAGTCAGACGCGTTCGTAGAAGACGATGGTCATTCAACAGTGGATGAACTTTCTGAGGACACATTGGTTCCGGTGTCAGCAGAAATCACGGAGTCGATTGTGGCAGAAGAAGCGGCAATCAAAACGAGTGTCGCTTCAACGGGAGCAACTCTGGTATCAACAGAGGCTTACCCTGTCGACCTCCCCACCATTCTGCGATTGGCTGGGGGAAACAACTGGGCTGTGCAATTGGCCTGGGAACGTATCAATCAGGCGGAAGCCAATGTCGATGCAGCCGAAGTACTGTGGGTGCCGTCGTTGAATGTTGGCATCGGAGCAACAAAGCACGAAGGCCGGATCCAGGCGACAAACGGGCAAATCGTCGATGTCAGTCGTAATTCCCTGTTCATTGGTGGTGGAGCGAAAGTTGCGAATGCTCCGATGACGGGGGGGGCCGGAGGGCCGGCAAGACTGGCGGTTGATCTTTCAATCGCTGATGCATTATTTCAGCCGCTGGTGGCTCGACAGCTGTCCTGTGCCGCCAAGTCTCGACATGCCGTGGAATTCAATAATGCTCAGCTGGACGGAGCACTCGCATATTTTGATCTCGTAGCGGCTCAGGGCGAGATTACGATTGCTGATACGAACCTGAAGGACGCCCGCAATCTGCTGGCCATAACCGAAGCCTTTGCCGCCGCTGGGAAGACGTCTTCGGCTGAGGTCGCGCGAGTGACTGTTACTGTGGCGAATCAGCAACAGGCAAGAGTCAATGCGGAACTCAAGCTCAAGTTGGCGTCCAGTGAATTGATTCGCATTGTGAGAATCGATCCCGCGCAGCTCACGTCAGATGCAGTGCTCTACAGTATTGATGATCACCTGTTGCCTATTGAATTGATCCCTGAATCTTCGGAATTGACTTCACTTATTGCTCAGGGACAGCGCGTTCGACCTGAAGTCGCCGAACGTTATGCCCTTGCAGAAGCTCAGCGTGCTCACGCGAGATCGCAGAAACTGAAACCTTTCATTCCACACGTCAATCTTGGAATGTCGGCGGGAGTGTTTGGTGGAGGAGTTGGCAGCAATGTGCCTGGACTGGATGGCCGCGCCGATGTTGATGCGATGCTGGTTTGGGAAGTGCGCAACCTGGGGTTTGGTGAACAGGCTGCTCGACGTGAAAGCTCAAGCCGTTACCGGCAGGCGGTTCTGAGTGCTCAGCAGGTACAAGATCAGATTGCCGCAGATGTTAGAAACGCCTGGCATCGCATTGATGCAGGACGGCAGCAAATCGTGCTCGCTCGCAATAATGTCAACGACGCCGGGCGAGTACTTGAGATGAACCTGGAACGTATACAAGGGCTCGAAGGTCTTCCGCTGGAAGCAATTCAGGCACTCAACTCCGTAAGTAGTGCTCGATTGGATCTGCTGCAATCCATCGTTGACTACAATAAAGCTCAAGCTTCACTGCTCCGCGCCGTCGGACGGCCGGTTTCCCACGTTTTGTAGAGCAGAAGTCGCATAATGAGCAGCGGCTTGAACGTTGTCTGGTCAAGCAGGTGTTGTACGGATCGCGCGCCGATGGTTTATGTTTAGTGCAGCGTCTTCCGGATGGACTGAACAGCTCGCTGCGTGCCTCTGTTGCTCAATAGGTGCTGCGTTTTATTCAGCATTCGGCGAGTGAGTCGTTTTAGCTGGCGTTCTCCGGGGGATGAGTTCGTTCTACCTTCGGGCTACAAACTTAGTGACTTTTTCACCCACCTTCAAGCCGCTGCTGATGCCGACATCTGCTGCGTCATTGAAGCCAATCGTCACCGTGCGACGAGTTCGTTTGCCATCTTCAATGACTGTTACAAAGTAGTTCCCGCTTGAACTCTTACCGACAGCAGTTGTGGGGACAATGGGAAGCGGATTGTCGGATGTCCACTCTTTGCAAATTACCGTAAGACTTCCGTACAGCCCCGGTTTCAGCTCCACTTTGTTTCCGCTGACCGTATCGATGACCGGGTTCTTTAGTTGTACTTCAATTTGCATAGTACGTGTCTTTGGGTCCAGTGTGCCAGCCGTGCGAGTGATCGTACCGGCGAATGCCTGCCCCGGCAGACCTCCAATGGAATCAAACACAACTGGCTGGCCGGCTTCGACTCGACTGACATTATTGTTGGAAACCGCAACCATGACTCGCACCTTGCTGGTTTGAGTCAGCTGAAAAACAGGCATCGCTGCAGAGTTGTTTTCTGCCGGCTGAACATAGCTTCCCAGATCAATCATGCGTTTGGTAATGACACCGTCGTACGGAGCCGTAATCACGGTGTAGTTCATGAGCGTCTTCAAGTGGTCAACCGCCGATTCCCCGACTTTAACGTTTGCCAGAGCACTTACCTTGTCGGCCCTGGTTTTTGCGACCTTGGCTTCAGCGGCCTGAATTTGAGCTTCAGCTGCTCGGATGTCAGCCTGGACACTGGCAAGGTTGGCCTGAGCGACTTCGACTTCGAACTGGGCTTCATCGATGTTTTCCTGTCCGATCGACCCATTGCTTGCCAGTTTATTCAACCTGCGAAATCGGGTTTCGTTGAGCTTCAGCATCGCTTGCTTTTCAGCAGTACGGGAGTGAACCTGATCCAGGGCGGCCTTGCTTTGAATGACTGCAGATTCCGCTTCGGCGATTGCCGCCTCCGACTGAGTCACGACACTTTTAGCCTGCATGATGACAGCTGTTTTCTCGGCCAGTTTGTTCTGCATTTCCGGGATATCCAGTACAGCGAGAACATCGCCCTGATTGACTTTGGAGCCCACATCTATTTCCAGGTCGTTGATCTTTCCGATGGATTTAACATACCCGCCGAATTTCGCTCGGATTTCAGTGACCTGGAAACCGTGCACGGACGCCCCAGGCAGGTCGACGGTTTCCTGGTATTCACGACCTTTCACAGTGATCGTTGGAGCCTGGCCCCAAGCCTGATGAGTTGCGGCAGTGATCGCGACGAATGCAGTCGTCAGAACGACATCCTGCAGCCAGCGAGTCGTGTGTGATCGGTTGAATGGAGTTGGCATGTTCGAGTCTCAGTTCGTTCAATGGTTGCAGTTGAGGTGAGGGATGGATTTGAAGTCACTGATGTGAAATACACTGGGGAAACACAATGTGCGAACTGAACTTCCTCTGCCTCGCCGGGCTCGTTGTTTCATCTCAGGTGGCAAAGAGCAACATGGTTGCCGGACTTATGCCCACGCTTGCACTTCTGCGTCAGTGATTTCAGGTTGTTTTTTGAAGATCACATACAAACAGGGAACAACAAACTTCGGTAACAATGTTGCCGCAATGACAGCTCCTACAATTGTACGTGCCAGAGGTTCGTCGGCTTCACCACCGGCGAAACCGATTGCCATCGGCAGCAAAGCTAAAATTGTTGTCACAGATGTCATCAGAATAGGTCGGAATCGGACAATGGCCGCATCGACAATCGCTTCGTGGACAGTTGCTCCCTGAGATACGCGATGATTGGCGAAGTCCAGCAGTACGATCGTGTATTCGACCACGATACCAATCATCATGATGATCCCCATGAAAGACTGGATGTTCAGGCGTGTATCCCAGAACGTCAATACGAATGCGACGCCCACAAATCCCAGAGGAACAGTCACCATGACGATTAACGGATCCAGAAAAGATCGGAACTGAGCGACCATCACCAGGTAAACGAGCAGAGTGGACAGCACCAGGCCGAGTGCGAAGTCGACAAACGAATCTCTCATCGAACGAATTTCGCCCTGCAGCTCTACGGTGAAGCCGGTAAAGCCGTCGCCAGCAACCTTGTAGCGAGTTGGTGCATTCAGCCCAATGGCACTGAGTGTGTCCTGGAACCACACTGGATACTGAGCGACTGCAGCACGTGAATCGGCTGCAGGCTGCAGTTGCAGGGGATGATCCGCAGCAGTAACGGCTGTCTCGATGTTGCCGACCACGGCACCGAGGTCGAAACCAGGCAACACATTGGCATAGACGTCGGTGACTCGAGTGATATTGCGGTGATTGATGACCGACGGTCCTTTGACATTGGTGACAATATCGGCCACTTCTTCGAGGAAGACGAGAGGGCTGTCCGCGGCGGCACCCTTGACCGGAATCTTGCGTAACGTGTCCAGAGAATTAATCTTTTCTTCGTAATACTGGGTTCCCAGGAAGTAGTGGTTTCCGTTCTTTGGGTCGATCCAGAAAGCAGGATCGAAGTTGATCGAGCTGTTCGTGGAGCTCACCAGGCACTTCATGACTTCTTCCGGTGAGACGCCTCGATCGAGTGCCTTGACTCGGTCGATTTCAACTCGAATCATGGGGTAGTCGATTCGTTGCGCAACGCGAACATCGATGGCTCCTGGTACGGCTTCGATCGTTTGAATGAGATGGTCAGCAATCTTGTGAGCTGTTTCCAGCGTATACCCTGTCACTTGAAAGTGAATTGGCGACGGCTCACCCATGTTGAGTGCTGCTGTCAGAATGCCGCCGGTGTCGAAGGCGAAGTCAACGTCCGGGAATTGTTCGTTGAGCTGCTTACGTAGAGTCGTGACGCACTCAAAAACATTTTGCCGACTGTGCTGTTTGAGTTGGACCAGGACAAACGAATCCATTGGCCCGGTGTTCGGAGTGTAGGCAGCCGGCCAGTCGAGCAGCACTCCTATGTTAGCGATGAGCATGCTGCAACTGGAATCGGCTTTGGCTGCTTTGATTTCTGCTTCCGTAAGGACTCGATCTTCGCCACCGGCGAATTTGTCTTTTGTCACCTGATACACGGAATCCGCGGTCGGGTTATCAGGTGCAGGATCACCGAGTTCTGCGACAATGACGTTTTCGATCTTTTTCACGATGTCACGCGAAAGCTCCAGTTTAGTTCCGGAAGGAGCTCGCACATAGATCGTAAACTGTCCGGAATCGACGGGGGGGAAAAGTTCGCGACCTGTGGTACCGGCCATTGCCAACGACAGCAGGAACAAACCAGCAGCGATGCCGAGCACCAGCCAGCGAGCTTTGAGTGCGCCCAGCAGCAGGGTCTTGTATCCCTGCACAAGCCAACCCTTAGCCTGATCGGCTGTCTCGAGGATTTCTGTCTTTCCCTCGATGCTCTTTCTCATCAGTTTGGCTGCTGCCACAGGTACGAAGAAAATGGCGATCAGGAAAGACGCAACGATGGCAAACAAAACCGAAACCGCCAGCGGAGTGAAGAGAAACCTCGCGAGTCCCGAAAGGAATATCACCGGAAAGAATACGACCATGAAAGTAATGGTCGACACGAACAGGGGAACAATGACTTCATGAGTGCCATCGCAGGCTGCTCGCAAGTGTCCCTTGCCCATTTGCATGTGACGTTCGACATTGTCCAGCACCACGATTGCCTGGTCGATTAAAATTCCGACGGCCAGGGCCAGACCACCCAGTGTCATGGCATTGATGGTGTTTCCGGTGAAGTACAGACCGATCAGTGATGTGAGAATCGAGATCGGAATCGCCAGCACGATCACCAGAGTTGCTCGAAAGTTCCGTAAGAAGAGGAATACGATGCCACCAGCAAAAAGTGCTCCCAGTAAACCTGCGATCCAGAGAGCGTCAACACTTTCTCTCACTTTGACTGATTGGTCCATCACCACTTCGAGGCTTAGGTTGACCATCTTGGGGTCGTCGGTGCCGTCAGGACGCTGGCGTTCTTCTTTCAGTCGCAGAGTGATGTCTTCCAGTTTCTGATGAATGCGGTCCACGATTTCAATGGTGTTCGAACCGGGCTGGCGATAGACCGGTACGTATACCAGCGGTCTCCCGTTGACGCGGACGATATTCGATTGAATCTGTTTCGTATCCTTAACCTCGCCTACGTCTTTAAACAGAATCGGTTGACCGCCGCGGCCAATTTTTATCGGAGCATCGTTAAGCTTGGAGACCTTGTCGGGAATCGCATTTGTGTAGATATAAAATTCGCTATCACCAATTTTGGCACTACCAGCGGGGATCAGAACATTCTGTCGTCGCAAAGCGGCGTGAACTTCCATGATCGATAGATTGTGAGCGACAAGCTTGTCAGGATTAACGTAAGCCAGAATTCGTCGCAGTGTTCCCCCATTGACGGCAGGAGCGATGACTCCGGAAATTGACTGCAGATTATTTCTTAGATTCTTGTAGGCGACGTCGTAGAGTTCCGCGTCGGTCATGTCCGGATTAGACACCGATACAAGGCACAAGGGGACGCTGGCAGTTGGGTCGAACGGCATCACCATGGGAGGGATGGTGCCAGGTGGCAGGTAAAACATGTCGCTCATCGCGTACATGCTGACCTGGCTGAGAGCTTCAGCCTGGCTCACTCCGGGATGGAAAAAGTCTTTGACGATACAGACCCCCTGCATCGCCTTCGCCTCCTGGTGTTCAATTCCGGAAGATTGTCCGGTCCACCGTTGCAGGCGGCTCATGATATCCTGTTCCATGACTTCCGGCGGCATGCCCGGATAGAAGCAGACAATCTGAGCGGCAGAGGTTTCGAAGGTCGGCAGCAGGTCGGCCGGTATCTTCAAAACGCTGATACCACCGATCACCGCGACCATCAGGACGATTACGATGACCAGATACGGGTTCTTCAGCGCGGCTCGGATCATGAGTACAGGATTTCCAGCATTCGCGAATGCCGTGAGTCGGGCGTTACACAATTCAGAGAGTGATGCAGAAGTCTTGCAGAATCAACCACAATGGACAATGTCGTGATTGAGCCATTTGGCATTCCCCTCGCAGGCCGGCATACAGTGGTTCAACGTCAACATGAAGCCGTGGTGTGGTTTAGGCGCGGGAGACATGAGTCCCCTGATTTGGCAATTGGGGCGATTCAGCCTGCTCGGCACAGGCGCTCGCCCATGTCAGGCTTCCCAGCGGCTCTTCATGAACTCTAAGCCCTGCTGAGCGAGTTCGAGTTCAGTACCGTACATGCGACGCCAGATGCGTGTAGCGGCGGCGAGTTCCGGCAGGGCGAGGCCGAATGCTTCGATCGTCAGACAGCCATTGTCGTAGCCGACTTCTTTGAGGGCTGCGAAAGATTCGTCCCAGTTGACGCCGCCGGCTCCTGGGGTTGAACGATCGTTTTCTGAAATATGCACATGTACTGTGTATTCGGCACATGCCTGGACAGCTTCGGTGATCGATTTTTCCTCGATGTTTGCATGGAAAGTGTCGTACATCGTTCTCACGTTTGGATGATCGATCTCTCGGCACAGTCGAGCCGCATCGACGGCGGTATTGAGGAAGTAGCATTCAAAACGGTTGAGGTATTCGACGACGAGTGTGACAGCGTTGGCTTTGGCGTGATCGCCAACTTCAGACAAAACATCTTTGCAGCGGTTCCATTCGTCTTCGGTACGACTGGCTCCGGAGAATGCACCCAGAGCCGAATGCAATGGTCCGCATAGATGGGTCGCCCCACAGGCGGCGCTGATGTCAACAGCCTGTTTGAGGTATTCCACAGCAGCTTTCCGAATGGATGCATCCGGTGAAATGGGATTGGTTTCTTCTGAACAAACAGTGACAGATGTGACGCTCAGTTCATTCTTTTTGAGTTCGTTACCAACTCGAGTGAACCTGTCTGTATCGAGGTCAAATACCGGCAGTTCGATGGAGTCGTAGCCCATGTTCTTGAGTTGCCCGAACAGCGGGAAATGTTCATCAGAAACGTCTGATGTCCATAGCAGCATGTTCATTCCGTACTTGACCATTGAGGGATCTCCAGAGTATTTGTGTGAGCCAGACAGGTGGCGATAAGATAAACGGTTTTGGCGCTAACAACATCGATTCCAAGCGCACAGGATGAGTTGCCGTGTGCAATTCTGCAAGCGTATCAGTCTCCCCATTATGCTAACTCCCACGACGGCAGTAGTTTGATGAACTATTTGGCTCACGGATTCCGATTTCTGGATGACTCCCTGTACGTCGCGGGCACTGCAGTGCCAGATTGGCTACGCGTCGCAGTCCCGCGAATACGTGCTCGATCGCGTCTGGTTCAGGCCAGGATCGAAGTCAATGAGGATAAGAAATTTCTTCAGCTGTGCCACGGAATCATGCAGCATCATTCTGATGATGAGGTGTTTCACGCCAGCATTGTATTTCAGGATCTATGTGAAGATCTGGCCATCTGCTTTCGAAAACTTATGCCTGATCGTTACGACCACCGTCCCGGTTTACTGGGACACATCGTCACAGAGCTGCTGTTGGACAACGAACTGTCTCGCCGTGATCCGACACTGCTGCCTCGATACTACAAAACGCTGGAAACCGTTGACGCCAGTTGGGTGCAGGACTCTGTAAACACAATCACATGCCGGCCGACGGGCCGACTGGCAGAATTCATCAAGATCTTCTGTGATATCAAATTTCTTTACGACTACGCGGATAATGAGCGACTGATGATGCGGCTGAATCAGGTGATCAAAAGAGCACAGCTGGACGCGATTGATGCGACCGTTTTTCCTGTATTCGATTACGGTCGCCAGCTGATGGAAAAACGAGTCGATGATCTGCTGGAATCGTGCGGGATTGATTATACGGACGCTGTGTGACCGCAGGGTGCGCAGGCTGGGTTACTTCTCGTGGCGCACGACTCGATGGAAGTGCAGGCTGACTTCCTGGGCAACAACTCGCCGTAGTCCTTCGAGCAGGCAGTCTGGTTCGTTGTCCGATTCGCCCTGACGTTTGATGTCCTTCAGTGACGTTCCTGGTTGAACAGTAAATGATCGCTGATGAATAATTTGATTCCCGGCATCAAGTTCCGGGACGATGAAGTGCACGGTCGCTCCAAAACAAAGCATGTGATGTTGGTGAGCGTCTTCATAGGGGTGAAAACCGGGAAAAGATGGCAATAGGCCATGATGCAGATTAATGATGCGCCCTCCCGCAAATTTCCAGCACAGTTCCGCCGGAAGCACTCTCATAAAACGGGCGAGTACGACATAATCAACTTCGTGTTCATCCAAAAGGGCTTCGAGCTGACCGTAGTCCGGGTTACCGGAACTGTCGCCGATATTGTGCCAGGGAACATTGAACTGTT
>Ga0315315_10006864_pt1 | contig 10520 bp, 9 predicted proteins | sample M140m3416metaG_FD_203699 | JGI IMG/M metagenome (GOLD analysis project Ga0315315, IMG submission 203699) | Ammonia-oxidizing marine archaeal communities from Monterey Bay, California, United States - M1 40m 3416 | ecosystem: Environmental > Aquatic > Marine > Intertidal zone | place: USA... | reverse complement strand
AGAATATATATGGATTGACGGTCAGACTCCTACCGCAAAATTAAGGAGTAAAACAAAGATTATGGATAAGGGAACTGAGCCACCAATTTGGGGCTTTGATGGTTCTAGTACACAACAAGCTGTCGGAGATGCTTCAGATTGCGTATTAAAGCCAGTTGCACAATTTAAAGACCCTATTCGTGGTGGAGACAATATCTTAGTTATGTGTGAAGTATTAAATGTTGACATGACCCCACATTCATCAAACACAAGAGCAGCTTTAGTTGAGTCTGCTTCTAACTTTGGTGAGTTTGAACCATGGTTTGGTATGGAGCAGGAATATACATTTTACGAACAGTCTTACGACTCATTAAAGTATGGACAACCTCTTGGTTTCCCCCCTTCAGGTTATCCAGCTCCTCAAGGCGGCTATTACTGTGGTGTAGGGGCAGATGAAGTCTATGGACGTGATATTTCAGAAGCACATGCAACAGCTTGTATGGAAGCTGGTTTAGAAATATCAGGAACAAATGCTGAAGTTATGCCTGGGCAATGGGAATTTCAGATAGGACCAGTTGGCGCACCTGATATAGGTGACCATATATGGGTTGCAAGATGGTTACTTTATCGTATAGCTGAAGATTGGAATATATCAGCCACGCTTGATCCAAAACCTGTTAAAGGTGATTGGAATGGTGCTGGAATGCATACTAACTTCTCAACAAAACAAATGAGAGAAGATGGTGGTTATGATGCAATTGTTCAAGCATGTGAAGCACTTGGTAAAAATGCAGATTTGCATGTTAAAAATTATGGAGCTGCAATCGAAGATAGGCTGACCGGTGCACATGAGACGCAACGTTTTGATACCTTCTCGTATGGAGTTAGTGATAGAGGTGCATCAATTAGAATCCCTTGGCAAGTTGAAGTAGATAAAAAAGGTTATCTAGAAGACAGAAGGCCTAATGCTAACGGCGATCCTTATGTGATTGCAATGTTAATGATTGATACTGTTTGTTCCTCAGCTTCTAGCTAGAAGTTGCGGATGCAATTGTTTGTTCAATTAGTTCGATAAACAAATCTAAATTGTTGTTAAAGGACTGCAAAGCAGCTGATCTCCTCTCACCAGTATCAGGAGCAGTAAGACCTTCAAGAAGTTCTTTTGTATCATCAGATATTAAATTAACTAATATTACTAGTTCATCATGACTCGAGGCAAGACTTGGTTCTGTAGTGGGTGGTCCAGGGCTTGTAAAAACAACAGCAAAATTTTCGAAGTCATCTATAAACTCCTCAAATTCTAACTGTGCTTCTTGATAGGTGGTTACTTTGTCATCCCAACGCTGATTTGTTTCTAACACTTTTTTTCCAAGTTCAATAGCTTGAATTTTTTCTCCAGTAATTTCCTCTAAGTATTGAATTACATTTTCAGGAATTGTTGTGGTTGTAGAAGTAGTAGTTTCCTCAGCAATAGTTTCCTCAGCAATAGTTTCCTCAGTAACAGTTTCCTCAATAATTTCAAGTTCATTATTTTCAGCTACTCTGTTTATAAATGTGTATGTTGTAGCAATCATACCAATCAATACAAGAGGTAATATAAGTCTTCCAGGTTTTGGATCAGTATTAAAAGTTTCCATTACTTTAGTTTATCAAAAATTAAAATAATACTACTCTTAATTGTCTTCCATTCTTGACTATCTTTCTTAATAATTGTTATAAAATCTGGTCCTGTAAAAACTGAATTAACTCCACTAATTTTTATTATTTCATTTATAAAAGGAAAGTCTGTTTGATCTGAGTCTGTTAAATTTAATCCAGTTTTTAATCCATGATCAATAATAATTTTTAAAGCGTTAGGATTAGGTGTATCAAAAAATTTCATAATTATTACTTATAATAATACAAAAATAATTAAGATTGTAAGGTGAATACTTTCCAAAATTTAAATAAGAACCCGCGTTCACTACTTACAGGGACATCAGTAGTCCTTAATATCTATATATTAACAATTGGATCTTTAATTCTTGGATTCTCTGCATATATAGGATTAGAAACACTAGAGAGAACATCAAGAAAGTTTGTTCAGTGGACCGGTGAGGGAATGCTCTGGCTTTTCGTTTTACTATTTGTGTCCCTTTTTATTCTTTTTATACCAAGTGATTTATTAAAACTAAAATATCAAATAAATATAGATACATTTTCAAATTTGATTGGCTATATTATTTTTACAATATTCAACAGCATTACATTTATTATCTTGAGTAGGTTTATTCCTAAAGACAATAGCTACTTACTAGAATTGACAAACTTATTTCAGGCGGTATCTTTTTCAGGCCTAGTGTTTATACCAGTAGTTTTTTTCTTAATATTTCAATTTAAAGATTATTTAACAACTTTTAAACCTTACTTATTTTATATTATTGCAACATTTTGGATATTTTCAGCTCAACTGTTCTTATAACCTTTTTACTCCCCTAATACCTAAAATAGAAAAAAGAAATTCTAATGTTAAGACAAAACTTTTTATAGTTTGCAATCTAAAATCTTTCAACTCTGCCTCTGAAGAGTTTATCTTATTTTTTGAATAAAATTTATTAAATACCTTACAAAGCTCATATGCATAATCTGCGATATGATTGAGTTCTAAAGTTTTTTCAGCTAATTTAAATTTTTCTGGTAATTTAATTAATTCTCTTAAAAGGTCTAAATCGATTTCGTTACTTGATGAAGGTATTGTGTAGTTAGTAAAATCTTTACCTTTATCGTTATCACTAATAATTTTCTTTGATCGCGCATAAGTGTATTGAAGATAGACTGCTGTATTCCCCTCTGTCGAGGTAAATTTTTCTATGTCGAACTTGTAATCAGTGATACGATTTGTTTGCAAATCTGAATAGGTGAGAACACTGTTTGTTAACGATTTAAGATCTTCAGAATCGATTTCACCTGATTTAAACTTATTCTCTACATCATCATATAACTTAGTAAGTTTGTAATTATCACCCTCACGTGTTTTTAATGGCTTCCCATCTTTATTGTTTACAGTTCCATATCCTATATGTATGAATTCTGAATTTGATAAATCAAATTCCTTGACACATTCAAATAAGTCTTCAAAATGTTTTTTTTGCCTTTGATCTACAATGTAAATATAAGAATCTATATTGTATTCCTCTTCTCGTCTAACAATAGTTCCTAAGTCAGTTGTGATATATAAATAGGAGCCATCAGACTTAGTTATAAGTACATTTCTATTTTCAAGTTTTGTTATAAATGCTCCGTTATCAAGTACTATTTTTTTTTGAGATTTTAACCTATTCAATAAGGGCTCTATATATTTATTTGCATCACTCTCACCCTCAAATATGTCAAACTCATGATTAAACATTGAAAGAGTTTTTTTAATTTCAGAAGTTGAAATCTCATATAAAGTCTCCCAGTCTTTATAAAAATTTGAATTTCCGCTATTTAAACTCTTATTAATTTCTTTAGCACTTTCTAGAAATTCATTGTTGACTTTAGCTAGCTCAGATGATTTTGGATATATATCTTCCAAACTCTCTACAGTTAAGTCTGAAATACTTGTATTGCTATGCATGCAGTAGTTTAAAATCAATGATACGGGCATTCCCCAGTCTCCTAGGTGAATATCTGAAATAACATTATGACCTGCTTTTTTTAGGAGGTTTTTAATACCTCTACCAATATTTAAACTTCTAATATGTCCAACATGCATAGATTTACCAATATTGACACCACCATAGTCCAAAAGGTAACTTTTTGGATTTTTTGTATAAATTAGGATGTTTATATTTTCCTGGATGCAATTTATATAATCTTCTAGATATGCATGGGAGTATTTAATATTAACAAAACCCTTTTCTGTAATCTCAAGCTTGTCAATCCAACGATTTTTATTAAGCTCATTTAGTAATTTAACAATTTTCTTTTTAATATTTTTATCAGATATACGTAAAAGGTTGTTTATTTGTAAATCGTATTCGGGCAGGTTAGATAGCCTAATCTCAGGAACTTCATTAATTCTCGAATCAGAAAATATTTTATTTATTGAGTTAAATAGAAAATTTTTTATATCTTGCACGATTTAATTTTAGCTTTGAAAAAAATTTCGTTTCTTTATTAAGTATTAAAGTGACAAAGATAATACTGGTATACCCCGTTACTAAATGTTTTGGGTATTCCGTAAGTCCATCAAAAAATAAATGAGGAGCTAAAAATAAAATCGGAATTGTTATTAACAACAATCTTTCAACATTTATATTCCTAAAAGTTAATAAGATAGAAACAATAAAGACAATAATTAATAAATATTGTAAAAATAAGAACCTTAAACTTACATAGCTTCTAATGATATCATTTGAAAAGTCTCCAATAATTATCTGTAAATTATTGATTAATGATGGCATTAGACTATTTATGTCAATTCTTATATTTGACTCTACATCAACAGACCTAACCCAGAGTTGAAAACTATTTCCAAAATATAAATTGTGGAGAAGTGGCAAAAGTAAAATTGAAAGAAATATATAAATGTCTTTAATTTTTACCAAATTTTTTCTATGAAACAAAGCTAAAAATAAAAAAATTGCCGGAAGGTAATTTAATCGCATTAGAACAATCAATCCTGACAAAAATAATATAGCCTTACTTTGTTTTTGATTTTGAGAATAACTTAGAAATAAAATGGCTATTAATGGCCATGCATAAGTTTCACTTAGAGATTCTGATACTAGCAAAACGCTAGGGCTACTTACTAGATATGCCAATCCCAAAAAGATAATTAAATTTATTTCTATGCTCAGACACTTCTTTTTCATTCCTAATATGCAGAAATATAAAATCGTTAAGATAAATATTTTTTGCAAAACATCATTTTCACCAAATATATTTTTTAAAATATATAACAGATATCTGGATCCTGGTTGTGATGTAAATAAATTTTCACCCCCTTGAAGACTGTTAGTAACAAAGATATCACGGGCATGTGATTCGTACCTTAAACCATCTGTACCACCTCGCTGGTAAATTGTACTTGCAAGAGGAAAAAACTTAAATATCGAGAGACTAGCAATGACAAATGAAAATAGAAAATCATTAATTTTACTGAAATAAGAACTTGGAATAAATAAATAAATAAATATAAATACAAAAATTCCAACTGTGCTTATGGAGAGTCTTGTTTGATGAATAATAATTGATAAAAAGAGAAGCAAGTAAGTTAAGTTGTTAAAAGTCTTACTCATATTTTTAAATATACATACATATAAAAAAAGTAGAAATAACATCAACTCAACAAAAACTAGTAATTCAAAATTACTAACTAAACGCAGCAAGTTGTTTGATTCATCGGTGATAACTAAAGTTGCATAGCTATATCCAGGCAAAGTGATGCTTGTAGCAAAACTTTTAAATTTGTAGTCAATAATAATGTCTTTTGAGCTGTCAACTACAACAAATTCCTGAGAAAGAAAATCATATGAATTATCATTAAATATTTCTAAATTATCTTGGTAAATTGTTAACTCGCCAGAATACTTTATCTTAATTTTTGAGTAATTAAGTTTTGAATTCTCAATATAGTATTGCGCCTCAATTGGAAACCATAGTTGTGACTGTTCATATTCTCTAAAATAGTTGTACTTCTTATCATTGATAAAACCTAAGTCCCATGTGGTGTTTTGAATACTTTGATTATTTTCTAATGTTTGAAAATGATTAATCTCAACAATTTTTTCGCTATATAAATCTAAATTTTTATTTGGTTCATTAAAGGAAGACTTACAATTTGATTCAGTAACTTTAAACTGAGAACTTTGAGCACCCTCTATATTATTATCATCAAAACACACAAAGCTGTTTGAACTAAAAATCAAAAACAGTACTAATTTAAAAAGAAAAAAGATAAGAGGTGTAAGAAAACTATTTTTTAAAATTTTTGCGAAATTTAAAACAACAATTGCAAGTAATACGAGATTTAAATAATTTAAAGGAAAAGAATTAAAAATATATTCTGTTGGTGAAGGAGTCAGAATAAATAGAATTATAAATAATGAGTTAATATATTTCATCGACTATAAAATGAGGTCTGTTTTTTGATTCATTATAAATTAAGCCAATGTATTCACTCATTATGGCAATTGCTGTAAACAAAAAACCTATTAATAATAATAAAATACCCACAACAGTTCCAAATCCATCAAACGGAACTCCATACCTAACCCATCTAAAAACCTGAACTCCTAAAATTGTTATCGAAGATGCAGACAAAAAGAGAGCAAAAAAGGTACTAATTCTAAGTGGAGTTAAAGAAAATGCAAAAATACCTTTTAGTGCAAACCCCAGTACGGGAACAGTAGCAGCATGAGATTTTCCACTAAATCTTTCATTTCGTTCGAATTCCAAGCCTATTGATTTGAAACCGACCCATGAGAAAAATCCACGATAAAATCTGTTAAATTCACCTAGTTCTTTGACAGCAGCAATGACTTTTTTATCAACAAGCCTAAAATCACTTACACCTTTTGGAATTTGACCATTAGTTAATTTATTAATTAAAAAATAGAAAAATTTTGAATTAAATTTTCTTAAAGGTGACTTTCCAGGTCTTGATTTGACGATTCCGTATATATGATTATATCCTTTTTCCCAAAGCTCTATAAATTCTGGAATAACTTTTGGATCATCTTGAAGATTTGCTGTCATTATTATTGCTGCATCAGTATCTACTTGATTAATTCCAGCTGCAATTCCACCATCCATTTTAAAATTTCTAGAAAGTTTTACTATAGAAATACGATTATTGGTTTTTTGTAAGTCTTGCAAAACGTTAAATGTATTGTCTGTACTTCCATTTTCTACAAAAATTATTTTATGATCATACTTATCTAGTCCTTGAAAGACTAAATCAATTTGTGAAGCCAATTCTTCAACATTTCCTTCCTCGTTGTACGCTGGAACTACTACAGAAATTTTTTTCATAACTTTAAATAATCTTTATACCAATTAATTGTTTTTTCTAAGCCTTCATCTAAGTTTACTTTCGCCACAACTTTTAGATCAGTTTCTATTAAAGAAGAATCAAGATATTGACTCGGTATTTCTTTTTCAGAGGTAATTTTGAAATCAGGTTCAACATAGCTACCTTTTATTAGTTCACAAATTTTTCTATATACATAATCAACGGAATAATTATCAGATGAAGAAAAGTTATATGAAGGTGAACTAACCGTATTTTTAATAAGTTTTTTACCAACTTCAATGTAAGCCATTACAACATCATCAACATAAACCCAGTCCCTGACATAGCTTCCATCAGATCTTAATATTGGTGTCTCGTTTTCCAATAGCCATTTAATAACTCCAGGAATAAGCCTTTCCCAATTTAAGTCACCACCACCATATATATTTCCACATCTCAAGGTAACAATATTCTGATCGTAAGTTTTTTTATATGTATTTGCCAGTAAGTCTGTTATTGATTTTGAGACTTCGTATGGAAACTCTCCTTTTAGTTCAAAATCTTCTTTATAGGGAAGAGTATCTGAAATCCCGTAAGCTTTGTCTGATGATGCAATAACCATAGGCAAGTTTAGTTTCCTACAGATTTCAAGTAAGTTCCAGGTACCTTCTATATTTGACTTAAAAGTTCTGATTGGACTTTCAATCGCGTCTCCGACTTGCGTTTGTGCAGCAAAATGGTAAATTATATCAAAGTCACTAGATTCAATAAATTCCTCTAGTTTTTCTAATTTAGCTATATCTATGAAATTTAAATCAATTTCAGGATAAAGATTTTTGTAGGAAGGAACATATTCATCATCAAGTGCCAGCGCTTTAAAGTTACAATTGTTTTTTAAAAGATGATCTGAAAAATGATTTCCTAATAATCCTGTAGCACCAGTAACCAAGATATTTTTTTCGTAAATAGACAACTTTCTATTTCCAAATTTTCCATGGTGCAGTACCATCATTCCAAAGTTTATTTAGGTTAAGATTTTCTCTATAAGTATCCATTGGTTGAAAATACCCTTTATGTGAGTACGAAAACAATTTTCCAGACTTCGCTAATTTTTTTAGTGGTTGTTCTTCAAATACATCACCTTCTTCTATATATTCGAAGATTTCATAATCTAAAACCATAAATCCCATGTTTATACTTCCATCAGATTTTGGTTTTTCTTTAAAGTCTTCAACCTTATTATTTTTTCCAATTTCAACCATTCCAAATCTTGACGAAGGTTCTGTAGTAGAGATGGTTGCAATTCCATTATGTGAGTTATGGAATTCTAAAAGTTGTTTTATATTTATATCACTTAATCCATCACCGTATGTCATGATAAATGACTCACCTTCTGGTATGTATTTTTTTATTCTTCGTATTCTCTCACCGGTAAATGAATTTATACCAGTGTCTGCGAGAAGAACATTCCAATCTGATAAATTATCCGATTCAAAAATCTGTAAAGAATTTTGTTTGGAGGTGTTTATTGCAAAGTCATTATGTTGAGTCTGAAAATTCAGAAAATAATTTTTAATGACATCTCCCTTATAACCAAGACACACAATAAAATCACTCAAATTATATTCAGTGAATATTTTCATGATATGCCAAATAATTGGATAGCCACCAACTTCTACCATAGGTTTCGGTTTAAATTCCGTTTCTTCCCTTAACCTAGTTCCTAACCCACCAGCTAATAGCACAACCTTCATACATACTAAGATAGCAACTTTTATGAAAAAACTAAGAGATTATATTTTTGTAGTTTATAGTTAAACCTGTTGATAAGCTAATAAAATATAGAGTTTGATATATCAAAAATGAAATTTTATCATTTCAACTAAACTAGAATTATCTGATGAGTTCAAGGGAAAAAATATTTAAACTTTTAGAGCAGCATTACAAGGAAGAACTAGAAATTCCTGAGTTTATAGCTGGTAAAACCCCCGTTCCAGTAAGTGGAAAGTTTACAGATGTTGAAGATTTAAGATATTTAATAGATGCTAGTTTAGATTTTTGGTTGACAGAGGGAAGGTTTACTGATGAATTCGAAAGAGACTTTTCACAATTTTTAGGCATTAAACATGTAGCTCCTGTAAATTCGGGTTCATCAGCAAATTTATTAGCATTTTCCGCATTAACTAGTGATAAGTATAAAGATAGAAAAATTAATAAAGGTGATGAAGTCATTACTGTGGCTTCAGGTTTTCCTACTACAGTAAATCCGATAATCCAAAATGACTGTGTACCCGTTTTTGTTGATTGTGAATTAGAAACATATAATATCAATACTGACGCTATGAAAGAAGCTTTATCTGAGAAAACAAAAGCAGTGATGATAGCTCATACATTGGGAAACCCTTTTGATCTAAGTGAAGTTACAAAATTTTGTGAAGAAAATGATTTATGGTTAATTGAAGACTCATGTGACGCTTTAGGTGCACAATATAATTCTCAATATGTTGGAACTTTTGGCAAGTTTGGTACTTTTAGTTTTTATCCCGCTCACCATATAACAATGGGAGAAGGTGGTGCAGTAATTACCCAAAAAAAATCAGATTTTAAAGTATTGGAATCTTTTCGTGATTGGGGAAGAGATTGCTGGTGCGCTCCTGGTAAAAACGATACATGTGGAAGAAGGTATGATTGGCAGCTCGGAAACCTTCCTTATGCTTATGATCACAAATATATTTATTCACATATTGGTTACAACCTCAAACTAACAGATATGCAGTCTGCTATTGGCGTATCTCAATTAAAAAAATTAGATACATTTATTGAAAAAAGAAGGTTTAATTGGAAATATTTATACGAAGGATTGAAAAATTTAGAGGAGTATTTTTACTTACCAAGAGCAACTAAAAATTCTAATCCAAGTTGGTTTGGATTTGCCCTAACAGTAAAGGAAACTGCCGGATTTTCAAGATCTGAAATTATCGAGTTTTTAGATCAAAGATTAATAGCGAGTCGTTTTTTATTTGGTGGCAATTTATTATGGCAACCTGCATATCAGAATGTTCAGCATAGAGAAGTTGGTTCCTTGCGAAATTCAGATACAGTAGCTTTGTCAACATTTTGGTTAGGAGTTTTTCCAGGTTTAGATACGAAAATGCTTGATTATATAATTGAATCTATACATGAATTTATTCAACAAAAATAAGGTTAATTTTTGAAACCCTAATGTTTTTCTTCATTTAACAAATTCTTCTTTTTATAATTTTTTAATTCAATAAAATTATAAAAAATAGTAATAATACAAACCCCTAATACTAAAGATGACGCTGAAAGCCTATAAAAAAGTTCTAATGATTCTGTTTGAGTCACATACTCTTTATCAATAAATATTTGAATTGGCTGCATTGATAAAAATACTAAAATTGCTGTAATCATTTCCATCCTTTTCGATTTTTTGTTTGCGAAAAAAATAATTAAAGGAATTACAAAATAAATCGAAGTGTAATACCCTGTAAAGTCTCTAACTAATAAAATAATCGAAATATAACAGGCTAAGTGAATTGTT
>Ga0315315_10006863_pt1 | contig 10521 bp, 8 predicted proteins | sample M140m3416metaG_FD_203699 | JGI IMG/M metagenome (GOLD analysis project Ga0315315, IMG submission 203699) | Ammonia-oxidizing marine archaeal communities from Monterey Bay, California, United States - M1 40m 3416 | ecosystem: Environmental > Aquatic > Marine > Intertidal zone | place: USA... | reverse complement strand
AAAATGTATATTATAATAAAACTCAAGATGGTATGATTCATACATGTTATATTAATGGTAATCCTATTTTGACAATTGAATTGGGGGAACAAATTATAATAAATTATCTTAAAAGTAAATGTTATTACGATAATAATTCACATATAGATAATATACCAACGGATGAATTAAATGATATTATTTCAATGTACTGTAAATTATTTGGTTATAAAAATGCTGTAATATATTTTGAATATAATAATTTTACAGAATTTAAAGATAATTATACAGAAAATAAAGAATATTTATCAACAAATTTATACTGTAAAACATTATATGATTATATTAAAAATAAAAATACATTCAAAACTATAAACTATTATACATTTAATTATGGATTTTGGAAGATTGACAAAATAATTAAAATGACTGTACCAAAAGAGATTATGAAAAAATTACCTGATAGTATAAAACATAATATATCGTGGGGTGAATTATTTATAGAGATTATTGAAAAACATTTTATATTTTATAAAAGAATGGAAGAATGGTTTAATATGTATCATGATAATTTATTTAAAAATACCTTTTATCAATTTAATCCAATTGTATACTTGAAAAAATTTGGATATATTATTTCAGATATACCATCATTTGACCACATTAATACGCGCGATAGAGGTGATATGTTTAGAATTATTTATAATGAGACTGCTAGAAGAATATAATAATATACTTTTGTTAAAAGATAATTCTAAAAAATATAAATCCAAATAATATACCACCTATTATATCACTTGGATAATGAACGCCTAAAAAGATTCGACTAAATCCAACTAATATAGCTAATATATTAAATATATATTCACGTGGAAATTTAGATAACATTAATAACGAAATTATAGTTGCACTAAATGTATGCCCACTCGGAAATGAGTATTTATTTGTTGTAGTTAGATGTTCTTTATGACTATAATTTATAATAGTATTACTAAAATGATAAGGTCGTTTGCGTTTGAATATTAGTTTCAACCCCATTGCCATATTACATGCAATAAATATTAATACAACTTCTTTCAAAGTAATTATATTATACACAAATAATATAAATATGATTAATATAAAACCTCCAGTATTGAATGGACTTGATATTAGTTTCATTTGTTTAGATAAATTAAATTTTTGAATATATTCCATTAATTTTATTTCATCAAATATCATAGTTATAATTAATAATAATATTATTATATATATTTTCTAACGATATATAATAATGATCTCATATTTTATATCAATAATCATTATAATTATTTGTATTGAAATTTATTTTAGATACTATGATATAAATAACAAAACAACAATTATATCAGAACCTTGGGATAAAATAGTTGTTGAAAAAAATAGAAATAAATATTATATTAAAATTAATAATTTTAATTTAACTAAATATAATGACTGGAAAAAAAATTTAATTAAAATAGATTATGATATATATAATAAATATTTAATTATTAAATGCAAGAATGAAGAATACGCATTAGCTGTTGCAAATTTATTTATAAGTAATATGAATGACAAAATTGAATTAAATTATATAATAGAAAATGATATGATAAATATCTCCTATATTGAAATAACTAATGACAAATCTAGTAAATATAAATTAATTGAATTAATTAAAAATGGATTAGAATATAATGATACATATGATACACGTGATACATATGATACACGTGATACATATGATACACGTTTATCAGAAGAATTATCTAATATAGATGAAATAAATCATCAAACAAAACAATTTGAAAACATACAAAATGATAATATGCAAAATAATGATATTCAAAATGATGATATGCAAAATGATAATATGCAAAATGATAATATGCAAAATGATAATATGCAAAATGATAATATGCAAAATAAAGTAGATGATACTATTTTGTATAATGTACCAAAACCAATTGAAAATATAATAAAACCATATTCGTCTATTACACCATATGGTGGAAATGAATATGCATCACTAAGTTTTTAATCTATTATTGGATAATAAAAAAATTTTTAAGTTCTGTTATTGTAAGATTTGATCTAAATATATTTATTATTTCGGCAGAAGTATATTTATTATTCAATTCAGGTTTTATCATTTCTTCAGTAATATTATCTATACTATCTATACTATCTTTCCAAAATAATTTAATCATCATATAAATATCAAATATTGTACATTTTTTAAATTCAATTGTTATATCTATTCTTCCTGGTCGTATAAGTGCTTTGTCTAAAAAATCAATTTTATTTGTTGTCATTATTACTATACGACCAGAACATTCATTTAATCCATCTAGTATATTTAATAAAAAAGATAAATTATTATTTATTTTCTCTTTTTTTGGAACTAATAAATTCTGTAGAAAATTAACTGAATTGGGTGATTCGACTGAATCAGATAAATCTGTTTTTTTATTTTGTTCTTTATTCTCTTTTTTATCTTTATAATCTCTTGATTTGACTATATCTCCCATCGAATCAATGTCTTCAAAAATAATAATTCGCTGATGTGGAGGAATTATATATTCTCCAATAGTATCATGGTATATTATTTTTTTAAGTTCATTAAAATCAAAATTATCATTCAAGTTAATATCAATGGCATGACGTTTAGTGTGATTCATTAATTGTTTAATAAATCGTGTTTTCCCACACCCAGGTTCTCCATGTAATAATATACCTAAATTATAAGGAATTCCATGATCAATATACCATTGTTTATTATTAAGAAAAAAATCTATTTTTTTGATAATAGATTCATTATTTTGAAAATAGCTATTTTCAAATGTAATAGTTGATTCCCAATGATCTCCATGTACTACTAATGTATTATCTTTTTGACCGCGTGATTTTGAATTATCTTCTTTCTGTAAAATGTTTATTAATAGCTGTGTATCAGATGTTTTTGATCTAATATATTTGTTGTATTCTATTATACGCAAATTAACCCATTTTTGCAAGTCATCCAATGTTTTATATCTAGTATAAATACGTAAAACATTCATATCAGTATATTCAATATGATCATTGTATTTTGTTTTTTCTTGACGATCTGATTTAATTATACCATAAATGTCATCATCTAATTTAAATGTTTTTAATTGATCAATTATATACTCTGAATTTTTCTCAATTTTACTATCCATGTTGTCATTCCATTGATAATATGTATTTTCTTTTAGACAATAAACACTTGGATTCTTTAATTTAGAAATATAATACATTACTGATTTGAATTTGGAAGATAATAAATCTCCATCAGTTGTTATAATAATTGAATTACCAGATTGATGCTTGATATAATTACGCCATATCTTGGTTACATCGCGCTTTATTTCAGTAAAATCAATTGTAAATATAATAATAACCATTATTATTATTATCATACAGTCTAATAAATATATACCTGTATTAAAATTGGTAATAATACCATTAAAATGATTCATTAGCATTGGCAATATAAAATACTCTATTGACATTTATTATTTTTATTATATATATAAATTATATATTTATATGTATAATAAATTTATTCTATATTATAGTAATGTTATTTTATATTTTAATAATTGTTATAATCATTTTATTATTTATTCCGTCTACCGAACAACAAAAGTGTAAGCAACAGAAAAAACAACAGGCTATTATTAACACTATGAAATACGGTGTTTTAACTAAAACAAATAATTTAGCAAACTATTTAATATTAAATTAATTATATATTTTCTTATCCATATAGTCAACTCTTAAAATTAAATCATCAAATGGAGTTCTATCAACTGCTTTTATAAAATAGTCAGCTTCTTTTTCAAAATAGAAATCAATAAATGCTGATTTATTTACATAATTATTTAAATTTATACGCCCTATATGACCCCATTCATTCATTAATTGTTCTAGTTCATGAACTGTTATATCAGATGGTAAATTTGATAATACTACCGTTACTATTTTTTTCTTATCTAAATATACTGTTGGTTCGAATGGCTGTATTATATTGATAGGTTTTGATTCTTTCCCACATTTTAATGTTAAATGACCACCTCCACACTTTTTACATTTTATTAAAGACATTTAATATAAATACTAATTATTATTTAAATAGATAACGATGAAAAAAAATAATAAAAGACAGTCAAAATATTAAAAAATTGATATAATATAATTTAAATAAGTAAGAGTATAATTATTTATATAAATGTCAAATATTCATAATTATAAACTAGATTTATCTTTGTATCCATTTTTAGAAAAACTTAAAAAAAAAGAATTGCAGGAGACTTTAGAATTAATATTTTCAACAGGTTATGAAACAATGTTTCCGTCAAATATAATATCGACACCTCTTATTAGTAAAATTAATACTTTAGAATCAACCTTGGAAAAATTAATTGGTATTAGTTCTAGTAAAAAAGGAGCAATTGCTGAATTAGCATTAGAGTCGCATATTACATCAAGATACGGCGACATTAGCTATACAGATATGTCGCAAGAAAATCATAGCGGAGATGCAATGATTAAATTTGATACAAATGATACAATGATTATGTTAGAAAGTAAAAACTATACAAATAAAGTAAATAAAGATGAATTAAATAAAATGAAATTTGATATGATTTCTTGTAATATTAGATGGGGTATATTTATTTCATGGAATAGTAATATAATTGACAAAAAAGAGTTTGATATAGAAATTTTTCATGAAAAAGGGATACAATACTATATAGTATATATTTCTAATTTATCAAGTGATATTGATAGATTAGATTTGGCAATTCAATTAATTAGAAAACTAATTCATCATACTGATAACAAACTATTAGATAAAAATATTAATTGGATTTATAGTATGATTCAAAATGATATAGATCATTTAAATAGTATTGTTACTAAAAATTATCAATTACGTATTTGGTTTGAAGATATGGAACATAGTATGAATTTACAATTAAATAAATTTTATAATAAATTAAGAGATTACATGTATGAAATGGATCACTTGATCAAAGATATTATAGATAAAATTGCAAATACATCAAGTACATCAATTGAAATAAATCACTCATTGTACAATTTATATTTAGAAAAATATAAAGATAATAAAAAACTATTTCCAGTTTTAAGTAAATTATTAGATATGTTCAAAGAATACAAAATTATTATTAATGAAGATGATATATTTTATAAAGAAGATAATATAGGAACTATTAAAGTAATGGGGAAAAAAATAACAATTTATTGGAATAAATTCAAACACACTAGTGAATTAAATTATGATAATAATATAGAAAGTTTTAATATGATAAAATTATTGTGTAGTTCCGAAAGTACATAATTTTAATTTATTTATAAATACTTTCTAATTTACTTTAATAATGATACATAATATTATTAATATAATATTAATTTATATATTAGTATTTATAATATATAAAACAACCATCATACCAGAACCAGAACACATGGATATGTCATTATTCGCTGCTGATGGAGGTAATTATAAACCATCAATTGTTGATCCTAAAATTAAAACAAAATTAGAAGAGTTAGAAGATATTCTATTAAGAGAAAGATATTATATTAAATCTAAAAAAATAAAAGAACGTGACTATAAAGTAGTACACGATGTATTAACTCCGCCTGAACAACGTGTTGAAGAACAACAATACCCAGATTCAATGCAAATAAATATTCGTACGAGAGGAGACGCAGATGAATATATGTTAGTTGGTTTATTATATAATTCTGAAAAAAATAAAAATTATCAGTTATTTGGCAGAAGAACATATCCTGGATCATATGAATGGGACTATTATATTAGAGGGAAAGATGCAGGTGGTCTTGATTTTAAATTTCCATTAAATAGTAAACAAGAAATAATGGACGATTCAACAATAAACATTCCATTAGATTCAAATCTGTACACTGTTAAAATATATAATTTAGAACAATATAGATATAATCCATATCCATCATTTGAATGAGAGAATGGGATCTAGAAAAATTGATAATTTATTTTATTATTATTAAATTATTATATGTTAATGCCATTAACTGATACACATATGATAATAAATCCATTAAATAATGATTTAAAATTTGGAAAAGGTGAAATAGAAAATATATTTGAAAATTTAATTATAGCAGGGACTATGACATGCAGTCCTTATATTTTAAATCATTTGTCTTATGAAATGAATTTATGTGATAATATTCAATTACAAAATGATATATTAAACTCCATACAGATCTATTTTAAACAATATCTTAAAGATAGAATAAATGTATTTCGACGTAATTCTAAAAGAAATACATTTAATATATCTAGTTTAACTGATTTTATTAATATTTTTCATAAATTATTAATAAAAGTAAATAATTTATTAATACATTTTGGTCAGAATCACAATGTATTACCTTGTTCTGAAAACATATTAGGATCATCGGTAATAATTACAGAGGTGATTGACAGTTTTGAAAAAATTATTCTCAATGATGTAATTATATCACATGCTTTATGTAAAAATATTAATGACCATAATAATATTTATAGAAATACTATATTATATAAATTTATTTCTTGTATTAAAGATATATACCCATCTTGTATAATAGATTATAAAAACGCAGTTGAAACTGCTTTATTAGAAATATATGATGAACAGTATATTAAAAATAACAGTGATATTACAAACAATATGTTAGAAGTATATAGGTTTAAGGAATTATATAAGTTTTACGAAACAAATATTAAAAAATATTATTATCTAAAAAACCATAATTATGCTCTTACATTTTATAATATATTGAAACTAATAAATATAAGTATAAATAATATTATAAAAATAAATGATTTTACATTTGTCGAAAATTTTATCAAAGTGTATAAAGTGGAACTTGCAAATTTATATAATTATACCGATCTAACCGAAATATTTCTTGGAAAACAAATACATTCATTCGATCAAATTGTGAATTATTACGAACCTTTGTTTGAAATACTTAAAATGGTTGAAATTAAAAAAACATATCATAACATCCCAAAATATATTAATATGATTATTATTTGCACAAAAATCAATCCAAGTTTGTATGAAAATCAATTGACTACTTTGACCAATATAATAAATACCAATATAATTAAAAATAACATAGTTGAAAATCTTTATTGTAATGAATTTTTATATTTAATAGCTAGTTCAATGTTTCCAAATATTGATGAGGTATTAAAAAATTTATCACAACTGTTAATAAAACGTATTGTATATAATGTTTCTAATTTACAATTTGAATTAAAACAATTTGAATTTATACAAAAATATTTTATTACTAAACATTTACATCAATATAATAAAATTATATCTGATCTCATTTTGTCCAAAGAATTTACATCAAATAAAAACATTTTTATTGATTACAAGTGTTTTCACGAAGGACGAGTATATATTACTTCATTGGATACATGGGGTATTAACTATGAGGTAGGGAATGTAAAGGAAATTCAACAAATTAATAATATATTTACTAGCTATTTAGATCAAACTCTACAATATTTTAAAAAATTCAATCCGAAAAAATATATGATATTATACCCCCATTTAGGAACAGTCGATATTACAATAAATAATGATATTCCAACTAATATAATATTATCACCTGCCATGATGATGTGTTTGGAATTGTTTTTAAATAACGAAAGTTATTGTTATGATACAATGTTAAAAAATATGAAAGACATATTATCACAATACAATGACGAATATATTAAAAATATTATATATACATTTGTAATTAGTCAAGTATTAACATCGAATCATAATATATATTTTCTAAACTGTAACATGAATCAATATATTAATCTGATTGAAATATTTAACAATCATAATGATTCTATAAATCTGCTTAAATCTATACCAGATGAACTGGCACATGAAAGAAATGACATTATTATGTCGAATATAAATAGTATTCTAAAAAAAACAAACAATATTAATAGAGATGTATTATTTACTAAATGTCATGCAAATATAATCATATTTGATCTAACTACAGAGTTATTTGATATTGCAATTACATCATTGGTGAATAAAGACATTATATCAATTGAAGATAATATGAACAAAATTATGTGGACATAGTTTTATATCTGAAAAAGTTGATTTTTTGTTATTTTGTTAATATATTATATAATATATTAACATGATTAACCCATTATGGTGCAACAAGGATAGTATAATAGTTGGAGATGAGACTATAAATAGTAGTAATGTTGGAAAGCATTTTCCACGAATATATATATTAGCTCCATTTAACAAAATAGATGATTATTCAAAATTTAATAATGAATATATAGATATAGAATATTATAAACAACAATTATCAAAAATGATTTTAACTCAATTTACACCTGACCTTTTACGTAATCCAACTCATTTCTCCAATATGATTTATATAAAAGCATCAGATATAAGTAGTGCTAACTATAATAATTATGAATTACCCGAAATGATTATTGTAATTCCATATTTTAATATATCCTCTACGAATGTATTAAAATATATTAATAATACTACAGAATGTGATAATATGGAAGAATTATATAATACAGTTTTATTATGTAAATATTTTAAAGATGATTTAACTAAATCAACTAATATACAACAAATTTGGGATTTAATAAATACATTAAACTGTGCTAATTATTGGAAGAAATCACATAATTGTAAATGCAATATATCCGAAAATTTTAATAAAAGAAACTTTTTATATAAAGGGACTCATATTGGTAGTCAGATAAATTATTTAAATTCATTATTTAAACAACGAAAATATATAGATCCATCAAGTATAATAAAAAAAATAGGTTTTAGAGTATACTATAAAGTTTTTTCATGTCCATATAGTATTATCAATATAAATGATATTTTCAATGAAATTACAATCGAACCACTTCGATTTTCCTTATTTTGTCAATTACTCGTATCGAAAAAGTATTGTCATTTAATGATAAATAATAGATCTATTAATTGCCTAATGAAAAATTATATTAATAAATTTATGGATATATTAGAATATTTATATAGCTATGGTTGGATACGATTATATTTTGAAGAATGTATTTCAAAATATAATATGTCAACATCTGATATGTTTATTTTTGATATTAATACTGCAAGTGAATTACCTGTATTTCATTTTGATTATGAAAACCCTCATAGGAATCCATATATGCCAATTTTAGTTGGAAAATATAGTTTGAACCCTGGTTTAAATATTGGTGGTGTTGGATTGAATGGGTCAATTACCCATAGAATTTGTAATATTGAAGAATTTACACAACGCATGAATATATTTATTAGCAATGATGAGAATACAAACTTATTGGAAGGAATTGATTTTGCTAAATTGAAATTAGGTATTACTGGAAGTATTATGACTGCTTGTCTACAATATAATCATCCATTATTACAACTATTTGCTGATAATTCAACATCCATTAATAATAAATATAATAGATTTTTTACAGAATATTATCCCAATTCAGATATTGATATTATGGTAGAAACAGATGATATGTTAGAATTTATAAGTACAGGTAAAACGATATATGAACAAATTACCAATAATCTAGTTAAAATACATACTGATATGGATAAAAATCACGTTACATGTCGTGTTGAAAAGCAAATATATTTATTTGTTTCACATGAATTTATCAAAAAAAATATTGATTCAGATGATTTACCATATGAAATGATTATAGACAATTTGTGCCATCTACATATTATTAACTTGTTCAAACCATTACTTTTAAAATTACACAAGATTGAAATTCAAAAAGTAATGGATCAATATAATGATATGGAACAAGAATCACTTAAACAAACTCATCCAGAATATTTTGATTTTGATATAAAAACAGTTGTAATTAAATTATCCCGTAAAATAATTGATATAGAAGAAGAAGAAGAAGAAGAGGAGAAGAAAGAAGAGGAGAAGAAAGAAGGGGATGAAGAAGAGAAGAAAGAAGACCAAGATATATATGCTGAAGATTTTGAACAAGAAGATGAGAAAAAAATTGAAACTAAGGAACAAGATGAATTTATTGATATAGAAAATTGTTCAATCAGTATTAACATTAAGGTACATATTTCATCACCTTATTTAGATCATCCATTCGAAATTTTTCCAATTAAAGGAAAAAATTTAATGACAGCTGTTGGAAAATTTCATATGCCATGTGTAAGAGCATATTATGATGGTAGTAATGTATATATGACACCATCGTGTATTTCAGCACATATGACATTTATGAATATAGATTATAAATATTTTGCAAGTAATACACATCCTATAGAAATAATTAATAAATATCGTATGAGAGGATTTGGTACTTGGTTAAATAAAACAGAAATAGATAGTTATATACAATATAACATAGACACTCCATTTTGGAAGAATTTACTGAATACAAATTCTAATAAA
>Ga0315315_10006861_pt1 | contig 10524 bp, 8 predicted proteins | sample M140m3416metaG_FD_203699 | JGI IMG/M metagenome (GOLD analysis project Ga0315315, IMG submission 203699) | Ammonia-oxidizing marine archaeal communities from Monterey Bay, California, United States - M1 40m 3416 | ecosystem: Environmental > Aquatic > Marine > Intertidal zone | place: USA... | reverse complement strand
GAGGAGAAGCAATGATTCGTATTTCAGAAGGAGAAGTTTTTCTAAATGGAACAATAGAAACCCAAAAAAGAAAAAAAATTAGAGTTGGTGATAAAGTGAAATATTTAGAGAACACAATATTAATAATCGGATAAAAGAACAAAAATTATGGATAATACAGTAAAAGTATTTACGGGAGGAGCAGTAACCGTTAATTTATTACGAACAGAACTGGAAAGTATCGGGATTTATCCTATTGTTAAAAACTTAAGGCAATCCGGAGCATCAGCTGGTTTTCCGGGAGGTACTTCAACTTCGGTTGAACTATACATTAGTCAATCTGAAACAGAAAAGGCGGAAGTACTTATTGCAGATTTTAAACAAAGACAAGAAGAAAATAAATAATACAAACAATGAAGAACGCGATTATACATACGGAAAAAGGAGATATGAAAGTGGAATTTTACCACGAGGATGCTCCAAAAACAGTGGAGAATTTTATCTCTTTAAGTGAAAAAGGATTTTATAATGGATTAACATTTCATAGGGTATTACCTGACTTTGTTATCCAGGGAGGTTGCCCAGATGGAACCGGTGCCGGTGGACCTGGTTACAGCATTGATTGTGAATTAGCAGGGGGCAATCAATTTCATGATAGGGGTGTTTTGTCAATGGCGCACGCAGGCAGAAATACAGGAGGCTCCCAGTTTTTTATCTGTCACTCTCGTAACAATACATCTCATTTAGATAGAAATCATACATGTTTTGGAAAAGTTGTTGAAGGGCTAGAAGTTATTGACGCTATTGCAGGTGGAGATTTAATTAACTCGATTGAAATAGAAGAAGCTTAGTGTTTATATCAATTATTTGCGAAGTCGCACTTATTTAATAAGGTGCGACTTTTATCTTATGAAACGAACATTAGTTTTAAAAACTGGTAGAGAAAAAGATATTTTAATGGATATCACATCTCTAAGTTCAGATTCTAAAGGAATCGTTATTTTTTGTCATGGCTACAAGGGCTATAAAGACTGGGGGGCTTGGAACCTAGTTGCAAATGAATTTGCTAGGAACGGCTATACCTTCATAAAGTTTAATTTCTCCCATAATGGAGGGACTATAGAAAATCCAATAGACTTTCCAGACTTGAAGGCGTTTGGAAATAATACATATAGTAAAGAGGTAGCTGATTTGAATGCTGTTATTGATTGGTCGAATAAAGAGTTTGATTCTCCAATATATATTATTGGACACAGCAGAGGTGGAGGTATTGTGACACTGGTTGGTGCAGATAACGCAAATGTTAGCAAGGTGATAAGTTGGGCTGCAGTTGCTGATTTTAGGGAAAGGTTTCCTATTGGAGAAAAACTTCAACAATGGAAATATAAAGGAGTTTATCATGTGGTGAATGGAAGAACAAAGCAAAAAATGCCTCACTATTATTCTTTCTATGAAGATTTTATAAATAATGAAATAAACTTAACTATTTCTAAAGCAGCAAAAGAAATCCGTATTCCTCATTTGATTATTCATGGGGAGATGGATGAAGCAGTGTCGGTCAAAGATGCACATAGGTTGCGTTCATTCAATCCTAAGGCTGTATTAGAAGTCATTTCAGACACTAATCATACCTTTGGTAGCAAACACCCATGGAAGAAATCTTTTCTCTCGCCGGCTCTAGGAGAAGTTGTTAATAAGACAATTAATTTTATTGGTTTACGTAACAAATTGTAAATTTATTAGTTATTCGTTTTCCCAAAATATTATAAAAAAATCATTGCGAGCAATTTATAAAGTAATATCTCTTTTAACAAGTCTTTTATTGACTCAAACTTTTTTTAGTCAAGCATTGAGAGGTTTTGTTTATGATGAATTCAATCAGCCAGTACCTTATGCAAATATTTATTTCAAATTTCAAGGTAATGGAACTGTCTCAGATGTCGGAGGTAAATATTTTTATCAGTTTTCAGACCCTGGAGTAATAGAGCTTGTTATTACAGCGGTTGGGTATAACAACAAATCAATAAAAATTATTATTCCTGATAAGAATGAAGTAGTTCAAAATATTTGGTTAGAAACAGATATTGAACAACTAAATGAGGTTTTAGTAAAATCAAAAAAAAGAGATCCTGCTTACGAAATTATACAAGCCTCTATTAAACAAAAAGATAGATGGAAAAAGCAATATGAGAGTTCGACATCAGAGGTGTATATCAAAGCAAAAGAGGTTATTAGTGCCAAAGAAAAAAAACGAAGGAAGAAACTAGAGGATCAGGAACTTATTGAAAAGGAGAGTCAAAAGAAGGACAATCCAGATATTTTTTCTGAAGAAGAGGGCAAGAGGCAAAAGGAAATAAATAAAATTGCCGGCAGTATGAATATGTTTGAGCTGCAGTTAACTAGGCATTATAAATTCCCAAATAAGGTTAAAGAGATCAGAAGTGCGCATAAAAAATTTGGTAGTAGTTATGGTCTTTTTTTTAGTAATACTTCTGAGGCTGAATTTAATTTTTATTCTAATTTGATGTCGATAAGTGTTCTTAATGATCAGCCCTTAATATCACCTTTACATATAACTTCTGTTTTAACCTATAAGTTCACGTTAGTAGAAACAACATTTTATAATGAACAAATGTTATATAAAATTAAAGTTACACCAAGGAAAAAAGGAAATGCTTCTTGGTCAGGTTATATATGGATTTTGGACAAAAAGTTTTGTATAATAAAAGTAGATTTGCATTTGAGTAAAGGTGGTTTAATTATTTATGATCAGTTCAATCTGAAACAAGAATATGGTTTTGAAACTGACTCAGTTCTTGTTTTGACCAAGCAAGATTTTGAGTATGAATCAAAATCAGGTAATCGAAATTTTTCGGGAAGTACGACAGTTCGTTATTCGGATTATCAAATTAATCCAAATTTCGAGAAGAAGTTCTTTAATAATGAAATAGCCGTAACAACTGAAGAAGCATATAAACGAGACTCTTCTTATTGGGGAAGCATTCGTCCTGAACCATTAACAAAGAAGGAGCAAAAATTCCAATTTGTAAAAGACAGTATATATGCCCATACGCACTCTGAAGTTTATTTAGATTCTTTGGACTCTGTTTTTAATAGAGTTACCTTACTAGATCTTTTATGGGATGGCCTCGGTTTCTCTGACAGAAAAAACAAAAAATATTGGCAATTTTCATCTTTAGCAGGAATTATTGATCCTTTTGAAATAGGGGGGGTTAGGCTTGGCCCAAATGCATCTGTATTTAAAAAGTGGAAAAACGAAAAAACATTATCCGCATTTGCGCAAGTAAATACAGGAATCAGAAATCCAGAATTAAAAGGAATGTTCGTACTTGGATTTAGATATGATCCAAAGCATTTTGGAAGGCTTGATTTTTACATGGGAGATCAATATAATTTAATTGTTGAAAACGACGCGGTTTCCAACCTACTGCAAAGAAAAAACTGGGTTCAAGAAAAGGACTTTACTGTCGGAATCTCTAGAGAGATAATTAACGGTCTTTATGGGGGAATGAGATTAAGGTATGCTCGGATAATTCCTATTACGGATTTAAATTTTAACCCAGAAGCTGACGATTGGTTTGCAGACAATGAACCAATCGAGTTTGACGCTTACAATAAAGCTGTAATAAATACGAGTTTGACATTTGTTCCATTTCAGAAATACATGACAGAACCTAATCGAAAAGTTGTTTTGGGCAGTAAGTGGCCTTCGCTTTTTGGTTACTATGAGAAAGGAATAGGGGGCCTATTGAATAGTGAGATAAACTATGATTATTTGGAAGCTGAAATTTCACAATCATTCAAACTCGGAACAATGGGAACATCTGACTATAAAGTATTATTTGGTAAATACTTAAATGCACAAAAGATGTATTACACGGATTATGAAATTTACCCAAGAGGAGATCAATGGTTTTTCGCCTCTTTAATGGAGTCTATGCAAATTCAAGACACAACATTAACTGTAACGGATCAGCATTTTAGAATTCATTATGCTCATCATTTCAATGGTGCAATTGTTAATTACATTCCTTTTGTGAAAAAACTTAGAATACATGCGGTTGCTGGAGCAAGCGCTCTATGGATAAAAGAATCCAACTACCGTTATGAGGAAGTATTTCTAGGAATTGAAAGAACTTTTAAAATCCAACGTTCTCGCTTTAGATTCGGAATTTATTTTGTTGCTGCTGAATCTACAAATGCTACTATTTTTCCTCGAATTAAATTTGCTGTTAATCAATATTCCATCAGGGATCAGAGCTGGGGATATTGATTTTCACAACTAATAAAGTCATATTGTATGAAGCATTAATTGAATTTAATTATTCTCTTTTGTATCTGTTTGTTACCAACATCTAGCTTAAGTATGTAAGATCCGTTTGCTTTGTCAACGATGTCGACTTCAAATAGCTTGTTACCTTTTCCAAAAGTTTTATATATCAATCGGCCGCACAAGTCATAAACGCTTAAAGTAATTTCTTTTTCAAATTCTCTATTTAAAACCACGTTAAATAAGCCGTTAGTAGGGTTTGGGAATACGTTTAATTGAATGTCAATGTGTTCCTCTAATCCAACAAAAGAGTTCACGAGAATATCAGTCAAAGTCGTTGTACATCCATTTAAATCAGTAATTGTTACGGAATACAAACCGCCAACCAAACTGTTTATATTTTGAGAACTCGAAGAAAATCCGCCAGGTCCTGTCCAAGAATATGTATAAGTAGGAGATCCGCCAGAAACCGTTAGACTAATTGCTCCGTCATTTCCAGAAATCTCATCTGTCACAGATGATGATCCACTTAAAACCAATGGGTCAGTTATTGATCCATTTACTTCTCCGGAACATCCATTGGCATCTATTATTGAAATTGTATAAGGACCAGCTGCTAAACCAGAAAATGTATTCATAGATTGGGTTGTTGTTCCACCGTCTATACTATATAAGAAAGGAGCAGTTCCGTTTGTGGTTAAAACCTCAATGGATCCGTCAGTAAGTCCGTTACAAGAAATGTTGGTAACTTGAGCACTTCCTGTAATTCCCGTTCCATTTGTAATAGTTATATTTTCTGTTGTTATACAATTGTTAGCGTCGCTAACTTGTACACAATAGGTATTCGCAGCTAATCCGCTAAAAATTTCACTCGTTTGAAAGGTAGCTCCACAGTCAATTGAATATTGGTATGGAGAGGTTCCTCCAGAGGTAATACAAGTAATTTGTCCATCTGCTGTATTCTGACAGGTTTGATCCACGGAGGATATGCTTGTACTTAACAATTCCGGCTCAGTAATATTTAATGAAATTGTATTGGAGCAAGATGAATTGTCGATAACGGTAACTGTATAATTTCCAGCATCCAGACCAGTAAATATCCCAGAATTTTGTGGTCCACTACCTATATCATAAGTAAACGGTCCATTTCCACCTACAACAGATATTTCTGCGTTCCCTGAAGCGTCTCCGTTACAAAGTAGATTGTTATGTGTTTCAGAAAGGGATCCATTGCATGGAGATGCAAGGCAGAAGTTGCTTGTGTCTGATGCGTAACTTAGAGTTGTCATTTGTGTTAAAATTGCTCCAGAACTATCTGTTAAAACCCAATTTCCGTCGATTAAACAATTTGAGGATATACCATCCATGCCATCTCCAAAGTCATCGTACATAATAATGTCGTAACATCCATAGGCTAAACAAAGGTTTTCCGTAATTACTGTTTCATCTCCATAAGCTCCAGCATCACCTGTTCCGGCGCCCTGCGCACCCCCTGGAGGAATGCCTGTCGAATTTCCGCCAGAAGCTACAACTGTTGTTGATCCTGCATTTACAATTTCCCAATATGTTTCATATCCCCAACAGTCTGTACTGATTGTTAAATTAGTGGGAACACCGCCAATTGTGGCATTAAAATTAACTAATGCTAAATCGTTAGCAGGGTTTGTGTCGGCTGTTCCATTTGGATTGGAGCTAGTTGCATTAAATACATGAGGTCCAGCTGTAACTGTCATGTTCGGAAGTGTTATTGTTTCGCTCGCATTCGAAACTAAATTACCTGTCCAAGAATAAGTCAAATTGGTTCCCCCGTCAACGTTATATAATATAGTTGCAGATGTTAAAGCATTCATTCCAGCATTTTTTAATGTCACAACTGGGTCAAAATTGTCTCCACATAACTCTGCAGTCGGAGATGCAATTCCTTGGATACTTGCATCGTCAACCGTTGTAACGGCGTTTGGATCCCATCCATCATTGATTATAGTTGTTCCACCGCAAGATACAGGGTCTAAATAATCCCCTATACCAAGGCCCCAGGAAACTCCTAAACGACCATAATAGTCGTATCCATTCGCCGATGTTCCTTGGCAAGCAGCAGATCCCCCATACAATTGTCCAATGATTCTACCATTTTGATCAAATAACGGAGAACCTGAAGAACCAGGTTCTGTAACTCCTTCATCCCATGCATCCATGTACCAAACAGCAGCTCCGGCGGCATTTGCATGGTGAATATTATCTGCTCCACCATTTTCATAAGCACGACAAATTTTCTTGATATCGCCCGATGGATGATGAATTCCGGTTACTGCGTTCACTGCACTTTCTGTATCATCGTTGCTCCATCCTGCATAGAATAGATTCCAGTTTGTGGCATCTGTAACAGTCATGTTGTCTAGCAGTAATAGTGCATGGTCAGCTTGAGTCCCGCTCACGAGAATTGTTGCACCGGTTAACGTTGTTTGGTCATAATTAGATGAATTATTAAAAGAAGTTGGTGTATTTGCTGTTGTTGCACAAGACATTCCCGGGTCTCCTTCAGGTACATCCCAATTGAAACGGAATAACCAGTTTCCTGTGCCACTGCCTAGACAGTGATTAGCTGTTAAGAAATAAGGTGTTCCATCATTACAAGAGTTGTTGATTAAAGCACCGGTACAAATTCCACTTCCGTTTGTAACAATCATAGCAACAGAACGAATTTGATCGTCCCATGCACTCAATCCTCCAATATAAGGGTCCACTGGGCAACGAGCATCATAGTTGCAATCTCCTGAACTATTCAATGCTTTCTCAAGGCTCTTTTGAATGATGTTCAAACTTCTATATCCATGTGTTACACCATTGATTGTGAATTCACCTTGACCTCTAACTGTTGCGGGTTCAAAATATTCCACTACAATGTGATCACCATGAACTAAATCTGTACCTAGTTCACCACTTGGATGATTGTTGCGCGATGTATAAGCTCCAACTGTATGTGTCTTGCCTCTGTCATATAAATAAAGATATGCTCCTTCCGGAAAATGGACATTTTCTAATGTTAAGTTAATTGTAAGTGCTCCTGCAGCAACAATTTCAGTTCTCCAAATACGGTTTCCATTTGGAAGGTCTGTCCAGACTCCAGCGTTTTGTAAATTTATATTCGTTTCATATTTATACCCAAATCGCCAAGGCGCATTCTTTAATGGATCGTTTAGTGCATCTTCTGCGTCAATTAATGACTGGTCAAAACCTGGCATTTCAATAGCCTGAAGATTTTTACTTAAGTTGAGTTTTGTGTTCCAACTTACGGGATTATTCATGTCGACGGTTTGCGAAAATGAACTGAACGAAAATAATGTTGCAAAAAAGAATACGTATGTTTTAAGGCGCATGCGGTAGTTATTAATTAATAAAATAAACATGGGGTCATGCTCAAATTTACCGATTATTTAGCATTTGTCTTTCGTTTTTTAGAAGAAAACACGTTCATTATTGGAAAGCTATGCAGCGTATTCAGTGTCTATAAATTTTAGCGAATTTCTGAAGTTCAAATAATTCATGCCGATTTATTGAATTGATTGCTAGTTGAATTGGTTGGTTAAGAGAAAAATATAACATATCTAATTAAGTTTTGGGTTTGTATTTCAATCATAAAATTTCTATCGAAATAGATTCAATTTATAATTATTACGATTACATTTGCATAATTCAAATCTAAATGAAGCCGACCGTAATTGTAAATAGCCAACAATTTCAACTGACTATCACTCGTCTTTCCCATCAATTAATTGAAAATCACAATGACTTTAGTAATTCTGCTATTATAGGGTTGCAGCCTCGTGGAATTTATTTAGCAAATAGACTTCAAGAAGAATTGAAAAAAATTACTGGAATTGATGTGCTTACTGGGGCACTAGATATTACATTTTACCGAGATGATTTTGGAAGAGGCGACCAGCCGTTGATTCCAAGTGTTACTAATTTAGATTTTTCGATTGAAAACAAGAAAGTCATTCTAGTTGATGATGTCCTTTATACTGCCAGAACTGTAAGAGCTGGATTAGATGCATTAATGTCATTTGGTCGCCCTTCGGAGGTAGAGTTGATGACATTTATAGATAGACGATTTAGCAGGCACATTCCTATACAACCCAACTATGTTGGACAATCTGTTGATTCGATTGAAACAGAAAAGGTAGCAGTGAATTGGAAGGAAACAGAAGGGGTAGATGAAGTAATTCTTTATACAACTATTGAAAATGATTAAAGACATAAGTGTAGATCACCTATTGGGTATAAAACAGCTTACTGCTGAGGATATTGAAATTATTTTCGAAACAGCTGATAGTTTTAAGAAAATAATTAATCGTCCGATAAAAAAAGTCCCTACACTTAGAGATATTACAATTGCCAATTTATTCTTTGAGAATTCAACAAGAACAAGACTTTCATTTGAATTAGCCGAGAAAAGACTTTCAGCAGATGTGGTCAATTTTTCAGCCAGTTCATCTAGCGTTTCAAAGGGAGAAACTTTAATTGATACCGTAAATAATATTCTATCCATGAAGGTAGATATGGTGGTTATGCGTCATCCAAATCCTGGTGCACACATATTTTTACAAAAGCACATTGATGCTAAAATCATCAATGCAGGTGATGGAACTCACGAGCACCCAACACAAGCTCTTTTGGATTCTTATTCCATTCGAGAAAGGCTAGGAGGGGTAAAAGGAAAAAAGGTAGTCATCGTTGGAGATATAAAGCATTCAAGAGTGGCGATTTCAAATATATACGCTCTTCAAAAACAAGGTGCAGAGGTTATGGTTTGCGGTCCTACTACATTAATTCCAAAATACATTTCTGCTATGGGAGTTAAGGTAGAGCATAACCTCAAGAAAGCTTTAGAATGGTGTGATGTGGCAAATATGTTAAGGATTCAGCTGGAAAGACAAGAGATAAAGTACTTTCCTTCTATTAGAGAGTATACTTTGCAATACGGCTTGACAAAAGAGCTGTTAGACTCTTTGAACAAAGAAATTGTAGTAATGCACCCTGGTCCAATAAATAGAGGGGTAGAGATTTCAAGTGAAGTTGCCGACTCCGATCAAGCTATCATTTTAAATCAGGTAGAAAACGGCGTAGCAATAAGAATGGCCGTAATTTATCTGTTGGCTTCTAAAATTGACCGAAAGAGTTAATTAAGAAAGAGTTGTTAATAGTTTTGTTCTGTTGTTCTCAGATATTTTATTAATTTAGCTCTGTATTAGTGCACAACATTCAGAGAATTGAAGATGAGTTTTGAAATTAACAAAGAAGACAGTCATGTGGTAATTAAGGTGTCTGCTGAAAAATTAGACACAATAATAGCGCCGAATTTAAAGACGGAACTGGTACTTCTTGATAAAAATGGGTCAACCAATTTTGTTATTGACTTGTCCGATACTAAATACTGTGACTCTTCAGGGTTAAGTGCTCTGTTGGTAGGAAACAGGCTAGCTAAAGCGTCTAATGGGTGTTTGGTTCTTTGTGGGTTGCAGCCTACTGTGGAAAAAATGATACAAATTTCCCAATTACATACTGTTTTAAATATTACTCCAACTTTAAATGAAGCTATTGATTACCTTATGATGGTCGCATTAGAAAAAGAAGTTGGTGGAGCAGAATAATTTAATTAATAATTAAAAGAAATACACTATGAAAAAACTTATACTCTCGATTGCTGCTATTGCAGCTTTCACATTTTCAGGTTACTCTCAATGTACACCAGATCCTCAGTTTACTGCGGCTGGTATTTATCCCGATAGCGCTACTGGTTTACCTGCAGCATATGTTGGCTTACCCTATGATGAAGTAATTACAGTAGTAGTTCCTATAGATACGGTAGTAGAAGTACCATTCTTAGGACCAACATTGGTCGATTTTGCGGATATAACCTTGGATAATGTTTCTGGCTTACCCGCAAATTTCACTTACTCATGTAATCCTGGTAGTTGTGTGTTTCCTGGAAATTCCTCAGGATGTGTAAATTTGTATAGTACTGTAAACCCTACCTCTGCTGATATTGGTCTTTATCCATTATCGATTGATGTAACTGCAACTGTGATTATTCCTCTTGTTGGGAATGAACCTCAAGCTTCAACAATAGATTATTACTATATCGAAATAATTGATTCAGCTTCTATGAGCATAGGGACTTATAATGATGAGTCATTTGAATTGAAAACAATTTACCCGAATCCAGTTGTAGATATTTCAAGAATTCAATTTAT
>Ga0315315_10006858_pt1 | contig 10525 bp, 6 predicted proteins | sample M140m3416metaG_FD_203699 | JGI IMG/M metagenome (GOLD analysis project Ga0315315, IMG submission 203699) | Ammonia-oxidizing marine archaeal communities from Monterey Bay, California, United States - M1 40m 3416 | ecosystem: Environmental > Aquatic > Marine > Intertidal zone | place: USA... | reverse complement strand
TTCGCACATCATCGATCAGATCCGCGTTAGCGGCGGCGAATTCACGGGCGTGAGCGCCTCGGTGCAGAGCATTGCCGAACGGAGCGACGCGTTGCCATGGACGGCGGACGACACCTATACGGTTCACTTCCGGACGGAGTCGGGGCTCGAAGGCATGCTGCAAAGCAGCGCGGCTGCGCGCGGGCCCTTCGCCGCTTGCACGCGGTTCGTGGGGCCGAAGGGATCGCTTTGGATCGAGGGGGATTCCGTCAGCGTTGCGGATGCCGCAGGCGAGCGGCGGCTCGAAGTTCCGGACGATCTCCGGCTTCCTGCGCCAGATGGCCCGCCCGGCGAATTGCTGACGACGGCGTATGACATGCTGCATTCGATGGGCACGGATCTCGGGCCTTATACGAAGCTCTACGAAGCGTTCAGCGATCGAATTCAGGGCAAGTCCGTTCCGAGTGATCCAAAGCCGCCGACCTTTGCCGACGGTGTTGCGGTACAGGCAGTTCTCGATGCAATCAGGCGATCTTCGAAGGAAAAGACCTGGATCGCCATCGATTGAATCGCTGAATTTGATTTCGGCTCGGGCGCGAGAGGGCATGGCGTCTCAAACGCTTCGCGCATAGATGCCCCGACTTTCGCGACTCGCTGCAGCAATTCCGGTCCAGACGTTGGCCGTTTGATCGACGACGTGGCTGCACTAGTCAGCGAGTTGCTTGGTCAGGCGATGTTAGTTGAGCACTGGCTTTCGCTGCGAGAGCGCATTTCGGCGGAGTCGAATCGGGTGAGCCGATTCGTCGTTGGGTGCCAGTTCAAGAAAGCGGGCGTAGTCGTCGACCGCTGCGTTGATGCATTCCATTCGTTCGAGGAGCATGCCGCGATCGCGATATTCGAATGCGGCTTCCGGGGCGAGGATGAGAATTCGGTCGAAGCAGCCGAGCGCACCGAGTCCGTCGCCCTGACGCAAGTAGAGCAGTTTCAGGTTGTTTAGCATGCGCACGTAGATGTCTGCGGAAGAGACCGGCAGGAGCCACTGGGCGTCTAGATTGACATGCTCTCCTGCTGCGGAGCGAACGCGGTCCGCGCAATCCGAGAGACTCAGGATTCGTCCGAAGAAGGGGTCCACTATGATCTCTCGTTCCGGGAGGTCACTCACGCCAACGACCTTCGAGAGGAAGTGCCCTGGGAATCCGACGCCGTAGGCCTCGAGGCCTAACCTTCGTGCGACGTCGACGTACAAGACGGAGAGGGTGATCGGGATTCCCCGTCGTCGCGTAAGGACTTCGTCGAAGTAGCTGTTTCGAGGGTCGTCGTAGCGCTCTTGATTTCCGCGAAAGCGGTCAAGCTCAAAGAGCGCATGATTTAAGGCGGCAACAGCGGCGCTTGGGCTCGTTGCGGCTTCGACGAGAGGTCGTGCACGCGCGGCCGTTTCCTCCACTTGTTCGATCCCGGTCGCAATGTCGACTTCGGGCCGAACTTCCGCGGCGACAATCAAAGCGCCTTCAGCCAGGCTAGAGGCACCATCTGGATCTGCCGCGAGGGCTTGGAAGCGTTCTGAGATCTCACTCTGCACAGCTAAAGCCTAGTTAATCTCGGGAGCTCGGGACCACCTCGATTTCGATTTGCTTTCCGTCGCGCTCGAAACGGATTTGAGTCGGCTCCCCAACCCGCATGGCTTCGAGGGCGTAGGTGTAGTCGTAGAGATTTTCGATTTTCTTTCCGGCGGCCCCGATAATCAGGTCCCCGCGTCTGAGGCCGGCTGTTTCGGCTGGGCCGGCAGCAGCAACACCGGAGAGGAGAACGCCTATGACGTCGGTTCGGGCGTAGTCGGGAATCGTGCCGAGGAATACTCGAAACCCACCTCGGGTATTGCCCGCCGCCGGAGCTGCTTGGGCGAGATAGGGAGGAGACGTCTCCGCCCGTCCAATCGATTCGGCGATCTGCAGAAAGAGCTCACCAATCTTCTCGGTGTCCGCGAGCTTGAGCGTCTCGAGGGTGTCTCGCGGCGTGTGGTATTCGGAGTGGGCGCCTGTGAATGCCGACAAAATGGGGACACCGGCTTTGTAAAAGCTGGTGGCGTCGGTCGGGACATAGCTGTCGTTCTGAGGCTGAACCGTGATGCTGCTTGCCGCCGCAAGTTCTTCGAGAAGCGTCGCCCAGACAGGACTCGAACCGACTCCTTGAATCACGAGCGAGTCGCGTAGGCGTCCGACCATGTCGAAATTGAGATAGGCGACGGGGCCTTCCTGGCCACCGTGCGGATTTACGTTCTTGGCGACCCAAGCGTCCGAGCCCAAGAGACCAAGTTCTTCCCCGGACCAAGCTGCAAAAAGGAAGTCTCGTTTACCGAGATCGACTCCCGCCTGATGCCGCGCAGCCATAGCTTCGGCCAACTCGATGACGAGCGCGGTTCCAGAGGCGTTGTCGTCGGCTCCGGAATGAATCTCATTGGCCTCCTCCGCATTTGCGAGGGAGCCCGAGCTTTCTCCTCTTCCTAAATGGTCATAGTGAGCGCCAATCACGATCAATTCGGCGCTTGGCGACGGTCCGACCTGGAGTCGGCCTAATACATTGATGCCTTCCGCACGTGCCGTCAGCAGCTCGACGTGCGCTTCGATCACGACTTGGTCGAGTTCAACTGGAGTGACGAGGGGCTCGGCATCGCCGCTATGCAGAAGGGCCTCGTCTACTTCGCCTTGGATCGTGTCGAGGGTTCGTTCGTCCTGCGAAGACGGAGACAGTAGGCGCTGGGCGAAGTCATTGCTGATGGAGATCGCTGCGATGCTGGTTCCGGAGAGGGAGGCGTCGAACCGGAGCGGCGCAAGTTCGTCCTTGAAACGTCCACGGGGCCCGCTTACAAAAAGCACGCCACGGGCGCCCCGATCGCGCGCGACCATAGCCTTGAAACGAAGTCCCGCATAGCGTCGTAGGCTGCGCCGAGTGTCGTTGTCGAAATTCTGGGGAAGGTCTCGCAGGACGATGACCCAGCGATCTTGGACGTCGACGTCGCCGTATTCGTCTATGGCCGCGCGTTCCCCGTCGGCAGGGGTTACCAGGCCGTAACCCACAAAGACCGCAGATGCGGCAGCAAACGAGCCGGAACGAGAGAAGGCGAGGGGGCGCCAGTCCGACCCGAGTGTGAGTTCCTCCTCTCCTATAGTGAGTCGATTCTCGCGGCCGAGGGAGATGCCGGATGTGAATTCGAAGGCGTCGAACCAGTCTTCGCGCTCGCTTGCCGGCGCAAGGCCCGCCGCCGCAAATGCTCGCGACAAATAGTCGGCGGCGACTCTTTCGCCCGGGCTGCCCGAGCGGCGTCCACTCGTCCGCGGGTCGGTCAGCGCAGCAACGTGTTGTGTCAGGTCTCGTTCGCTGATCTCCGGCGTTGTCGGCAGGAGGTGTATCGACACGGATTCCGCCGTCGACGAAGGGAACCTGAAACCTCCGCAGCCCACGTTGACTAGCATCATGAAGAGGAAGAGCGACAAAAAAATTGTCGTACGTAACTGAGCTTGATCTCTGCAGTATGTGTGGTGCACGGCCCGGCCTAAAGCTCAAGGGCGGCGTGGAAGCCGTCTTTGATTGCACCCTCGATGTACCCGACACCGGTCACGTCCCCGATCTCGCGAACAGGAACACCGGCTTCCTTGAGTCGGGTTGCGACGTCGGGATTCGAGTCGAGACCAATCGCGAGGATGACCGTATCGGCAACAACGGTGGCGGGTATGGGCCCGTCTTCACCGCCGCGAACCTCGTAACTCACTTCGCGTTCGCCGATCGAGCGAACGTGGACCTTGCCGTGGATCGTGACGCCGTTTGTGCGCAGATCATGAAGCACACGCCAACGCCGCGGATGCGCAATTTCCAGGCCGAAGCGGGGTGCTTCTTCGAGGATCGTGACCTGCCGGCCGCGTTCCACCATAAATTCCGCCAATTCGAGCCCTACAAGTCCGCCGCCAATGATCGTGACTTCTTTGCCAACGGGCATATAGGCTTTTGAGGCTTCGCGCAGTCGTTTCGAATTTGAAGTGAGTCCAGTCGCGCGTCCGGCGCGGACGGCCACTCGGCCGAGGAGTCCAAGTTTCTTAGACGCTTCCCCGTCACCCTGTCCCGTCAAAAGCGCGCGCAGATCGTCGCCATCGAAGACATGGTCGCGATCGACTCCCGGAATGTCGGGCTTTGCCCGCCGGGCGCCCGCGGCGACGAGCACTTCGTCTGGCGCGATTTCGCGGATTAGTTCCGGCGTCACTTCAGTATTGAGCCGAACGTCTACGCCGAGTTTGGCCACTTGGGCCTCAAGCCAGTCGAGCAGCTTTTCGTTGGGCAGGTAGACCAGGCCGGCGAAGCGTAGGGTGCCGCCGAGCCGATCATATTTTTCGCATAACACGACGTCATGGCCGCGAAGTCGCGCAAGTCGCGCCGCTTCCATGCCGGAAGGACCGCCGCCGACGATGAGGACGCGCTTCTGAGTGGCTGCTTGCTCTCGTTCGGCCTGGCCAAGCGCCATTTCGCTTGCAGTGATCGGATTGACGGCACATCGAACTGCTCGATCGAAGAAGGGTTGCGCCACGCAGGTGTAGCAATAAATGCAGGGGCGGATGTCTTCGGGGCGTCCCTCGGCAAGCTTGTTGGCGAGGTCTGGATCCGCGAGGAGTTTTCGGCCCATGGCGACGATATCGGCCTTCCCGTCGCGGATCAGGCCATTCGCGGTTTCCGGTTCGATTCGGCCGACGGCGATCACGGGAACGCTCACTCGGGACTTAACCAGAGTTGCGGCCTCGACATATGCGTCTTCGAAATGTGTCAGAGGTCCGTCGGTGAAAGCGACGCCGGAGGTCGAGTCCGAATAGGCCGTGACGTGGATCGCGTCTGCACCGGCGCGAGCGGCGAGTTCTGCAGTGCGTGCGCAGTCTTCGGGTTCGATTCCGCCGGGCGTTTGGAATTCGCGAGAATCAAGTCGCGCCCAGATCGGGAAATCCGCCCCAGCTCGTTCCTTCGAGGCACGGATGACCTCGCATAATAGTCGGGCTCGATTCTCGGCACTGCCGCCGTATTCGTCCTCGCGGAAGTTCCAGGCGGGGGACAGGAATTCCGACAGCAGATATCCGTGGGCCGAATGAAGCTCGACGGCATCAAAACCAGCGCGTCGCGCGCGCTCGGCGGCGCTCGCGAAAACGTCGGTTGCCCAGGCGATGTCGTCCGTGTCCGCTTCCTTAATTGTTGCGCGACCGCCCCCGGTAGCGGCGGCCATCATGCCGAGTTCTTCTCGAGACATGTCCTTGTGCATGTCGTTCTTGCCCTTGAAGCGCGGCATGGAGGGCATGAGCACGGCGCGTCCCTGCTTGGTGTCCAGCCGGGACTGTTTGCCGTGGTGTACAAGCTGAAGCGCGATCTTGGCGCCGTGGCTGTGAACGCGGTCGGTTAACGCGCGAAGGCCAGGGAGATAGTCGTCGCTGGAAATGGCCAGCTGACGTTCCGCTGTAGCTCCGTGGGGATAGGCCGCGGCGCAGACCTCAGTGATGATGAGGCCGACGCCCCCGCGCGCGCGCTGTTCGTAGTAGGCGATGATGGGTTCACCCGCGTGTCCCGTCTTCTCGGCGATCTCGACTCCCATGGCGGCCATCGCGATTCGATTGCGAAGCGGCATTCCGCCGAGGGTGGTGGGCGACGTCAAATGATCGTACATAGGGAGGCTCCTGGCGGTTCGCTTGGCGACGGTCGAAGGATAGAGAACAACTTCGGAGATTGCGGCAAGAGGCGCCTCGGCTGCGTAGACTTCCGGTCCTTCGATTGAGTGGGCGATATGGAGACGAACGATGGAGAAGCTAAGTGGACGCGTGGCATTCGTAACGGGCGGCGGGCGAGGGATCGGCCGCGGTGTGGCCTTGGCGATGGCAGAAGAGGGTGCTCGCGTGGGGGTTGTTGATATTGATGGCGACTCTGCGAGCGAAACTGCCGAGCTGATTCGGTCCACTGGTGGAGAGGCGTTCGCTGGCCAGGGAAACGTCGCCAAGAGAGACGATTGTGCTCGCGGCATTCAGGGGACGGTCGAGGCCTTCGGTGGGCTCGATATTCTTGTGAATAACGCGGCGTGGACGCCGACTCCGGGACTCCGCCTCATGGAATTCGACGACGAGACTTTCGGACGCGTCCTTGAGACAAATTTATGGGCGACGTTCTTTTGCATGCAGATCGCCCATCCGTATTTTATGTCGCGCGGTCGAGGCGCCATCATCAATTTTGCGAGCGGATCAGGTACGAGCGGCAATGAAGCTCAGGGTGCATACGCCGCCGCGAAAGAAGGCATCCGTGGTTTGTCGCGAACCGCCGCGAGGGAGTGGGGCCCCGACGGCATCCGAGTGAATATTGTCTGTCCCTTTGCAAACTCCCCGGGAATGATCGATTGGGCAAAGCTCGATCCGGAGGGACACGCTGCCGCGATCGAACAGATCCCGCTTAGGCGCGTGGGCGACTGCAAAGACGATGTTGGACGCGTGTGCGTGTTTTTGGCGAGTGACGACGCCGACTACGTGACGGCACAGACGATGTGGGTCGACGGTGGATCGGGAACAGTACGTTAGGCACGTCCCCATTTAGTTGACGCGCGAGGCCTCGACGGGGACGCCGTTTATCACGGATGGCGCCGAGGCGGTCTGCTACGAGGTTGGAGGCCTCGTGCCGCCCGATCGCGCCGCAGCCTATAGCGGTTTGGCGATGCGAATTTTCGTCTATGCGAGGGATGCTGTTCTGCTCTGAGGCCCTGACTATTTTGGGGCATACAGCGCTTTCGAAGCGGGGGGTGCTAAAGCTGTGCCGGCGCCAATAGATTGGGAAGGCGTTGATCCTGACAGCGTCTCCTAAGACGCTCTCGCCGAGCTTCGAGCAGATCGCCCTGACGCGGATGCTCGAGTCGGACGACTTCGCGCGTCACCTTCAATTCCGGGTCTGGGCCACGTCTATTTGGGACGGCTTGCTGCTGGGGCCGGCTGGTTCCTGCCGGTGTCTTTGGGCTACTGGGCGATCCTTGTTCCCGAACTTTTGCTGCACGGGATCTGCGCATGGGCTGCATCCCATTTGGCGGAAGAGTCCGGTGCTTGACTCCAGGTCCGCGAAGAATCGTCAAAAAGCGCTGACATCAACGGGCGAGCGGGCCGCCCGGGGTTGTCCGAGATCCGGGGCACCGGTATATAACCTCGTCCGGGAGCGTCTCTTTCGGCGCATCCGGTATCCATGCCGACGGCGTATCCGCGCCCGCCCGCCACCAATATGGTTGTCTCCCTATTCGGAGCCGCATCCTCGGCGCAAGCGACTCGTGAACTCACCGGCGGCTTGGACGAGGACCCGCCATATGGTGCACGAGATCGATGACGTCCGGATTCAAAATATCCGGCCGCTGATGGCCCCCGAGATTTTGCTCGAGGATTTACCACTCAGCGACAGCCAAAACGAGACCATCTTCGCCGGCCGCCGCGAAATTGAGCGGGTCATCGATGGGGAAGACGACCGCCTGGTCTTGGTCGTCGGTCCCTGCTCGATTCACGATCCCGAAGCCGGCCTCGAGTACGCTCGCAAGCTCGCGCCAATCCGCGAAAAGTTCAAGGACGAACTCGCGATTGTTATGCGAGTCTATTTCGAGAAGCCGCGCACGACCGTCGGTTGGAAGGGGCTGATCAACGACCCCGACCTCGATGGCAGCTTTTCGATTCGTGCCGGCCTTCGTAAGGCGCGCAAGTTCCTGATCGACGTCACAGAGATCGGTCTTCCGACAGGAAGCGAATTTCTCGACCCGATCATGCCGCAATTCTATGCCGACCTCGTTTCCTGGGGCGCGATAGGGGCCCGCACAAGCGAGAGTCAGGTCCATAGGGAACTCTCCTCGGGACTGTCGATGCCTGTTGGTTTCAAGAACGGCACATACGGCACCGTCCAAATGGCGATCGATGCGATCGGCGCGGCCGCCGGAGAGCATCATTTCCTTTCCGTCACGAAGCAGGGAATCGCGGGCATCGTTGCGACTAAGGGGAACCCTTACTGCCATGTGATTCTGCGCGGCGGAACGAGTGGTCCTAACTACGATGCGGCTTCGATCGCGAGTGTTTCAAAGATGCTAGGCGAATCAAAACTGCCCGAGCGCATCATGGTTGATTGCAGCCATGCGAATAGTGGGAAGAATCACGAAAATCAGCCAGGGGTTGCACAAGCCCTCGCTGACCAGGTCGCGGGCGGCAACCAGGCGATCTTCGGCCTGATGATGGAGAGCTTCTTGCTTGACGGCAATCAGAAGCATTCGCAGTCTCAGGGCTCCGAAGGTCTCGTGTACGGCCAGAGCATCACGGATAAGTGCATGAGCTGGGAACGCACAGAGCCGCTCTTCGAGTGCCTAGCGGAAGCCGTGCGGAAGCGACGGGCACGTTAGTCAGACTTTCGAGGAGTCGATCTCCCACGAAATGTCTTCGAAACCAAGCAGATCATCAGATCACGAGAGGGATTGGCTATGGGCGAAACGACGGAACGAGAATTCTGTATGACGGAGGTGGATAGTCGGGTCCTGACGGTGACGATCAATCGACCGGAGCGAATGAACGCGCTGCATTGGATGGCGAACGAAGAACTCGCGACTGTATTTGACGAATTCGCCGCGGACGAAGAGCTCTGGGTTGCGATTATTACCGGAGCCGGCGACCGCGCATTTTCCGCGGGCAACGATCTCAAGTATCAGGCTCTAGAAGCCGGCGGTGAAATGAAAGCCGGGCCGGCGACGGGCTTTGGTGGATTGACCTCGCGCTACGACAATACGAAGCCCGTGATCGCAGCGGTCAATGGCGTCGCGATGGGCGGCGGCTTCGAAATCGCACTCGCGTGCGATCTGATCGTGGCTTCGACGAATGCGCTCTTCGCGCTGCCTGAACCAAGGGTCGGACTCGCGGCGTTGGCTGGTGGTGTCCATCGTCTCCCCCGCCAGATCGGGATGAAGCGCGCCATGGGTATGATGCTGACCGGCCGACGGGTGTCTGCTGCGGAGGGCGAGCAACTCGGCTTCGTGAACGAAGTGGTCGAGCCGAGCGAGTTGATGGCAGCCGCCCGTCGCTGGGCTTCGCTGATTGCTGAGTGCGCACCGCTGTCGGTTCGCGCCACCAAGCAGGCCGCAATGGACGGACTGGAGCATGGCCTGATCTCGGATGCGATGGACGCGAAATACTCTGGAATCCACGACATGGTGAAGAGCGCAGACTTCGTAGAGGGGCCACTGGCATTCTCCGAGAAGCGCGCACCGCAATGGAAGGGTCGCTAAGACTCGCCTTAAGCCATGCGCCCGACGTCGCGCCGCCTAGCGATTAGAGCGCGCATACTTCTACGGGAATGCCGTTGGCGACGCTCGTGCCGGAGGGAAGGTCGAGAGGCTCTGCATCTGTGAGCGCGTTAGCGTTCACGCCCGGCTGCTTCGCCGTCGCGACATCGAGTCGCAGGCCCTTTCCTGCGTGCCCGAAGCCATGCGGGAGACTGACGACGCCCGGCATCATCTCGTCGCTGATTTCGATTTCAACTTCGAGCTCGCCCGATCGAGAACTGATGCGCGCACGTTTAGCATGAGCGAGGCCGCGCGACTTCGCATCATCCGGGTGAACGAGCAGAATGCATCTCGTTTTACCCTTCGCCAGGTTTGGCAGATTATGCAGCCACGAATTCATGCCGCGGCTTTGTCGCCTTCCGATCATGAGAAGACCGGTTGGGCTAGCGAAGTCTTCCAGGCGACCGGATAGGCGCGCGACATCATTTGTGATCAAAGGGTCGGCGAGATTGACCCGTCTTCCCTCGGTTCGGAGGATGTCCGGGAAGCGAGGCGTAAGAGGACCCAAATCTACAGCGGCTCGCGCTGCCTTGACCTTCTTGAGATTCAACCCGTCGGGATTCTTGCCGAAGTGGTCGCCATAGGGCCCACAGCGAAGCTGTAGGTCTACGATTCGCATGGGGCCGCGCTCGTCCCCGAGCTCACGCAACACGTCGTTGACGTCTAGGCCTAACTTCCCGGCGAAGCGCGTCGCGTTTTGCATGACACTGATATCATCGAATGCTTCGGGTTCCGCATTGTTAAGCCGCGCAGCCAGTTCGAGATAGACCTCCCAGGACCGCTTCTCTTCCGGCTCGGGCTCGAAGACTTGCTCGCCGTAGCGAACGTGATTACGAACGGCTGTCGATTGACACAGGAAGTCAAAGTTCTCGAAGGTGAGTTGGGGTGACGTCGGCAAGATGAGGTCTGCGTGTCGCGTCGTCTCATTCAAGTAGATGTCGACCGCGACCATGAACTCGAGGGATTCGAGACCCTTCTCGATTTGATCCCCCGCCGGCATCGAAAGCACTGGGTTGCCGCACGTGATGACAAGCGCCCGCACTCGTTTTTCCCCAGCGCGTTCGGGGTCTAGCTCTTCGGCAAACGCGGAGGCCGGCAGATGCCCGTCGATCATAGGAAGCCCGCGGGCCGCGGTTCTGTAGGGGCCGATTGCGATCGGCGGCATCGGATTACCTGGCTCATGTTGCCCTGTCG
>Ga0315315_10006856_pt1 | contig 10526 bp, 4 predicted proteins | sample M140m3416metaG_FD_203699 | JGI IMG/M metagenome (GOLD analysis project Ga0315315, IMG submission 203699) | Ammonia-oxidizing marine archaeal communities from Monterey Bay, California, United States - M1 40m 3416 | ecosystem: Environmental > Aquatic > Marine > Intertidal zone | place: USA... | reverse complement strand
CAGCACATACTAGTCGTTCGAAAGTCGCGCGACCAGTTGCCCGGCCGCGTGGCGAGGATTCTGCGATCGACAAACCGCACCGCTGATCGCGACCCGCGATGCGCCGGCTTCGATAACGGCGTTGAGACTCGAAGCATCAATTCCGCCGATCGGAAACCACGGGAGTTGAATTTCCGTAGCGACTTCTCGAACGAAGTTGAGTCCTGCAAGTTCGTCGAACTTCTTCGTTCCGGAATTAAAGACTGGGCCGACGCCGATGTAATTCGCTCCGTCGAGTACGGCATCGCGTGCCTGCTCAATCGAATGCGTCGACACACCGATCAGACAATCAGGGCCAACGATTCTGCGGACGTCGTGAACTCGTAACTCATCCTGTCCAACGTGGACGCCGTCGGCGTCGCTCAGAACTGCGAGATCCGGTCGATCATTCATGATCAGCATTACGCCCGCGTCTCGAGTGATGCTCCGAACGCGTCGAGCGTACTGAAGAAGCTTTTGGTCGGGCATCGACTTTTCCCGAATCTGCACAATTCGGACTGCGCCCGCAATGGCTTCCTTTAAGACATGCTCGACGTCGCCTTCGCACTGATCAGAGCTGAGCAGTAAATAGACGTTCCGGTTTTTAAAGTGCTTTCGCGAACCGATAGTTGTGAGGACCGCCTTCTCGATCGTGTACAGTTTGTAGCGAAGCTGTTCGAGTTGTTGCGGTACGTTGGGTTGAGCTGTCGCCGCGTTCGAAGTCAGTAGCACTTTTGAATATTCCTCAAGAGTGCGAGTTGCCTCCTGAACTCGTTTCAGGCTTGCCTTAGCAACGGACAGTGCATCGGAACGAACCATCTCGGCCGCGGTCGCAATTTGAGTGCCGACATCTGCACGCGTGTTTCGTGATCCGACCAGAGACTCGCTGTTGATATCCTGCAATGCCGCACGCAATTGATGACGCGCCGATTTCAACAGCTCGGAAAGATGGCCGTCGTCCAGAGCGAAGCGGACATAATCTTCGACAACTCTTAGACCTTCTTTCGCTCGATTGGCTGATGCGTCGAGAATGCGCAGCACGGTTGCTCGTTCTCTCGATGTCTCGGCCTGCAGATTGATTTCGAACGAAACGGGCATAGGCTCAGCAAGCAACGTTGGTTGGTTGGGACCAGGTTTGAACGACTCTGTCGAGACGCCAAACTCAAAGAGGAACGCCGAAATGTTTTTGTCTGTGGCGACGATTGCAGCCAGAAAATGCAGACTGGAAGTCTCTACGTCTCGACCTTCCATGCGAGCGGCCTGTCGGGCATGTTGATGCACTTCGTCCAGTAATTCGTTTTCTGGTAGAGCATCGCCCTCTCTTGGAGTATTGCCGGCATTTGCGTGTTCGAATACTGCGGCCACATCACGAGTTAAAGCGGCGATCGGGTCATCGGCAGACTTGTTGCTTGCCGATCCCTTTGCTTCAGTCTCGGTCGATTTGGAGTCGCAACGCTGTTTCCTGGGAGTCTCGCCGTTCCAGATGTCACGCTGTTCGATATGCAACTGAGTGACGCCGGCAAGTTCGAGCAACTCAAACGCTTTTGACTCTTCTTCAAGCAGTGCCCACAGCAGATGAGCAGGCAGCACTTCCGAGTGTCCCCACGTCGTGGCTTGCTGTCTTGCAACTTCGACGGCTCGACGGCTGCCTTCAGTCAGACTCGTGCCCTGCATGATGTTTCCTGGCTCACCAGATGTGATTTGTGAATGTTTAAGAGCGAGGGGTATTGGCTGCCGCCAGTATCAGTCCCTGGAGCGGCAGATACGGGCAGGGTGTCGCGTTTGCAAAGTAAGGGATCAGTAGTCGAGATCCGCCTCCGGTCAGCAGGATTTTCGGAGGAGCCTCGTTACCGCCGTTCGATTTCCGATGATCAGGCAGACGGTTGATCAATTCTCTAACCGCTCCGACCTGTCCCCAGAAGACGCCGCTCATGATGGCTGCCTGAGTATTAGTTCCGAGGGCCGTGTGGCAGTCTTCGCTCGGCGGCAGATCGAACAACTCGTTCATCGAAATCAGAGGCAGAACTTCCGTGTACTGATTCAGTGCTCGGGCACAGAGTGTGAAACCGGGGAGAATCGCGCCCCCGCAGAAAACCCCGGATGAAGATACCAGATCGACAGTTGTCGCGGTTCCGCAGTCAACGATAATTGCCTCTTCGGCAGGCCTGCGAACGTTATCCGCCGCGACTGCATTCAGCAGTCGGTCCAGGCCGACTCGCTGCGGTTCGTCAACGCCAACAGTGATAGGGAAGGATTCCGAGTTTCGAATTACGACAGGCTTCTGAAGCCAGTTCGGCCAGTCACTGACAACCTGGTCAACACCGCGCTGGTTGGATCCAACGATGACACCTTTGGAACTCGATCCTGTGGACTGGTCATCAAATAATTCGTCCCACGGAACAGGCCTCTTGAGCGGCACAGAACGAAAATTGACACAACGAGGAAGCCCGGGCATGTTCAAGTGCTCGGGCTTCGGTGCAATCTTCTCAGAAGTTGTGCGCGAGTAAGCGGTCATCTCGAACAGCCCAACTTTGATGTGGCTGTTCCCAACGTCGACCGCCAGCCATGAAGTGTCTGATTCTGTGGTCAATGACGTGCTCGCTTGCCTGCTCAATGTCGCTGTTTAAGAGTCTGGAATACTGATCTTCGCAAATAATCGCTGATTGGAAAATCGTATTGATTAGCGAAAGTTAGCGTTCAGTCCAGTTTTTTTCGTGACCCGGGAGTTGCTTAACGGCGTTTGTTCGTTGCCGTGATTTCAACGCCAGAAATTAAAGCCTTACCTTCTTTGGCAACGAAGCGAATTCGCAACTGGTCGTCAATCATTACGTTTTCAATTGAGTGTACCGCGCCTCTGTTGGATGTGTCGCCGTCTGGATCGAGGGTAACGTCACTCAGGACCAGTTTTTCCTGAAGATAGACATCAAATATGCTGCGTTTGAGTCCCACCTGCGGAGGACTCCCAAAGAACAACTGAACGTAATGTGTAGTCGCTGGATCGCGGGGTGGTTCGGAAACTCGGTCGTCTGTTTCAATCACAAGCCGAGGCGCGAGCTTACCATCTTTTCCATAAGCTTCTGCGACACGCTTGCCAGAGCCATTGATCAGAAAGGCCAGTGAGTTTCCAGATTTCCAGTCGGGAAGAGACACGACTTCTCTGATCATCCCGGCGAGGTCCGGAGTGCGTTGGGCATCGCCTGCCGCTCCGGCTGTCGGCCACGCTGCGGGTTGCCATGCCGCTTCGGCAGCAGTTCGGGATCGAGATGACAGGTCATGGTCGTCGGTGCTGAATCGTTCTGCGTTAGCCGATTTTTCTGCGGCTATGATTAACGACGTTTTCTTTTTAGATACTTCATCAACAGTAAACTGAATAAAGGCCCGTCGGATAGCGGCGTTGCGGGGCACGTTCACCTTGTTAAACCGGATTCCGACAAGTTGAGTTTCCGACTCTTCAACGAGTTCCAGGTCGCTGCTTTGCAACTCGACTACCCCTTTGTCATTTTCCTCAGCATCGTCGCTGTCGTGTTCGATTGGAATTCCTGAAGCAAGTTTAGAACCTCTGGGCTGTTTCAATCCGATTGTGATCTCATTCACGCCCTCGACGCCTGACGCCAGAACCCAGGGAAGTTCATGGTCGTCCATCGTCGATCCGTGACGGCGGAAATAATTCCCATTCGGGTCCACCTTGATCGCCAGCGGCGGAGAATCACCAGCAACAGCAGGGTGCTCCAGCCAGAGCAGGCCCCTGGGATCTCTTCGGTCCCCCGGCGCGCCGAAGTTGATGCCAAGTTTATTCACCGGCTTATCGGACGAATTTACGGCGGCCTGGGCTGCCGCGATGTTGACCGTCCACATCTCCATTTTCGGCATGTGGACCAGAGCGAGCGATGTTTGATTCTGATAAGCACAACTGCACGTACGTGTATAGTCAGGTGCGTTCAGGACGCCGTTCGCGACGACGAGATTTGAGGTGCAGCCCGATTTGAATCCGCCGAGATTGCCCGTTCCGGAATCCGTTAACATGTCATAGAAGCCTGCGGCGCCCGACCTGAAAGTCAGCAGATTCTCGCTCGCGATGATGCTGTTGCATCCGTAGGCGCGAGTGATTTTCCAGGGTTGAAGTTCGCCAGTCAGTGGATTGGCGATCAGCTTTTGCCTGCCGTTGTCGATGTTGAAAGCTCCGGCCGATTCTTTGTACGAGTTTGCGTTTGTGATGATTAAATCGTTGTGCAGAATGCACGGCCCGGAGTAACTCAACGAGTTGTTCTGCCAGCGGACGTTGCCATCGGCGCCAGAGTAAACAGCCATGCCTGTTCCGGACTCGTCGGAAAGACGATCGCTGGCCGAGGCTCCTGCCTGAAGTAAAGCGTCTTTGGCTTCTGAATAGCCGAGCCACGTTCCAAAAATATTTTCGGCCTTTTCCCAAAGCGTTGAACCGCTGCGATGATTGATCGCAAGAATTCTATAGGTGTCAGGAGAAGATTTGCCTCGCCGTTTGAGAGCTTCTTCGACTCGCTTGGGGTTCCGGTCGAGGCAATAGATTCGACCATTGCCTGCAACAATTCCGTTGTGCCAGAAGCTGTGGATCGCGTCGACTTTCCAAAGTTGCTTTCCAGAGTGTCTGTCGAATCCAGTCAGAGCCATGCTGGCTGCGCGATCGAGACTCTTACTGCCGAACCCCTTTTTGTTCTTAGACAGATTATTGTCAGCATCGAACTTGAGGTCGCTGCGTGATCGATAATTTGCAAAGCCAGTTCCGCCGATCAGGACATCTTTATAGACGCCCAGGTAGCCCCACTCTTTGCGGTCGCCGGACTTGTCGGTGGGAAGACGGATATCGAGCAGCGTTTTGCCGGTCGCCGGATCGAGGGCATGACAGGTGTCGCCTTCGACAATGTAGACGCGGTCGCTGGCGACGACGTAGTTGGTGCCTCGGCCGTTGGCACCAGGAATGTGGACCTGGTTATATGCCGAATCAAGTGGCGTGTTCTTGTAAGTCGCGTCGTAGTAAACGTCGAAGGTTTCCAGATTTTTGAACTCACGTTTCCAGAGCACTCGGCCGGTGTAAACGTCTCGAGCACTCAGGCTGTTCATACCTTGAATAAACAGTCGGCCACCGACGACCTGTTCGGTCGGACCGTGGCCATGCCGAGGCAGCACGTCCATGTTGCTGCTGCCGCCAAACCAGAGGACTCCCAGCGGCAGTTTCACGCGGCTGTCATTCGATTTGATCGTGTTTCCGATGTCACCATACTGGTGAGTCCAGTCGGCCGATCCGGGCAACGCTCCAGCACGGCGAATAACGACTCCGTGATCAGTTTCGGTGACTTCGGCTTGTTCAAGGTTCAGCTCCTTGAGCTTCTTGGAGATCTTTGATCGATAATCGCTTCCAAGCAGGTACAGCACTCCACCATACGGACGCACGGCCTCGTACATTTTCGCAATGGCTGCTGAGTCGACTGTTGCCGTCAGGTCCCGCCCAACGAAAACCATGTGCGCGACATTCTGCGGTGGCATGAAATCCGCAGGTCCCGAGTGGTGTGCCGTCACGCGTCCGTAGAGTTTTGCATCGTCGATCTTTTGCCGCAGGCGGTCGACTCGGTCTTTGTTTTCATCCACGACTGCCATCTGAACGAACGGCGAATCCGCGGCCAGCGTGTTCAGTATTTCGTCGAAGGCTGAGCCATACCAGAAGGCGTACCCTTCGGCATCGCCAGCGGAAAGTATCTGTGCAACGATCTCCGCTACCTCAGGCTGGAACACGATTGACTGCGGTTTTTGTTTGGCATGAATCGACGGATTCTCTGTTGAATCAGCGTTCGAACCGAAGCACAGGATGTTACCTTCAAGCGTGACCGCGAAGAGTTTTCCATTGGCGGCCAGTAACCTCTGCACGTTTCCTTCAGCAGGAAGTGTCCAGTCGATCTGCGGAGTCTTACTTTTTCCACTTTGCGGAAGACTGATGGCCGTGATCGCTTGCTCGCCTGCGGCGAAGAGATGTTTGTCGCAGCGAATCAGGTCGCCAGTGCCGTCGGCGCGGATCTCCCACAGAGCCTTCTGACCAGGACCGTAAGCTCGGACCAGTGGTTTACTGTTGTCTCCGACCGAAGCGTAAACCATGCCGTCGGAAAGCACAGGCTCGTTCACCATGAACGCCGTCTTCGCTCCATCCTTCAGGTCGAAAGCACGCGTGCCTTTGAGTCGAGTATGTACATAGTAGTTCTTGTCGTCGGCTGCCAGAAAAGACCCGCCTGTTCCTTTTCCGCCTTCATTGAATTTGAAGTAACGAAACTTGCCCGTGCTTCTGTCGAATGCTGCCGGGACGGAACGGCCACCGGGTACCAGAAGCATTTCATCGGTCGCAACCAGAACTCCCTGCGGCGCGACGCCTGCGAATGACGGCGCACTGTGCGGCTGTTTGATGTACTGCGATCCGGTGCTGTCGTTGACCCATTGAACATCTCCGGATTCCGCGTCGACGGCGTAGATGAAGGTGCCCATGAACGGCCAGATGCTGGCTGCGAAATAGATGGTCTCATCACGAATAACCGGCCCGCCTCGCGCAACCCACGCGGAAACGATTCGCTGATTTCCGATGGCGTGCTGAGCGCTCGGACCGCCACGGAACTTCCATTGGAGTTTACCAGTTTCGGCGTCGACGCAGTACAGAAACCCGTCGTCGCTGCAGAAGTAGACGCGGCCGTTGTAACCTGCCGGCGGAACTCGCACCGGGCCTTCAGTGAAGAACGACCAAAGCTCTTCGCCAGTCTGAGCGTCCAGTGCGACCAGTTTGTCCTGATCGTTGAAGCCGATGAAGAGTCGCCCATCCATCACGATCGGTTCAAAGATCCGATCATAAGTCATCAAGTCATGATTGAGCGGATCGTCCCACGCCTGCTTTCGTGGGCCGTATTCGCGGGTCCAGAGCAGCTTCATTCCAGACGGCAGCGTGTCGCTGGACGATGCCGTCCTTTGAGCATCAAAACGCCACATCGGCCAGTCATCGGCGACACATGTCTCGCGGATGCCAAGTACGGTCGCCACGAATGCCAGCAGTTGAATCGCCCGGCTCATGTCGGCAGTTCCTGTCCAGGAAAGGCCGACTGCTTCCGATCAACAGAAGCCGGCCTTAAAAAATGAATTGACGATCGGATTATTTGTGAACGTCGGCTGTCAGGCCGGGCCAATCGTCCGATCGGAACGGAGTGACTGGCAAGCCTTCGCGGCTTTGCAGATTGCAGACGGGATTGTCGGCCCATGCATAGCGAACGGCGACCGGGTTGGCGACGTCGGCACTCGAGACTTCAATTTTGTCCTTGCCGAGAATCTTTCCTTCCGCCCACCTGAAGACTTTGTCTTCGCCAGCCACGGCCAGCCCGACCGGTCGTCGAACATCGAACGTATCCAGGCCTCCGCCAACGTGGTCCATCGTCACGATGATCTTGTTGCCATTCACTTCGAACGATTTGAATTCGGGACTGCGGTAAGGAATGTTGATTCCGTAGTCTTTCGCCAGCGCCCAGCGAGCCAGACGTTTGGCGACGTTCTGTTTGTTTTTTGGGTGAATGTCGTGAGCTTCGCCGAGGTCTGTAATGACGGCCTGTCCGGTGTTTGGAAGTTTGGTCAGCGTCATTGTCTGAGCTTCGCGAAGTTCTGCCCATCCAGTTTCCTGAGGATCGGCGGACTCATCGCGGAAGTCGGCGAGCTGTACGAAGTAGAACGGAAAATCGCCCTGCTTCCACTCGTCATGCCAGCTTTGAATCATCAGTGGAAAGAGGTGCCGGTACTGGTAGGCTCGACCAGCGTTTGATTCACCCTGGTACCATACCGTGCCGCGGATGCCGTATCCGATGATTGGTTTCAGGACTCCGTTGTAGAGGTTTGCCGGACGATGCTGGCCGGCAAGAAGGTTACGTGGTGCTCGAGGTGCGTTGGGAATCGGCTTCCTGGCAGCTCGGGCTTCCTTCACTTTAGCCTGCCAGGCTTCTCGTTCTGCTTGATAGGTGGCGATGGCTTTGTTGTGATTGTAAGTCTTCTCGGTGTCGACCCATTTGGCGAGCAGTTCGCTGTAGCGATCGTCAGCTTTCAGGATGTCTCGGCGAACCCACGCTTCACAAGCAGAGCCGCCCCACGAGTTGTCGATCAGGCCGATCGGAATATCGAGCGTTTGATGAAGCTGCCGTCCGAAGAAGTATCCCACTGCCGAAAACTGGCCAACGTTTTCCGGTGCACATTCCTGCCAGCCTTCTCCTCCGAAATTGTTCTGCGGTTCCTGTGTGCCGATTTGCGGCACGGTAATCAGTCGAAGGTTCGGAAACTTTGCCGTCAGTTTTTCGATGTCCGCGTCGTCGGCTGCGTCGACCGGCCACTGCATATTGGACTGACCGGAGCAGACCCAGACTTCCCCAATCATAACGTTTTCGAGCGAGATGGAATTCTTGCCTGAGATCGTGACTGTGCGAGGGCCGCCCGCTTTTTGAGCGGGAAGTTCGACGTCCCAGCGTTTGTTGTTGCCGGCTTTGGCGGTTGCGGAATGGTCGCCAATTTTCACGGTGACTTCTTCTCCCGGCTCGGCCCAGCCCCAGACCGGAATTTTCATGCCGCGCTGCAGGACCATGTTCGAGCCGAAAATCTTCGCCAGAGAGACGTCCGCAAGGGCTGTTTTAGTGGTCGCCAGACACGCGACAGCAACCAGTCCGGGAATCGCCCACTTCAGCACTCGATCAGGCAGCATCTGGTTGTCCTTCAGGGATCAGGTGGGATGTTGAGGGAAGAGCCAGCGTGGCTTGGCTGTTTGATAGGGGCAAAGCATCGCGGCATCAACTGACGCCGTTCCAACACACGTATTGCTGATATTTTCGCACCGCTTGTACAATCCGGCCCATCAAAGCCAGCGGCGGAGCCCGTTTTTCCTGCTGGGTCTGTCAAGTATAGACAGAATAGTGATAATGTAGTTACTTATGGACATATTCGGAGCGCCCGTGCCGGGGCATTTTCCGCAGTCACAACTTTGTCGGTCGAGGCTGTTTCGGCCTCAATTGCTGATCCAGTATGCGTTTGTATTGCTGGCTGCGTTGACGTTGCGCTCAATGGTTTCTGCGCAGGAAAAAAAAAATCCGGATACGACCGGTGCAATTCGTATTTCGGCTGACATTTCTCATCAGTGGCGAGCGACCAATTCGCTGGTTTCGGTCATGCGGGGCAATTGCCTTGTTGAGCAAGGTGAGACATCAATTGTTGGCCGCCAAATGGTCGTCTGGCAGTCAAAGGTCAACGGTCGCGATCGTGTCGAGCTGTACCTTGAAGACGACATCCGCGTCAGCCGTCCAGGTAGCACTCGCAGCTTTTCGCGGCAGTATGTTGATCTCTGGAGTCAGTCCGGGGTGACCTGTAAGGCTCGCTGGCTTCGTGAATCTTCCGAACCACTCGTTGATCCGCTGATTGGTCGAGCGACCGCTCATCGAAAAGAGTCATCGAAAACTCTGATTCAGCAGGCACAACTTCTGGAACTTCCCCCGCCCGGATTCAATTACAGCAGTTTCCGGCTGGAAGAAGGCAACGCCCCGGTGCGGCGAATTCGACTTTACGCTCGTACTGGCCAGCCATTCTCGTTTAAGACGGAACGCTCGACGCAAGTCACGCCTGCCGAACAAATCGCGTTAATTTCCGGTGGTATCAAGCTGAACGTCGACTCGCCTTCGCAGGACGGGTCACCGGATCCCAAGGCGATGGAACTGGCTGCGGACAGTATGGTCATCTGGACAGAGGCTACCGACCTGACCGATTTGCCTTCTGGCAGGGAAAAACTTCAAACCCGAGACATGCCGCTGCAAATTTATCTTGAAGGCAACATTGTCATTCGCCAGAACGGCAAGACGCTGCGAGCTGACCGCGCCTACTATGACGCACGTAACGACCGAGCGTTACTGCTTGATGCTGAATTGAGCGTCTACGTCCCGCAGGCTCAAAGCCGATTGCGAGTCCGAGCGACTCGAATTCGGCAGCTTACCGAAGGCTCGTTCCATGCTCAGGAAGCGTGGATGTCTGCCAGCTATTTTGGTCGGCCAGGGTATCGACTGGAATCAAGCGACATCTTCTTCGAGCCGCGTGTGATTAACCCGTGGGTTCATTCTCAGGGCGGATGGATCGACCCCATTACGGGCGAAGTCGACGACGGAGAAATCAACTGGCTGACGACGCTCAACAATCGCTTCATCGTGGGTGACACCCCAATTTTTGCTTCGCCTTATCTGTCAGGGCCGGCGGAAGATCCTCACCTCCCAATTAAGAAGGCTGCAGTCAGGTCCGACCGAATTTTCGGCACGCAAATCAGGACGGCGTGGGATCCGTTCCACCTTCTTACACAGGACGCGCCGGAAGAGTTGTCGTCGAGTCTGCTGTTGGACTGGTACTCTCGGCGAGGTCTCGGAGCCGGGCTGGAAGGTGCCTACGACGGCGAAGACCTGCTTGGTATCGTGGGAAAGTACCAGGGGGAATTTCACGGTTAC
>Ga0315315_10006855_pt1 | contig 10527 bp, 12 predicted proteins | sample M140m3416metaG_FD_203699 | JGI IMG/M metagenome (GOLD analysis project Ga0315315, IMG submission 203699) | Ammonia-oxidizing marine archaeal communities from Monterey Bay, California, United States - M1 40m 3416 | ecosystem: Environmental > Aquatic > Marine > Intertidal zone | place: USA... | reverse complement strand
AGGCACGTGCGTAATCACCCTTTTCCAAAGCCTGACGCAGCTCCGCTGATTTCTTCAGTCCCAGAGCTTCAGGGTTAGTAGGGTCGATCTTCAAGGCACGTGCGTAATCGCCATCCGCTAAGGCCTGTTCTAATGCGGATGAACGCATTTTGATCGCCTCTGGATTGCCCGGATCGAGTAGCAGTGCCCTCGCAAAATCCCCATCAGCCAAAGCTCGCCGTAGGTCCGAAGCCTTTTTCAATTCAAGGCCTTGCGCATTCGTTGGATCAAGTCGAAGAACCTCCCGGTAATCTCGTCGGTCCAGCGCGAACCTAATTAGATCGGCAGTTCGTTGCATTGCTCGCGCTTGCTCATTGCCAGGATCAAGCTCAAGTGCTCCCTCGTAGTCTCCTTGGTTCAAGGCTTGGTAGACTGCCTCATTGAGCTTTTGAGAGCGCAAGTAGAGCATCACGCAGACGAAGATCACGACCGTCAGCCCTATTCCGGCTCCGATGCTGATGTAGAGTGATTGCTTACTCACCGCGTCTGAGCTTGCCGGATCACCGAGTCTTGGATTGGGTGCCTCTAGAGGTGCCTCATATTCTGGCTGTGGTGTAGTAACCGCCTGTTGCGTGCTCTCCGAGATCACCTCGACGGGCGGTGGTGCAATGTTTAGTTGCTGCCGCAAATCATGGTCGTACTCCGCCTTCTGCAAAACATTAAGCAACGTTACTCGGGCAGCCGACAACTCGTTCAGTAGTAATTGTGATTGCTCCGATCTTGCTCCAATCGCGAACGTGCGAACATGGGCAATCTGCTCAAGGGATACCGCCTTAATTACGCCCCGATCTGTCTCAAACAGCTCAAGCCCCAGCAACCGGTAGTGGTTGGCTGGCTGTTCATCGGGAGGGATTCCCAGCCATTCGTGGTACGGATCGAAGTTAGGGTCGGACATTAGTAGGTGAGGTCAGGCGGAAGTTACGCGGCGACGCTTTTAAAAACATAACAAAAATCGAAGATCTACACCTCAGGAGATCCGGCGTTCCAAAACGTGAAACGGAGCCGGAGACATGCCGATTTTGTGGAAAAACCCGTACCTGGCTGCGAGTTCATCTGTCATGTTGTTTTGTCAGAAATTGGTAGCCCCCCGGTCACCGTCTTGGCTTGTAGACCTACCGGCTGCTTGGCCGTCGACACTTAACGCGGTTTCACGGGCGTCTGTGCAGAAGTGTCGACTGTCGACGGTGTAGACACGTTGGCTTTCGCCAGTGCTTGGGCAACGTCCAACACTGTGTCGCGTTGCTGGTCGTCCAGATACGGCCAGAGTGCCGTCAGGTCAGATAGGCTGCTAAACGCTGCTATGGCCGCGTGTGTGTTACCACCCGCGTTACCACCAGAATCGTTTGGACGAATCTGCCGTTCACTGGTCGGGATGACCGACCGGTCCGCATCTTTCCTATCTTGACTGATGGTTGGCCGCGTCAGTTTTCTGATGGTCGGCGAATCGCTGAAACCTTCATCGGGTGACCTACGTCGTTACCAGATAACGACTTACGGCGAATCCTTTTTCTAACAAAATCACGTGTCTTTCCATCGGGATGAAGCCTCACCATTCACGATTAAGGACCCGCTGTTTTTTGCCAGGGAGATTTCGCCTGGTAAATGAAAAGAGGAGAGCCGCCCAGACAGAGCGACTCCCTCGAGCCAGGTGTGGGAAACCTGGCGTGAAAAAAGTCGCCGGCCAGGGTGTCGGAGGCATGACCATCCCCGACCGACGAACGCCTCACTCCGTCGTGCTTAGAACGTGTTGCTAACTGCGCGGACGTTCTTGATTGCATCGGCCAGACTTTGCATTGCTTCTCGCTGCTGGTCCGTTACGACTTCTCGAGCGGTGTCCAGGTGCATCTCGATTTGCCTGACGTTCCTATTGCTTTCCTCGGTCACACCCAGGGCAATCTGCTTTAACGTTTGCAAAGCTTTATGTTCAAAAGGGCCGATTTTCTCGACGCTGTTAGAAGCATCCATTTAAGACCTCGTCAACAATCCGCTCGAACTTTTGTTTGCTGCCACAGCAATCGCTGAACTTGATCTCGATTCGTTTTCCATCGTGACGGAACGAAAGCGTCTCTCGCATGATTGCTTTCTTAGCCTGAGCGGTGACGCTGGCAAAATACTTGGAGTCACTGAATAGGGTTTCGATTGGATTCTTGAATCCACCATCTCGCTGGCAAGCGAATTGTGCTGCCTGATGAGCCCTGTTCGCGATGACTTCACGACCCATTTCGCCGAATAGATTGGTTACCTGGTCTGGCATGAACGACGCGCTCAAATGATTCTTCCCAGGAACTTTCACGGCTTTCAAACTTTTGACAAACGGCTCGACCTTCGCCTTGAAATCGGAAATGGTTTTTTTGTGAAGGACGGGAGTGTGGAACCAGCCCTCGCTCTCGCGAATTTTTGGCATGTCATTCAGCAGACCTCCGCTTCCCATGAAAGCATCGAACGCTGACTGGCTCACAATAGGTCCGTTTTCGGAATAGTTGGCCTGAAGTCTACCCAGGCAGATAGCACGACGGATTGAGAGCTCGCTCGAGCCCGTCAGCTTGCTGATGTCGCCAATGCTCAACATGCCGACCGCTAATCGGATGTGCTGATGCTTTTCGCTGCTTGCTGGATAGAGCGGCTTCACGCGGTTCTGGTCACTTTGGAATAAAAAAACGTCTTTAACGGAGATCATTGAACTGCTTTCAGGTTGGTGGTTGGTTTGTGGTGGATCACGCGCTGTAATCGTTTGCGACCGCAATCAGCACAACTCGTATAGAACTGTTCGAGCTCCTGCTCGTCGCCGATTTTGATGCTGACGTTCTTCGTCTTGCCCGTTCTTTTTGAGCTTCCACATGCCAGGCATCGTGCGGCCTCGGTTGTCACGTAATCAGTTTTCATTCGTTCAACCTACCAGCGAAAAAAGCAATTACAAACGTTCGTTGTACGCGATGCGTACCTACATGCCAGATACAGCCAGGAAGCCTCTGGCTCGGGTGTGCCGCTCACCATTGTTGCGTACCTCGAGGATTGAGAAACGGTAGGTGTCGGAAGGGATATTTGTCTGTTCGCTCGTCAATTCAACCGCGATGATTTTGCTGTTCCTCCTGGTCGCATCGACCTGGATGAACGTCTCGCGAACGGAATCGTCAACGACCGCGAATGAAAGGTTCGACGAAGGATTAATGGTGGCGAAATTACCAGTGATTCTGATGGCGTTAGTTCCCTGGTAACTATCGCCCTCGTTGATTTCAAGAACGCCTGGCAAATCAATTTCCGCTTTCATTTCTGCTTCTCCGTTTCGTGTTTCTCGAGAGCGTCAATCGCCTCTCGCTGTGTGATGTCCGTCGTAATTTGGAAGCCTTGCTCGTTGTCCTCGCCGATGTCCGTGAATTCCAAAATCCGAAAAGCGATTCCGGATTCAGTCAAAACCTCGAGAGCCTCGTTCATCGCCTGGTCTTGCTCGAGGCTGAAATCAGCCGCGAGCCTGGGGAGCTCGAGATGCCCCCAGAGCCTTCCGAATAGCTCGTCATCCCTCGTTAAATAGCTGCCGTTCTGCCTCGAGAGGGCTGCTATCGCGTTCAGTACCGCCGGCTTGTACTTGGAGCCGTTAGAGAGCGGCAGAGGGGCGTACAGAGCATTCCCCTGCTCGTCGTGCTCTCCTGGTAGGAACGCGATTTGATCAACGTAGTCGGATGGGTTTGTCACTCGGAGTCCTCCCGTGGAAAATCGCGAAGGCGACCGACGAAACAGTCGAAATCCGTTTGGCTTTCGGCTGGTCTGCCTGGTTGGTTCGAGCTACGATCCCAGCCATCTCGATCCATCTCAGCCTCGATGTGCATCCGAATCGCGGGGTCACGCTTCACGATTGCTTCCCAGGGATTTGTCGCGTCCATTTCTGACAGGATGCGGCGACTCTCACTGGCTGGCTGACGTTTTATTGGCTTGGAACGTGAGCCGGTGTCGGGCGATTGGGCGGGCAAGTACCCGTGTACTTCTCGGTCGAGAACTTCAACTTGAACGTGAGCGTGATTCATTTCGATTTTTCTCCTGGGGAAAAAACTGAAGTCGCCAATTATCGCAAATTGAAAAAAAATTGTCGAACGTCCTCGCCGGCAAATAGAGCCCGCACGGCATCAGCCAGGAGCTCGAGCCTGGACGCCGGCCTGGAGAGATCTGACCTGGTTGCCTGCCCTGAACCTGGACGCATCAGCCAGGACACCGGAGTTGCCCTGGAGATTTCGGAGAGCTCGGGCCTGGACCTTGTGGCGTCCTGAACCTGGTCGGCAGAACTGGGGCCTGATCCTGGCCGACATCCTCGGACCTGATCGGCGGCAGCCTGGAGAGCTCGGAGCCTGGTGACATCACCGAGCCGGAACCTGTTCACATCAGCCAGAGAGATTGCCAGGAAGGGTTGCTGGGCTGGTGTGGTCGGAGTGTGGTCGCATCCGCGAGTCGGAACCTGGCAGGAGATTCGGAGATGCTCGGATCTGGTCACATCGGTCTGGGAGCTCGGAGCCTCCCAGGAGATCCGGAGTTGCTCTGATCAGGTCGGCGGCCTGGGAGTTGCTGGCATCCTCGGACCTGGGGCATCACCCGGAACCCGGACCGGGCTGGCTGCCTGCCCCCGACCCCCATCCGAATACCTTTCCTGCTGGTGGTCGGAATTGGTTGCTTCGGTTCCAATCCGCCGCGAACGTTTTTTTGTGGCGTATTGAAATTGGTGAGAATGGGGGGTGAAAATCCAATGCACCACAAATCCAGACCTTTTGTGTCGTATTCAATAAACACCAACGCGCAGGCATGTTTCAATACCCCACACCACACACGCCCCTATAGGTGCGTGTGGTGTGGTGCATTGAAAATGACCATTGCCGGAGGTTCAATGCGCACGAGAATTTTTCAATGCCCCACAGTGGCGTATTGAAATTGGCGTATTCAACTTGTACGCAATTCGTACCAGACATCACTCGAAATTGAGCTCGCAAGACCCGGTCAGCATCAGCCTGAGTTGCTCGGAGCCTGGCCCTCGCCCCCATCCGAATACCTTTTTGGGGTGCTCGGATTGGGGGGTCAGTTTTAATAGGAAAATGTTTCCTATTAGAATTTTCCTATTTGATTCGTACGGAACGCGTACCAGGTATCACTCGAAATCGAGCTCGTTCTGGACCTCATCCTCCGCCGGATCCCCGCTTCCAGGCTCGTCGATTTCGTCCAGCTTGGACGCCTTCCTCGCCCACATCTCGGCATTGAATCCGTAACCAATCAGGGTTGCCTTCTTTTTTGCCAGGTCCTCTGAGGTTGCTTCTGCGATTGACCCGCTTTGTCCTCGGACGCATTCAATCTCCTGGAGGATGTTTTCGCTGACCAGGAACTCGATTGCCTCCCTGCCGGCTTTGCCTCGGCCAACACCATCCGTCCGCTCTATCGAATTCCTCGCCAATACGTTTCCGTCCTTCATGCAATCCACAATCGCCAGGATTGCTTCCTGCTTCCTGGAGTTATGCTTGTCCTCTTTCGCCGCTTTCCGTTTCTGCTCTATCTCGAGCATCGCTTCGCTCGCATCTGTCAGCGACGCGACCCATCCGGTCGGCCTTCCGTCGCGCTGTTTTTCATGGATGTCCAGCGCGAATTCGTAGCTATGGCCAGCCGAACCGCCTCCGGACATCCAAAGTCGATGTTCTCCGCCGGATGCTGCATTGAACTTTTCACGCCTGGACAAGAGCATCCACTGACGAAAATACTCCGTTACCCCCGCTCCCTGCATATCCGTAATCTCGAGCGGTTGACGCTCCAGGACGTTGAGAGCGTTCTTCCTGGTGTGATGGACAAACACCGGCGTCGCACCCATTCCCAGGGCCATATCAGCGAGCGTCGCGAATTGTTGCCCCATTTTCTGGAGGTTCGCGGAATCGTCGCCATCGGTCGCCAGGTAAACCGGGTCAATGAACACGACCTCCGGCTGGTACTTCTTGATCGCTCGCCGAAAATGAGCCAGCTTGACCCCCTGTTTCGCGTGAGGAACCCAGGGAGCGACGCTGAGGTTTTCTTCGATGCTTCTCCGCTCGACCTGATTGGCTGCCATTATTCGGCCGAGTGACGACTGAATAGCCGCTTCGCCCGACTCGGCCGACATGAACAGAACCTTGCGCGGCCGGCTGACATTAAACTCACCAAAAAACGGTTTGCCGGAAACTAGGCTTGTCGCCAGGGCAATGCAGACGTTTGTTTTGAGTGACTTACTCGCCCCGGCGACAATGCAAGGTTGCCCCTGGACCAGGAGCCGGTCGACCAGCCAATCGACCGAGAAATTCTCTGCCAGGAAATCGCCGCCTGGGTAGGTCTTGTACTTTTCCCCCAGGAAGTCGTCCAGGAGCGTTTCCTCGTCGGGTGTTAGTTCATGCTCCGGATTTGTTTCCAGGTACGCCAGGAGGGCGTCAGTTCGCTGCTTTCTGGTTTCCTGGTTGCTCTGGGCTACCTGGTCGTCCTGAACGCCCGGAGAGCCGTTCTCGGAGCCTGGTTCGTTCTGGGAGCTCTGAGAGTCCTGGAGCTCCCGTCCGTTCTCCAGGCTGCCCTGGCCGACTCGCTTGGCGCCGCCCGCTTTCTGAAGCTTCGGCATATCGGATGAGCGTTTTGGCATCATTGCCTTCGCCGCCCTCGCTGCCTGGGACTTGTCGCCATTGTGCTTGAGAGCTACCCAGGCGTCCCAAACGTTGTAAGATCTGCACTCGAGCGGGTGGGCATTGCTCGAGTGAACTCGCAGCAACTCGTCACCGTTTTTGCTCAGGCGAATCGAAGCCGACACACCCGATTTTTTCCCTGGCCGCGTCCATTTGTTTTCACCGGCAGGCTTCCATCCGAACTCTGGCAGCACGTCATGCCAGCTTTTGTTTTTCTTGAACCAGTCCCAGGGAGTCTCGTCCTGGTCGCCCGTTGATGTCGGCGAAGGGTATTCGGATGGGGGTGTTTTGACTTTCGGTTTCGGTTCGAAGTCCTCGGGCTTGTAGCGAGTCTCGCTCGACTCATGGATCGTGACGAGTTCGCCAGACGTCCGTCGAACTCCAGTTACTCGCAAGAGTCGGTAAACAGATTGATTTTCGTCCAGGTAAATCTGCCGACCGTTCGAATCTTCCGAACACTCAAACTTTTGCAAAGCTTCACGCAGGTCGTCACGAATCGCGTCTAGGCGTCGCTGTAGGAGCTCGAGCTCTGCTCGCTGCTCATCAGGATCATCGCTAAGAATTACGGGTTCGGTAAATTGCCAATAAAGGTGAAAGCCTCCGGAATTCCCCTTCGTACTTACGATCATCGTCGGCTGATGTTTCAGAGACTTGACTGCCTCAAGAGCGTTGGCCCTCGAGCAGTGACCAGGCTTGTTTGCGTCGAGGTCGATACTGAAGAACAGCACTGCTCGGACGTCAGTTTTACTCCCCTGCTTCCCTGCTGGAACATCCGAAACCAAGCAGGTTCGAAAGTATTCGGGCTCATGAATCTCAACGAGCGCGTTGATGTCGCCAGGAAGCAATCCTTTGGTTTTGGAATGATTGCCGTTTTCGGGTTTTTGACAAAGAACGAGGTTCGCGTTAACGTCGCCTGATTCGGTAAAAAGGGTCTCGATGTTTGATGTCCAGGGCGTCACCGCTTGTGGTCCTGGTGTTGTCAAATCATCAAAGAGACGAGCGTCAATCTTCAATGAAGCTGGTTGTGGTGAGAACGTATAAGAGCCGGCTACTTGCTTTGAGTGATTTTGGATAAACGCTGGAAGTTGGCTTTTCATGAGTCTATAATTGGTTCAGGTAAACGATGGTGTTTTTGAACCCGTCGGAGAAAGTCATCTCTCCGGCGGGTTTTCTATTTATGCTTTTGCCTTTTTCGTTTTGCCTTTTGTCTTGCTGCTCTTATCAATTCATTGGCTCGTTCTCCTGGAATACGCGATACCTGGTGTCAACCAGATTTGCCAGAAGGAGGATTCTGCAAGCGTCCTCAGCAGACAAATCACGATCCGGTATTTCAAACGGCTCGCGGAATCGCTTTTGGTTTAGTGGCAAAAAGTGACCCGCCCCAACCACGAAAACCTCGTCGCCAGACTTGGTCGTTGTAGTAGTTGAATGCTCTAAGCCGGCTCTGAATCTAAAGCAGTACTTCTCGCCCCTTGGCGCGGGCGTGTAGTAATTTGAGTCAAACCAGGGCAGCTCGCTTTTCGCTCTCTCGAGCCAGGCAAACCCAGCATGCCGGTCGTCGAATTCAATGGCACAGAGATTTTTCGACAGTGGCCCTGTGAGCACGCCTGGGAAAATTGCGTCACGTCGAGCGAACCACTTCCGGATGTCGCGAGCGGTTGGCATTTCGTCGCCCGCTACGAATAGCTCTCCGTGATCGTCATCGAGCGGGACCGTCGTTACTCCGTTCTTCAGGTTTGCCAGGGCGAATTCGAGAGCGTTCACTTTGACTCCTTTCGCCAGGCATTAATGACTCGTCCCGCGCTTGTTGCAAAAATGTGCGGATGTTCCGGATGCCTTGCGAGCCGTTCGCCTGGCTCGAGATATTGCTCGCGTTTCTTTAAGTCAGCGACGAGCGTCTGGTACTCGCGAGATTCCGGATGGACTATCTCTGGTTTGAAGTTGTCGGCGTTGTTGCCTATCATGCGAGCTCTTTGTGTAGGGCAAGGAATGAGATTGAGAGCTCGCCAGTTCACGCCTGGCGAGCTCTTTTTTTTTATCTTTCAAGCTTCACTATTCATCTGCTTGAAAAACTCGCTGACTGCTTGGTCCGTCGTCACGAATGACTTCCCCATCCGCGCGGCCTTGAGCTTGATTCGCTTTTGCCCAGGTCGCGTGCTGACGCCCTTTGCTATCCATCGGTAAATCGTGGGTCGGCTCGGCTTGGTTGGCAGCTTACTCGAGAGTAGTTTCACGTCGTACGCATCCGCATCGCAAAGAATGTTCATCACATCCATCTGTTTTCTCACTTGGTTTTTGGGATTGAAAATCTCAGAAAACGAAAACTAGCAAATGAGCCGACGAAAACAAAACGTCGCGAGCAATGCCTCGATGTCCCGCGCTGTCTTGCTGAGTCTCGCTGATGACTCCTAATGACTCCTAATGACTGCTGATGCTTCGGAAAGTCGCAACAAAAAAAACGGCTCGACGTTTATCGCCGGCCGTTTTCGTGATTCGTTTTCGGATTTCGCTTTACAGAGTCGGAAGTATGCTCGCGGCTTCGATTGCCTGGGACGCATTTGCCTTCGCGTAAATCTCGGTCGTGCTTAATCTCGAATGCCCCAATAGCGCGGCTGCTTTTTCGACACCCAGGATGTCTCGCACTTGCTGCGCCGCCGTATGTCGCAACTGGTACGGCGTCCAATGCTCGAGCCCGTGTTTCTTATTGGCCCGAGTGATATGCCGCCGATACGAATCCTTGTTCCAGGGAGAGCCCTTCACCGTCCGAAAACAAAACTCATTCGCGTCACCAGCCAAATATTTGCCCAGGACGATTCTTGCATCTCCGACGATAGGAATCTGACGTCGCTTTCCATGCCGACTCGTCTTGTGTTCTGCCGGAACGTAGAGCCAATCGGCCCCATCTCTGTCTACCTGCGCCGGCGTCATGCTGAATAGCTCACTGGGCCTGCATCCAGTAGCAACCTGGATTCGGACCATATCAGCGACCACGTCAGACAAGTGCGGAATCGTCGCTCTGACGGCTTCTAAGCTTGCCGGCTGTCTCGGTTCAGGTTCTGGAGCTTCGCCCTTCCTGAGAGGCTTCAGGGCTTTCAGAGCGGTTACTGATGAAGCGTCGACTAGCTCGAGGGAAACACCATGCTCGATGATGCGAATCACGTCGCGGATTTGCTCATTGATGTAACGCCTGGAGTTGCCGGAACTGGTCAAGTGGTCGCGAATATCGCGGAGCTTCAAGGGTCCGAAATCGCTCGCCGGTAAATCTCCGAAAAGCTTTTCCAGTAATCCGAGAACAGTGCTCAACCTCGATAAGCTTCCCGAGTTGTTTGTGTACCTGGGCAGTTCTCGGGCCCGAAAATCCGCCGTGATGTCCCTCATCAGGACTTCAGGGAGTTCATCCGGCAATCGCGGCGTCGACTCCGGAACGGTTAACCCGTTGCGTTGATACTCGAGCAGGAGCGAGTGGTATCTTGCCCAGGATTCGGGTGAGTTGTATTTGCCCAGGTAAAAGGTTTCTCCGTCGAGAGTGACTCTCGCGTTTCCGGAGATGTGGAATCGGTATTTCGGTGAGAATGATTTTGCTCTCGCCATCGCGAAACTCCTTTTTTGGGTATGGCATACCCAACAATTCGAGGATTCCGCGCTGCCGGAAGTGGCAGGTAAAACGAGTATTAACCCGTCTTTCGGCTGAAAAAATACAAGTGGGCGATACAGAATTCGAATCTGTGACCTCTGCGGTGTGAACACAGCGCTCTAACCAACTGAGCTAATCGCCCTTGTAAAAGAAAGCAGCTTTTTCGAGGTCTTCTGGTCTAAAAGACGTGCG
>Ga0315315_10006854_pt1 | contig 10527 bp, 7 predicted proteins | sample M140m3416metaG_FD_203699 | JGI IMG/M metagenome (GOLD analysis project Ga0315315, IMG submission 203699) | Ammonia-oxidizing marine archaeal communities from Monterey Bay, California, United States - M1 40m 3416 | ecosystem: Environmental > Aquatic > Marine > Intertidal zone | place: USA... | reverse complement strand
TTGGGAGTTACGGCAGCAGTAGAAAGTGCCGTCGTTTGGGTCGACCTGGCGACGAAAAGGACAGCGGCCGAGAGGATGGAACGGCCAATGGGGAGCATATTGAAAGAAACAGAGAAGATAAATAAATAATGTTATGAATTAGAGCTCGTAACATACATGAAAATGCCTGTATGCTTGCCAGAGAGCCAGAAGTTGCTCGTAAATTTGTCGCGCTGACTCAGTCAATAAATAACTCGGTCATCGAAATGACAACGTACCACGGCACATGTACTGTATGAACACGTAATACGAAATACTACGTAGTAAGAAGAAGAATGCATTCACGCATTCATAATTATTTCACAACAACCAACCTCAGTACCCAACTATGTCCCTCCTTCGTCTATCTCTTGGTGCCCTGGTGCTCCTGCCGACGGCACAAGCCTTTGTCGTTATTCCTTCTCGCGCTCGCAGCCTTGGTAGTACCATGATTGAAGCTCAGACGATGACCGAAACCAAAACCGAGGCCTCAGTCTCTTCTCCGAAATCTAACCCCATATTCGAGTATCTCAAATTCGACGGAAATCCCACTTTCGATGTCATTGCTAAGACCATGGATTACACCGAGACCTTAGGCATGGGGGGTAACCTAGATGAGTCTGTCTATGCCAAGGATTATGTCCTCCGCGGTCCTGTTATTGGCCCCATCAACAGGAAGGATTTGGCCCTCAGTCAAAATGGTCTCGGTCTTCGTGCGGCCTTTCCCAATGTGAAGATTGACTCGTTCGGACATACCATCGATCCCGAGAACCCGTACCGCTGCTTCTTCTTTCAGCGTTGGCGTGCAACTCACGAAAATGATCTTGATGCATACGGTGATATCTATCCCGCGACTGGCACCGATGCCGAAATGCCGGTCTCGGTTTTCAGCATCGTTTGGAATCCTGAGGGAAAGATAATCTACGAACAGGTGGGTGCCGTAGTTGACCGCCTTGAAGGGAACACCGCCGGTAAGGCTGCGGTTTTTGGACTGCTCCACACCGCAGGGCTCAAGATTCCCGCAAGCCCCGGGGACAAATTGTTCCAGGTCCTCCAGAGGCTTGGGCATTTTGCGGGGAACATGGGACGGAGCTGGTCCAGGGACGAGGACATTCCGTCTTGGTGGGTGTCCCCTTCGAGGGGCGCCGACAACACAGAGCAATGGTAATTGGTTGGACACCATGGACCGATGATCATGACGGTAAAAAAATTAAGTAAACAAAAATAAAATAGATTCTTGAGTCTTGATTCTATATTTTTGCGTTTGGTTTGCACTTAAAATTGCGCTTTTGGGATTTGGCTCTTCTGATACATTGTGGACTTACTAAAGTTCGGTGAGTGCTCCCTTCATATCACGTGATGTCTCTAAATCACAGCCGCGCACGAACTCTCCACCTGTTCCTCGCCATCGCCACACACCCTACTTTCCGTGCGAAAGATAGGCCTCTAGAAGGGCGCTCGTGCTGGAATTGAAGCCCTGGACGCTGGCCCCAGATGTGCGGGACGCGTTGAGCTGAGAACGGACCTGTTTGGCAAGGACCTTGCCCAGTTCCACTCCCCATTGGTCAAATGAGTTGATTCCCCAAATAAAGCCTTGGACAGCAGTCCGATGCTCGAAGGTGGCTAAAAGCTGTCCGACTGCGAAGGCATCAAGCCGGGTCATGAGCATCGACGACGAAGGGCGGTTGCCTGAGAAAACCTTGTGAGGCATGATATCATCCGCGACTCCCTCGGCCACCAGATCCTGCAAGGTCTTCCCGTACGCCAGCGCGTCCGGCTGGGCGAAGAAGTTCGACATGAGCTCGTCGTGGTTGGAAACGGGCTCGCCGACGAGAACGGTGGGCTGCTGCGACTCCATAAAGCCTATAAAATCTGCTGGGACGACCCTCCCCTGATGCATTAGCTGATAAAATGAGTGCTGACCGTTGGTACCGGGCTCACCGAAATTGATCTCTCCCGAAGGAAATGGAAGGGAGGAGCCATCGATGCCGACGCGCTTGCCGTTCGACTCCATATCCACCTGCTGGATGTGCGCCGGGAAGCGCTTGAGTGCCTGGCTATAGGGGAGGAGGGCACGAGTGGAGTATCCCATAAAGGTTGAGTTCCAAACGCCAATAAGACCAAGGATGACGGGAATATTGTCGCGAAGTGGTGCGTCGAAGAAGTGCTCGTCCATCTCATGGGCGCCGTCAAGAAAACTGCTCATGACCTGCGATGAGTACTGGAGAGAGAGGGGTACTAGGCCGACGGCCGAGCAGACGGAGAAGCGGCCCCCGACCCAATCCCAGAAGCCAAAGATGTTGGCGTCATCGATGCCGAATTCGGTTGCCTTGGAAATAGCCGTGGAGATAGCACAGACGTGCCTGGACACGACGTCCTTCTCGTCGGTGTAGCCCTGCTTGGCAAGGCCGGAGAGGAGCCAGTTTCGAGCGGTGCGGGCATTGAGCATGGTCTCGGCGGTTGTAAAGGTTTTGGAAATGACAACGACCAGAGTCTCGGCTGGGTCCAGGTCGCGAAAGCACACATCGAAGTCGACTGGGTCGATGTTGGCGAGGAAGCGCAGGGTGCGTCCCTTTGCCGCGGCCGCTGCGGTGGCGTCGGCGCGGAGGGCCTCGGCGACGAACTCAGGTCCAAGCTGAGAACCTCCGATGCCGATGCATACGTAGTTCTTGAGGGCCCTGCCAGTGGCTCCCACATGCTCACCGGAGCGGACCTTTGCAACGAATGCCTCGACGGAGTCGCGGACTGCGTGGACCTCGGAAAGGATGGCGGCGCCTTCAGGGTTGGCCGAGTAATCGTATCCCTTTGGCATACGGAGGGCGTGGTGAAGGACAGAGCGACCCTCAGTGACATTGATCTTGACCCCAGACCGCATCTCAGCCCGCTTGTCCGTGAATCCGACCTTATCCGCCAGATCAAACAGGAGCTCCATGGTATCCCCGGTAACCTGCTGGCGGGAGTAGTCCAAGATGATCTTCCGGTCGGCATTGCCGTGACTAGCGACCAATCCTGCGCAGCGGGACGAGTCTGAGCAAAGCTGGCGGAGGTGCAGCTTATCATCCGACCTGAATGATGCCGCAGCCGACAGAAGGGCAGTGAACTGAGGTACTTCGGAGCACTTCATTCTGAGGCTTCCGCGGCCCTCAACGAGAGGACTGGGACTGCCAGATGTCCCAGGGGATGGGGGGGAGGAACACTGGATAGATTTGCGATTCGAGGTACCAAACGGCGACGATGGGGATGACGGCGAGGATGAAGCTCCCACTAAATCACCACGTCCTAGGAGCAGGATGCAGAGCGAGGTGAGGTAGACACGCATGCAGATGCAAAATAGAGGTGATTTGTTCTAATTTTGGGAAGGTTGTAGAGGGGCTTTCGAGTCGCCATAGTCGTGAGCAACGAGCATTGATCATACTAGCTAGAGTATCCGCCGCGGGGGAGGAAATATTTGCGCTCGCGCGCGGATAAAACTCTCTACTAGTGGGCTACTAGTAGAGTAGTATTATAGTAAACGAGCTCGTACTACTAGCAAGTACGTATGCATAGAAATATGCATATCTTTTCGTACCCGCCCGTGTTCTACTTTACGAGACTACGAGAGTATATTATACAATATTACGAGCATAGTGTTTACATATATGCATACTAGCTCGCACTAATAAGTAAATTACTATGTTAGAGTATGTATAATACGACTCGTATGCATCATATGCATACTACGAGCTCGTAAGTAGGAGCTCTAAAATTATGTAAGTCACAGTACATACACCAAGCTATATATTGGACATGCCATTTACGTATGAGGCCTCGTACGTAATGCTGTACTTGACCCTCAAGATCGTGTAAAAGATTTCGATCTCAAAGATCCATATCCCCGAAGCGGATACCTTACTCCCAGAGTATGCGCACAAAGATTTTTCCGAGAACGAAACCATCGTCAATCATGCCTGCCCCGCGATCCGAATCTATGATGCACAAGGTGCTCAAGGTCGACGACACCTGCACTTATCTCGATCAGACGCTCACGATCTTTGTCGTCGGCGCGTCCGGGGATCTGGCCAAGAAAAAGACTTATCCCTCTCTCTTCGACCTGTTCCGCCACTCATTTTTGCCCGAGAACGTCACTATCTGTGGATTTGCTCGTTCCAGCAAGACTGATGACGAGTTTAGAGCGCATCTCAGCCCTTTCCTGAAGAACGCAGTGAGCGAGGATCAGAAGCAGGAATTCTTGAGTAAATGCATTTACCGGAATGGATCATACGACAGCGCCGACGACGTGGCTGAAGTTTTTGTCGAGCTCAAGCAGCTCGAGGATGCAGCTGGTGGCATCGCAAATCGACTCTTCTACTTTGCCATCCCACCTACTGTGTTTGTTCCCATCGGAACAAGCCTAAAGAACGCAGTCATCGGGCCATCAGAAGCGGAGGGTTTTCCAGGATGGAACAGGCTCATTATTGAAAAACCATTCGGAAAGGACTCGGAGTCTTTCGAAGAGCTGGGCAATGCCATGTCGGCCCTCTATAGTGAAGACCATATCTACCGCATCGATCACTATCTTGGAAAGGAGATGGTGAATAATCTGACCGTCCTTCGCTTCGGAAATGCCATCCTTGAGCCGCTCTGGAACAACACTCACATTGCCAGCGTGCAAATTACCTTCAAGGAGAACTTTGGGACCAAGGGACGAGGAGGATACTTCGATGGCTACGGAATCATCCGCGATATCATCCAGAACCACTTGCTTCAGGTCCTTAGCATTGTCGCCATGGAGCCTCCAGTGGCTGTTACTGGAGAGAACTACTCCAATCATGTGCGAAATGAGAAAGTGAAGGTACTTGAGTGCATTGCACCGGCGGAGCTCGAAGACTGTGTTATGGGCCAGTATCTGGCGGCCAAAGATGGAAGCGAGACCTCATATGTGGGCGACCCGACCGTCCCTAACGATTCCGTCACCCCAACCTTCGCCGCGATGGTTCTCAAAATCAACAATCCCCGATGGGAGGGGGTTCCTTTCGTCCTCAAGGCTGGCAAGGCCCTCAATGAACGCAGGTGCGATATTCGCATCCAGTTCAAGCAGCCCCCTGGTTCAGGTGCCATGTTCGGTGGCATCGACGTCCCTCGCAATGAGCTGGTCATGCGCCTCCAGCCCGACGAGGCTGTCTACATGAAGCTCAATGTGAAGGAACCCGGTCTGCAGACTGCTCCCGTCACGACTGACCTCGATCTTACCTACAAGTCGAGCTTTCCTGACGCAGTCCTGTTTGATGCCTACACCCGCCTCATGCTGGACACGCTGCGTGGCTCCCAAGCCGCCTTCGTCCGTGACGACGAGCTGCGCGCGGCGTGGAAAATTTTCACACCTGTGCTGCATAGGATCGAGAGGGAGAAGATCAAGCCCATCAAGTACGAGTTCGGCAGCCGTGGGCCCAAGGAAGCAGATGAACTTTTGGCCAGGAATGGATTCAAATACAACGCCAATTATAAGTGGGCTGGGAATAACTAAGGGACTGGATGAATTAACGAAGAAATATTTATAAAAGAAGAGACCGAAAGGTGAGGGATTTAAGAGCATGGAGAATTTACTCCCTAGTACGTGAACACACAAACACAAAACTATGCATACATCATGTATGTGCATAGGAATTCCTACCAACACTAGATATAGTACTAGCTAGTACGAGAAATTCTTAATATCATGTACTCTCTCGTACGTATGCATGAATGCTGTAGCTAGTAGAGTACTAGCAGGTATTCACGTACGACTCCTACCAGCCAGTGTGAAAAACTATAGTATACGAGCCCAGTAAAAAATATGGCCATCCAAACCATCGCCCCGCCCCACGTCACTCCGTCGTCAGAGTTGTGGATCTGTTCTTGTTCTGCCCCCATCATGCCATCATCGCCCCTCACCGCCGCCATCATCGCCCACCATCCATACCAGAGACCAGCAAGCAGAGCTTCGCGATCCCCCCCTCCCCCCCGGCGATGATATTTCTACGCGGATCTCGACCCCGCAAACGGTCGAGGCCGCCGAACGTCGCGTTTGGATACATGCACACCACTGGTAGCACTTTCGGCACCCTCACCGGAGCCCTCCTCCTGTTCCTGCCGCAGTCGGCATCCTTTGTGACCGTGCCCTCCGCGCGCCCTTCGCCACCGCGGTCGCCACCGCTGCGCGGGCCTGGCCGTTGGCGCGCCGCGCTGTCCGCGGGCGCAGGCGGAGGTGGCGATCCCTGCTCGGCACTGGCCGACGCCCGGGCCGAGCTCGCATGGATTGCCGAGCGTTCCGCCCCGACCTTGCCGTCGGTGGCGGCCGCGCAGGAAGCGGAGGCGATGCTTCTAGCCATGCTTTCTGACTACTCCAATGGTATCGATGGCACCGTCCGGCCCGATCGCGCATGCTTCGAGCTCGTCATGCAGGCTTACCTCAACCTTGGGAGGGCGAGGTTTTTGGACGGCGACGGCGCTGGGGGCAATGGGGAGGAGGTGTGCTCGGCCGACAAGGTCGTGTTCCTCTGCCGGGCGATGGAGGGCCTTTGGGAGGAGGAGGGACGACCGGCGGAACTGGCCCCTACAATCGACACCTTCAACGCTGCCCTCGGGGCGTGCGCCGCCTGCGCGGGGCCCAGGGCGGCTCGGCGCCGAAGGCTGGAGAGGGCGCAGCAGGGGCAGCAGCAGGGGCAGAGTTCCCCCCGCATTGACTACGCCGAGATGGCCGAGGCGGTGCTGCGGCGGATGCAGGATCTGTCCACAGAAATCTTCGACCAGGGAGGCACCCAGAGTGCTCCAGCGATGATCGGGGTGGGACCGACCGCAACTTCGTACTCGCTCCTCGCGGCGGCGTGGGCTCGGCAGCAGCCCATGGGCGCTGGGGGGACGTCGTGGGCGGGTTACGATCGCCACATCTACCCCTTCGAGGACGGTGCCCCCTTCGCACCAGAGGCCGTGGACGGACGGTGCGCCGAAAAGGCCGAGGAGAGCCTCCGCATCCTCGAGGCCATGATGGCCGAGTGGGAGGGAGAAGAAGAAATAGCAGATGATGGCGGCAGCGCCAAAGTCGATGCCCTTGAAGATGCTAACACCAACGAGGAGCTTCCTTATCTCCTCGCCGAAGCATACGACGATATCCTTGCTTCTTGGGCGCGGTCTGGCGTTGCTGGATCTTCCTCCAAGGCCGACGATGTGCTGAGGAGGTGGGAGGGACTGGCCGATGATCTCGACGAATGGACCATCGACTCTAGGATGTGGGAGCAGGGCGGAAAGGAGGCACTCGACAACGATGACCGGGAGGAGGATTTATCCCCTCTCTCCGTCTTTCCTACTTCCGAGGCATATACCACGGTCATCCTGTCCCACGCAATGTCCCGTTCCAATATCGGACCGGTCAAGGCCTCGGACTTGCTGCAACGGACGTTGGATCTCTACGAGAAGGGGAAATGGGGAGAGAATCGACCGGATCTCGTGGCCTTCAACGCAGTCATTTCGAGCTGGGGCAGCTCCTCTGACAAGGGCGGGGCAGAACGCGCCGAAACCCTGCTTAACCGGTTGGACTCGCTCAGGACCGATTTCGAAGATGGGCGGTACAAATACCTCTACGCCGATACCGTCAGCTACAACGCGGCGATCAAGGCGTGGTGCTCTCGAGTGACCCGTGGGCGGCAGCACAATGCCACACCCGAGGGTGAGAATGCCATCCGCAGAGCGCAGTATCTTTTCGAGAGGATGGAAATCATGTGCACCTCGGGAGAGAACCCGAACGCCTGCCCCGACGCTCGAACATATACGACCCTAATATATGCGTGGACCCGAAGCGGTATGGGGGGAGAGGCAGCTGATGCGGCCGACTCTCTACTGAGGAAGATGGAGGACCGCTACGCTAGGGGCAACGCTGGATGCCGCCCGTCAATCAAGGCGTACTCGGCCGTGATCCAGGCGCATGCCAGGAGCGCCCGAGGCCCTGACGGAGCAGCAGGTGCGCTGGCTCTGCTCGAGCGCTTAGAGGAGCTGGCGGAGCGCGGGGGGGTCAAATGGGAAGGCATGCAACCGGACGTGGTGACATACTCGACGGTCGTTGACGCAATTGCAAAGTCGAGGATGGACGGAGGCGCGTCGTTGGCGATGGACATCCTTGACAGGGTGGAGGAACTCTACGACGAGTCGGCCGACGAGGCGAGCCGACCAAACGTGAGGCTTTACACCGCGGCAATAGACGCCCTGGCGAATTGCGATAGGGAGGAGGGCAACGCGCAGCTGGCCATGGATGTGATAGCCCGCATGGAAAGTTTCGCTGCGAAGGTTGGAGGCAAATGTGAGGATCTCGTTCCCAACTCTTACACGTACAATTACGTCATACGTTGCGCGGCCAATACCGTGGGCGATGCCGGTGCCAGGAAGGAAGCCTTTAGGGTGGCCCTAGGGGCCTTCCAGTTGCTCCGCAAGTCCTGCGTCGACGGCGGCCCCAACAGCTTCACTTACGGCTATTTCCTCAAGGCCTGTACCAAGCTCTTGCCGTTCGGCGATCTCAGGAGAGACGTCATGGTCCGAACGGGGCAGGAGTGCTTCGCGGGGGGCATGCTGACTGACGAGGTCCTAGTTTGGCTGAAGAGGGGACTTTCGTTGGAGGTGGGACGAGAATTGCTTGGGGATCCTGACCGATACCAATCGATCCGAACGAATGATCTGCCAGCCGAGTGGAGTCGCAACACTGGAAGGAGGGCCAGGCGAAAAGATTGAATACAGCGACAAAAAATATGGCTTACCCTGTTACCCTGTTGTTTCTAATGCCGGGCGTCTTCAGCGCTTTTTGCCCCCTTTCTTCTTCCCCGCCCCGGCGGAGAGGCCCGCCGAAAGCAAATCGTCCATGCCGGCGGCTGCCTTCTTCTTCTTTTCGGCCTTGCTGATGCCGCCGCCGCCGGCACCCTTACCGCCTCCGCCCTTTCCCGCGAGCCTCTCCATGATGCCCTTCGCGGCCATCTCGGCCCCGGGGAAGCACTCCTCGACGTCGGCCTTCCCGTGCTTGCCCATCGAGTGCTGCTTGAGCTCGGTATTTGTCTTGGTCGCCTTCAGCTCCACCTTGCAGATCGAACAAGTGAGCATGATGGCCTCGGCCTTGGTGCGAGGGGGCAGCCTTCCTGTCTCGTCGCCGATGCCGGCGGCTCGGTTGGCCTTCAGCTGCCGCGCGCGTGCTCCCTTGTTTGATTCGGGCATGGTTGCGGGCAACCTTTAACTTTCGGGTTGGTGGGTGCGGGTGCGGGTTGGGCCGGTTGGGCGATTGTGCGCCAGCCGAGAAGGCGACCTTACATGAAAATACTGTACCTTTCCAAGGTCTTTATTTTTATTCACCGACACTACAAACTGCGGAAAAAAGTATCATCGTCATAATACTTATGCATAGTAATATACTAGCTAGTAGAGTAATATTACTGCTACTACTACTAGAAGAGTAGGTAGAATGCATACCACCTATGGATACTACTAGCTAGTATGCATACTACTAGAGTCGTAGTACGAGCTCGTATTAATACAGTATGCCTCTCGCTCGACCTCGCAAATTGTTCACCCCGGGTGGGTTGGCCGCCCCACCTCACTTCGGCTGAGGCGGACCGAAGAAAGCGCCGACGATCTGCTCGGCCGGGCTAAGGGCGGGAAGCTGGACGATCTCCCCCCCCAACCCCCCGACCCCATAACCGGGGACGCCATCGGCGGCGCCACCTCCCAGGCCACCGAGGGATCGGCTGATGGACAGATACAGATCCACGTCGATCTCTGCGTTAGGGTTGGTCGCCAGGTTGAGCACGATGGCGCCGAGGAGGAGGGTGGTGCCCCCTAGGGCCGCGACCAGGGCCGTCTCGCCGAACGGACCGTAGGCGCCCTCGTCGATCGAGGGTCCGTCGCCATCGCCGTTAGAATCGCCGTCCGAGTCGCCGCCTCGCCCGGCGGCCCCGAGCGCCCGGGCAGGTGCGGAGGGAGGGTGGCGTTTTCGGCCGAGCGGGGGGGCGCAGAAGGCCCCCCAAGCGTTCACTGCCAGGGAGAGCTGTGCAATTGCGAATTGAATGAGGCGCGCCATTGCCGTTTGGATTTCTAGGGCGGTCGAGGGGGTCGCATGTCGCACAGGAAAGGGAAGAAAGTGACTACGAGACCGTAGTCAGGCTCTGGCTGTGACGGTCCAACTGTATAGGAGTCGTACTAGCTAGTATGCATGCTATTATATTATACGGTACTTACCAGAGTACTAGCTGAGAGTAGTACGAGCTAGTATGCATATACTACAAAGTAGCTAGCACTGTACTCCTACTAGAGTACGTATCCGACACAAGACACATACGAGCGTACATAATATACTAGCTACGACTCGTAGTAATATTATACTAGCTAGAGTATTATATGCGTTCCATCCGATAACATTTCGCCGTCTCTCATGGCGAGCGCCTCCGCCTCCGCCGCCGGCAGCGGCAGCGGCAGCGGCAGCGTTGTGGATCGGGCAGTCCTGCCCCTCCTTACGGCCCTCCT
>Ga0315315_10006852_pt1 | contig 10528 bp, 6 predicted proteins | sample M140m3416metaG_FD_203699 | JGI IMG/M metagenome (GOLD analysis project Ga0315315, IMG submission 203699) | Ammonia-oxidizing marine archaeal communities from Monterey Bay, California, United States - M1 40m 3416 | ecosystem: Environmental > Aquatic > Marine > Intertidal zone | place: USA... | reverse complement strand
GGCTTGGTAAAGTGAGGCAGACGGGGAGTGGTTAGCCGTTGTTCACTGAAGAAGTGGCGACGGAGGCTGGAGCTAAACGGCCATCAGTCATTGTCTGCCAAACGCCTTCGCTCAACGTTTATCAACCACCATTCCTCCAATCGTGATTCGGTCAGCGGTATGATCCACGGGTTGACATTTCCGTGTCCGACCATCGGTGCTTAGATTCGGTTCAAAAACGGCCCGCGTTGATTATTTCCGGGACGCTTTGGTTCTTTGTCATCGATTGCATGTGGTGCAGCAGCGCGTCTGTTTTGGCAAAGATTGAGCCACACAGGAAACGAGTGAGGTGGCTGTACTCATGACTCATGCGTTGTGAATTGGTTCAAGGGATTGGATGCTGTTCTTCAGGTGTTCACTCAGGAAAGGTTTGAAAGATCTGTGAGGTGTATCGCACTCATTGAATAGTGTATATATGTATACACAATGTCCGCTTTAGATGCTGGCATTGCTCTCAGCCTGTAATTGCCGATGCTTCTGTTCGAAAAGATGGCAATTTAAAGGCTTTGTATTCGGACAATTGTGTTTTTGGTGATCTGAAAAATTAGCTATTGGTGTCGTGTTTGCCCCCTAATTGCGATTGGAATCACTACGAATCCGTTGATCAGCCGTGAAACCCGATGGAAACACTGGAATTTGTGTTCAATAATGAACCAGAATGCGATAATTAGGTACTGTTGTAAATGAAATTGGATAAACCGAATTGAGCGTAGACTCGGTGGTTTTGCGGGAAACGGATCATGTCAGGCAAAGGACGTATGAAGACTCGATTCTGCGACGGGATTAGCAGACGTGATCTGCTTTCCGTTGGCAACGCAGCTTTATTTGGAACCGCTTGGAACATTCCGGACCTCCTGCAGGCGCAGGAGCATGGCGTTACTACTGACGACAAAGACGATGTCTCTCTGATTGTCGTGTTTTTGCGAGGTGGCCCGAGCACCATTGACATGTTCGATATGAAGCCGAACGCTCCCCTTGAGGTTCGCGGAGAATTCTCGCCGATATCGACAAATGTGCCGGGTATTCAGCTGACGGAACATATGCCTCTGACGGCGCGACAGCAGGATAAGTTTTCTCTGATTCGTTCGTTCACTCATCCCAATTCCAGTCATGGACTTGCGGATCACTACATGCTCACAGGGTATCACCCTACGCCGGCCTTCAATCCGAAGTTGCTTCCGAACAACGAACGTCCGTCTCACGGTTCTATTATTTCCAAGGTCAAGCAGGCACGAGGTTCGGTTCCTCCGTATGTTTGCCTTCCGGAAATGCATAAGAGCGCTGGTGCAGCTTATCTTGGTCCCAATGCGGCGCCATTCGTGATTCAGGCCGACCCAAATGCACCTGACTTCGCTGTTCCGGACCTGCTGCCACCACTGGTTATTGATCCCACACGGCTGGACGCTCGAGCGGAATTGAGAGCGCAGCTTGGTCGCTTTGAGCACGCTGCTGAAGAAGCTCATAATCGCAAAGCAAATTCATTCAGCGTGTTCCGCGAGAAGGCGGTGACGTTGATGGCATCAGCCGAAGCAAAACGAGCATTCAATATTGATGCAGAGTCGACGTCCGTTCGTGATGAATACGGACGGACGACCCTGGGCCAAAGTTGTCTCATGGCTCGTCGGCTTGTGGAAGCCGGTGTGCGTTGCGTCACTATTCAGCATGTGGACTGGGATACTCATCAGGAGAATTTTCGACTACTCAAGGACGAGCTCCTGCCGGCTCTGGATGCAGCGATGGCAACGCTGTTCAAAGATCTCGCTGATCGCGGCATGCTTGAAAAGACAATGGTTGTTGTGACCGGCGAATTCGGACGCACGCCAAAGATCGATGCGAACGCGAGTGCCGGGCGCGGCCACTGGGGACCGGCATTTACCGTAGCCATCGGTGGAGGTGGAATTCAGGGTGGACGCGTCATTGGCAAGACCGATGCTCACGCTACCAAACCAATCGAAGATCCTCATGGTCCGGAAAATCTGGCGGCGACAATTCATCGGCAAATGGGAATTGACCCGGATGGCGAGTTCCATTCTGCCGAAGGGCGACCATTCAAAATTGTCAATGACGGTAAGGTGATTTGGCCCCTCCTGTAAACTGGTCCTATTTCAAAGCGCTCTGTATTAAGCGGAGCACGTTCATTGCGACAGATATGCCATTTCCGCCACTGAAGTTCTGCTGTGCAGTTGCCGTCGCCCTGATTGTGATGTCAGGGGTTGTTACTTATGCCCAGACGTCGCAACCGGCGGCGTCTTACATCTTTCCAGCGGGCGCCCAACGGGGGCAGTCGGTAGACGTAAGAGTCGGAGGACTTTGTCTGCTGAAAGATCCGTGGTTTGAAATTTCAGGGGCAGGGGTGGAAGCACCGAGGCGGTCGCAAACCGGTGATACGATCTGGTTTGATGGCCCCATGCTCACTGGCGCGGTATCACTCAAGCCGGATGAATGCCCAAAGGATCATCAGACGCTGATTACTGTTGCCGAGGAAGCTGATTTGGGTCTTAGGCCATGGAGAGTCTGGACTTCTCAGGGAGCGACCGCGTCAAGAGTCTTCGTCATAGGTGAACTGCCTGAAATCATTGAACATGAAATTGACGGCGATCCGATCCCCGTGAATGTCAAGCTTCCTGTCACGGCGAACGGACGCATCTTTCCGCGGACTGATCTTGATATCTGGACATTCAGCGCGGACGCCGGCGAGACATACACAATCGAGCTAAATGCAAAGTCCATTCTCTCTCCGCTTGACGCTCGCATTGCCCTGTATGCAGATGGAAAACAACTGGCGGATGAAATCGGGGGCGGAAACGAAGATCCCGTTATTCAGTTTACGGCAAAGGTTAGCGGCCGTCATGAAGTACATGTACATGACATTGGATATGGCGGCAATCAGTCGTGCGTCTATCGTTTGACGATTCGCAGGGGGGTTCACACTTCGTGGGTGTATCCGATGGGCGGTCGTCAGGGCGTTGCAGCAGAGGTTGAAGTCGGACTGCACTCGCACAAATCGAAAGACAATGCAGCGAAGTTGTCTATCAGTTTGAATCCATCTGATGTCGGTATCGTTCGTCAAAGGTTGATGATTAACGGACACGAAACAGAACCAGTCCGGCTGGATGTGAGTAATCTGCCGGAACGTCTGGAAGTCGAACCGAACGATAAGCCGTCAGAGATAACTCCGTTGGCAACTCCAGTGATGCTCAACGGTCGAATAGACCATCCCGGAGATGTTGATCTGTGGCCCGTTGCGGTGTTAGCCGGGCAACGGTTGGAATTGCGACTATCCGCCGGTCGCCTTGGTTCAAGTCTGTTGCCCCTGCTTGATGTTGTTGATGCCGACGGGGCCACTGTTGCACCAACGGACGGGCAACCACTTAAAGATAACTCAGCTTCGGCCGATGTGGCTCTTACCTTTGACCCGATCGAGGACGGAATTGTCTGGGTTCGAGTCAAAGATCGTTTTGAATCACGCGGCGGACTGAAATTCGGCTATCGACTGCAGGTGGGAACGGCGTCGCCCGGTTTCTTTTTACAACTCGGTGCCGATGCAATTACTGCTGTTCGAGGCGCCGAGACTTCACTTCCGATTCGAGTTGAACGGTTTGGTGGTTTGAGTGGTCCGATCACAGTGGAGGTGTCCGGAGTGCCGCAGGGAACGGAACTGAGCGACCTTGTGATTCCGGCCGACAAAGATGAATTTTCCATCACATTCAAGCCATCAGAGACGGCACTGATCGAGGGGCAACGTCTGCAGATTCATGGGACTCACACAGACGATGGTGTGACAACCAGGCGGATTGCAACGAAGAGACTTGCAGGAATTGACGAACTGATTGATTCCGTCCTGTATAATGTGTCGGTGGCGACACCGTTCAAGATTAAGAATCGTGGCCCGTATTGGGCACGTGTTCATGCCGGCACCGTCTACTGGCATCCTTTCACGGTGGAACGAAACGGACACGAAGGGCCGATCACAGTAGTGATGGCCGACCGACAGCGACGGCATCTCCAGGGTGTGCAGGGGCTCGGTGAGTTTCATGTTCCTGCGGGAGTGACTGATTTTGAATTTCCATTCTATTTGCCGCCCGGCATGTCTGCGGACAGACTTGGACGTTGTCTTGTGATGGCAATTGGTGAAGTTATCGATGAGAAGGGGAATCGTCACCAGGTCGTTTATGCTGATGGCGAAGCATGTCAGGCTCCAATAAATCCTAAGGCTGCGCTTTTAAGTCTTGTTGTAAAGCAGACCTCAATTTTTGTTCAGCCGAACTCCACAGCAGAGATACAATTCAATCTGCAGCGTGATAGCCGTCTGACGCTACCCGCAAAAGTGGAAGTGATCATTCCCAGCCATGTTAACGGCGTCGATGCCGATGCCGTTACTTTGCTGCCCAATGACAGTAAGGGAATTCTAAGTTTGCACATTGGCTCGGATCCCGGTCCCTTTAATATGCCACTCACACTCCGCGCTACAATCATCGAAAACGATGATCCCGTGGTGGCTGAAGGTACGATTGTGATTGTCGCTGCAGCCAGCCAAGAGTGATCGACGCCTAAGGTCGGAGCACGTCGGGCCAATGGCGTCGGCCTCGCTTCCTGCCAGTATGTTCCGGAATTGTCAACACCAAGGCAATAATCTTGTCGGTCTGCTGCGTGGGTTGTCGTGATCATATCCACGGTCACCTGCGCAGAGATGACTCCGTGTTTCATCAAATTAAGCAAAGATCGCCTTGCTACCCGCTCTGCAAGTCTATCCTGCGGACAACGCGTCCAGAATCTGTCGACAGGCTCCCGACGTGTTCAGGGCATAGAAGTGAATTCCGGGCACACCTTCGGCTTTGAGCTGTTCGCATTGAGCGAGTGCATGCTCAACTCCAATTTCAAGCTGAGCGGCCTTGTTGTTCTGAACGGCAGCCAGACGAGACGCCAGGTCATCGGGAAAGGAACTGCCGCACATCGACGTGATTCGCTGAATGCGAGCGTAATCTGTGATTGGCATGATCCCGGGTACAATGGGGATTGTGATTCCTGCTTCGCGGCAACGATCGCGAAATGAAAAGAAGCAATCGTTGGAAAAGAACAGCTGGGTGACCACAGCGTCAGCACCCGCGTCGACCTTGCGTTTCAGGTTTTGCAGGTCGATCTCAAAACTGGATGCTTCCTGGTGTTTTTCGGGATACCCAGCGACTCCGATTCCCCAGTCCGGGTAATGTTCCCGAATAAGTTCCACGAGTTCATTTGCGTACTGCAGGCCTCCGGCGACTGCTTTGAATTCGTTCTGTCCCTCCGGCGCGTCACCCCGCAAAGCCATGATATTGCGAATGCCAGCCTGATTGGCTGTGGTGAGAATCTCAATCAGTTCATCGCGAGTGGATCCAACGCAGGTCAGGTGTGCCATAGCCGGCCGTTGCAAATCGTTCTGAATCTCCTGACACCACTGAACCGTCCGGTCCTGAGTCGATCCTCCTGCACCAAATGTACACGACACAAATGCTGGCCGGTATTTGACCAGTTGTTTCAAATGCCCGCGTAGAGCTTCATCGCCTTTCTCCGTTTTTGGCGGAAAAATTTCGATAGAAACTACGAATTCATCACCTGAAAACACATCTGACAAACGCATGAACGGTATTTTTCATCTGGGGTCTGAATTGATGTCTCCCACCCTCTCGGGAAACGATTCTGCTGCATGTCGCATCCTAGGCCATTTTTGTCTCTGCGAAAACATCGAAGGAACGAACGATGAGGTACATTAGGCAACTCGCATCTATTCTGATTCTGTTGGTTTGTGGCTGTGCCGAACCGCAGCCCAGCGAAAGTTCGGCCACCAACAAGGACCAAAATTCGGTCAAGCTGGCTCTCAACTGGTATCCGGAAGCCGAGCACGGAGGATACTTTGCTGCCGATGAACTCGATCATTTTGACGCAGCCGGGCTGGACGTGGAGATCATTCATGGCAGACCCGGTGTGTCGCGATTGATCATGCAGGAACTGGCAACAGGGCGAATTGATTTCGTGATCTCCAGTGCTGATCAGGTTGTGGAACAGAGGGCTCGCGGGCTGCCAATTGTTGCGTTGCTGGCTCCCGTCCAGAAATCCCCCAGATGTATCATGGTTCATGCAGCATCCGGTTTCACATCACTGGAAGATCTGGCCAACGTGGAATTGGCGGTTAGCGAGACTCGACCTTTTGCTTTGTGGATGAAGAAACAACTGCCCCTGAAAGACGTCACGGTGGTTCCGTTCAACGGCCTGGTTGGTGAGTTTCTCGCCAAGCCAAATTTCGCCCAACAGGCTTACGTATTTAGTGAACCATTTATTGCCCAAGAACAGGGCAGTGATCCTGCTGTGCTCATGCTTTCAGACATTGGGTACAACCCGTATGCTAGTGTCTTGGTCACGTCTGAGGATGTTCTCAAGAACCAACCAGACCTTGCAAGCGGCATGGTCAATGCGAGTCGGCTTGGCTGGGCAGCATATCTGGACACGCCGGATACGACGAATGGCCGACTTCATCAGGAGAACGCAGACATGAGCCTTGCTGCTCTTGCTTACGGTGCGACGGCTCTTCAGAAATTGTGCCAAACAGAAGACAATGCCCCACTCGGAAGTATGACCGCTGACCGCTGGCAACAACTCATCGACCAATTGGTAGAAATCGACATCATTGAACCCAACAGTGTGCAATCGCATGACTGCTTTCGAGTGTTGCCATAGCACGCAACGGTACAGATGTCATGGCGGAGTCCGGACTGTGAGTGTGCTTGCTGGCTCTCACCGCATCTGTGCAAGCGCCGGCTCCACCGGTAGTTCTGGTTCAATGCATCTGTGCGTAGATTTTGTGATGCCGAGACCTGGCTCGAGCGGAATCGGGCGATGGCCATTCCGCACCGGGGGCAGTGGCTTGGCAAAGAGCTCAGCGTATTCGTTGTCGCCCCGTTCCTGCACCATGAAGTCGGGGATTGATGCGGCGATCTGAAGACTGGCGGCAAGTGCACATGGCCCCTGTGGATTGTGTCGCGCCAGAGGTGTGTAGTACGTTTCGGCCATGCCGGCGATAATCTTCAGCTCTGTGATGCCGCCCGCGTAGCAAACATCCGGCTGCAGGATAACAGCAGCTCGTTTCTCCAGCCCCCCCCCCCCTGAAGCCCCATTTCGTGAATATCCGTTCACCGGTGGCAATGGGAATGTGGTTTTTTTTCGCAAGCTCAGCCATCACGTCCACGTTGAGTGCCTGAACAATCTCCTCGTAGAACCAGGGGTGATACGGTTCGAGAGCCTTCATTAGCAGCATGGCGGTTGGCGGCTGGACGGCTCCATGAAAGTCGATGCCGATATCAACTGCTGAGCCATGTTTTTCGCGCAAAGCCTTGAAGCGTTCAGCAACTTCATCAACGAACTTCAGGCCTTCGACATACTTAAACGGCGTGCGAGTGGTTCCGGCGCCAACCTTCATAGCTGTCACGCCGGTTTCTTCACTGACGTGCCCATAGACGCGAATTCGATCACGAGTCGGCTGCGAAATAAAACAACACCATTACTCCGTGAGATCGGTCAATGACTATTGCTTGACAATCACTTCGTGCAAATTGAGCAGAAGTCGTACGGTGACGGTCCAGGCTGCGAATTCTGCAGAGATGACGGCATTGGCCGACTGTGCCGCTGCGGTCAACTCAGCTAGGGTGTCAGGCCACTTTTCCAGATGATTTTTTTGTTCCAGATGAAAGTTTCGGAGCGTCTGCAGCTCATGCGGATCGGGCGACCGAGAAGTGCAAATTTCGAAAGCGAGTGCCAGTTTCTCGTCCAGTGATGTTCCTTGTTCAGTCAGGATCTGCTCTGTCAGCGCGCGGGACGCCTCCATTGTCAGGCTGTCATTCAGCAGCGCGAGGGACTGAAGTGGCGTTGTCGAACGGGGACGCTGGACCGTACACGTCAATCCCGGTGGTGCATCAAACAGGGAAGACATTGCAAACGGGGACGCACGCTGACGAAATGTATAAAGGCTACGGCGATACTGGTCACCACCTTCGCTGGTGGACCACTTGAAGCCACCGAAGCCGGCAAGGGCGCCGGCCGGTTGAGCGGGGAATACGCTCGGGCCACCAATCCTGCGGTTGAGCAGCCCGCTCGTTGCCAGCAGGATATCACGCACCATTTCTGCGCTCACACGATGTCTAGGTCCTCGACCCAGTAGAATATTTTCCGGATCACGATTCTGCTGTTGTAATTTTGTCCGTGATGACTGTTGCCACGTCGCTGAATTGACAATTAGTCGATGGATGGCTTTCAGATTCCAGTTCTGATCCATGAATTCGACAGCAAGCCAGTCCAGCAACTCCGGATGTGAAGGCAATTCACCCTGATAACCGAAATCCTCGGGCGTATTTACCAGGCCTCGTCCAAAGTATTGCTGCCAGATTCGGTTGATGATCACTCGCGCAGTCAGGGGATTGCGACGGTCGACGATCCACTTTGCCAAAGACAAGCGTGATGGTGTATCGTTATCCGTTAGCGGATGCAGTGCATCCGGGACACCAGCTGACACGATGCCGGCGGGGCGGCGGTATTCACCTCGCTCGTGCAGGTGTGTGCGGCGCGGCAGCGAGCGCTCCGACAGGATCATTGTTGTGGGCAGTTGTGGTCGGTCCGCACGAAGTTCTTGGATCGTCTTGTTGTACTCGGCGAGTTCTTCCGCAACCGACAGGTAATGCTCTTTCAGCTGACCAATCTCCTGCTCGCTGCGTTTGGCAGTGTCCGCCAGCAAAATTGCATCAATTGCCGGATTACGCAGGTTTGCACTGAGGGTTTGTTCGTCATCGGTGACAAACAGTCGAAATCGTCCCAGTGTCTGCTGGTGCAGAAAATTCTGCAGAATCGTAATTGTGAGTTTTGTCATGCCCGCGGCGACGTACGGTTCATCGTTTTGGAACACAGCGACGTGTCGTTGTCGTGCTGCATTATTGGTATGCCAACTCGTTAGACGGTTGTCGTCGATCGCTTTGTCCACGGTGCGTTTCTCGTTTTGATACGTTGCATCTGCACGGACGAAATTGAAGGATTGAATTGCAACCCCGGAATCATGCAGTTGAGAAGCAGAGAGCGATTGTGCGTCGACGTCAAACTCCGTGACGACAAATGTGCCGTCACTCATAACGCTGCCTCGACCCGGACCGTGGTTCGGAAGTCGTGGGTCCGGAATTGCTTCCAGGCGAAAACCAGTGATTTGAAGCAAATCGGTATCGCAAACGATTTCATACGTATCAAGCTCTGGTCGATCCCCTGTGACCAGCAGAGAACCATCTTCAAGGACTGTCATGGTAGCATTGTTAGCCGAAACTGCATGGCGGGGACGAAGCAGCTGCCAGCGCACTGCAGTTTTGGATTCACGTTCGATCCACTTGGCAAACTGCTTCTGCAGGTGTGCCTGACGTCGTTCCTGTTCAGAATCAGCCGATGCACCATTCGTATTCCGCAGCTCAGTGTCCAGTGGGAAGTGCTGTGGTCTGTTGGCTTCCATGTGCGCTATCCGGGCATCGATTTTTGCCTGCCGAGTGAGGATGTCTGCGACGGGAACTTCCAGTTCCGGTTCGTCGGCGTTGTTTAAGAGCGCGAAGAACTGAAAATATTCTTCCTGAGTGAACGGGTCATATTTGTGGTCGTGGCACTGTGCACAGGCGAGAGTGAGTCCCATAAATACAGTTGCGGTTGTGTGGACACGATCAACAATTGATTCGTAACGGAATTGCTCCCAGTCGTGGGCCCCTTCTTCGTTCATGAACGTATTGCGGTGGAAACCGGTGGCAATCCTCTGCTGAGTTGTTGCGCCCGGTAACAGATCCCCGGCCATCTGTTCGATGGTGAACTGATCAAAGGGTACGTTCTTGTTGAAGGAGTCTATGACCCAGTCGCGCCAGGCCCAGATCATGCGGGGTCGGTCGACTTCATAGCCATTCGTATCCGCGTAGCGTGCGCCATCGAGCCACCACACAGCCCAGCGTTCACCGTAATGAGGGGATTTCAGCAGTCGTTCCACGAGTCGTTCCCAGGCGTCAGGCTGATTGTCAGCAAGAAAGGCATCTATTTCCTCTTTCATTGGTGGCAGACCTGTCAGGTCCAGACTCAGCCGGCGGATCAGTGTCGTCCTGTCCGCGCGGAGCGATGGTTTAAGATCTTCGTTCTGCAGTCGCGCGGCGACAAAGCGATCGATTGGATTCCGGGACCATTTCTCCTTGAGTGGCACGGGCAATTCGGGGCGGACGGGCGGCTGGAAAGCCCAGTGCTCGTCCGCTGTTGCCGCCGGCACTGTCATGAACAGCAGCACCAGCGAGAACAGCAGCACCAGCGATCTGTCGCGAATCGCGAATGGGGTATTCATTGTGAGACACCTCGAAGCAACAGAATCTGACTGTTTGTGAATCCGAACAGGGAAACAAATATTGGGAAATTGCGTGGCCAACGCTGATTGACAGCTCGGTTCAACATCGTCTCAGAGAAA
>Ga0315315_10006847_pt1 | contig 10530 bp, 15 predicted proteins | sample M140m3416metaG_FD_203699 | JGI IMG/M metagenome (GOLD analysis project Ga0315315, IMG submission 203699) | Ammonia-oxidizing marine archaeal communities from Monterey Bay, California, United States - M1 40m 3416 | ecosystem: Environmental > Aquatic > Marine > Intertidal zone | place: USA... | reverse complement strand
AGAGATAATAATGTTAAAGCTCTATTTATACAATCAAATAATACTACTTATGGTGTATCAATTACCAAGAAATTTGGTGCTGAAACTATGGCTAGGTTTATACCTGATGGTCCAGTTTATCTTTATCATGATAGCTTAACTAAATTTTATACTACGGCTACTGGTGCATCAGTAATTGGTACACTTACTGGTAGTGTAAGTGGTAACGTAACTGGCAATGTTACTGGCAATGTTACTGGAAATGTAACTGGAGACGTTACTGGAGATGTTACTGGAGACGTTACTGGAGATTTAACTGGTAATGTTATAGGTGCAGTTACTGGTATTACTTCTCTCTTAAATACAAGTCTAGTAGTTGGTGGAGATAGTACCCATAATATAAATTTTGCTATTGATAATGAAATTAGATTTGGTACAGGTGGTTTTTATAGGGTAAATATAAATAACAACAATTTATCGTTACGAGATGGAATAGACTTAGTATTTGAAGGTGCAACAAGCAATGCATTTGAAACAACGTTAACAGTTGTAGATCCGACTGCAGACAGAACAATTACCTTACCTGATGCAACTGGTACTCTAGCATTGACTACTGATATACCTCAAGGAGTAGTAACCTTAACAGGAACAGAAACACTTACAAACAAAACCTTAACAAGTCCTGTTATAAATGCGTTTAGTGGTTCTGGTAATGCTTCTATTGCTGGTGACCTCACACTCCTTTCTACAAACTCAGGAAGTGGTACTGATCCACAATTATATTTATATCGAAATAGTTCTAGCCCTGCCACCTGGGATTATCTTGGTGCAGTTGTATTCCAGGGAAAGAATGATGATAGTTTTTTAGAAGACTACGCATCTATTCACGGTCGTATCAAAAACCCTACATTTAATAATGAAGAGGGAAGGATTGAATACTACATTACAAAGAATGGAACAAGCTATCAAAGTTATGCGTTTGATGTAGATAAGTTATTCTTACTTCAAGAGCAAACTATTGAATGGTATCAGTACGGCAACACTCTCTTTGACGTAAGACTACAACCTTTAACACCAACTGCAGACAGAACAATAAACTTACCAAATGCAAGTGGTACTTTAGCATTGACTAGTGACATAGCATCTGGACCTACCGAAGTAATAGCTGGAACTAATTTAAACGGTGGTGGAACATCAGGTGCAGTCACATTAAACCTTGATGCAGCACCAACAGGAATAACTTCTATCGGATTAGATGCTAATAAACAAATAAATTTTGGCACTTCTGTAACAGTAGAACTTAAAACAAGTTCTAATTCTCAATTAAATATATCAGAATCAAGTAGTAGTGGTTCTTTTTTAAATGGATTAATGATTCCAAAACCAAATACAAACTTTGATATAGGAGTTAATCCTAATATAATAACAGGTTATGCATTTCGAGATGCTTATTTTTCTGGCAATGTAAAATCAGGAACATTTGAAACTAGTAGTGGAATTATAAATGTTAAAAATGCTGGAGCACAATCGGAAGTAAGATTATATTGTGAAAATGGTAATGCACATTTTGCTGCGTTAAAAGCACCAGCACACGCAGCCTTTAGTGGTAATGCAACCTTAACCCTACCTAGTACCACTGGAATATTAAAGTCCACTGGATTAGAGACTATTTGGATTCCAGCTGCAAACATGACACCTAGATCAACTAATGGTTTAATCTTAGCTCGTATAACTTCTAGCGGTATTTCTTATCCAGAGTTAGAAGGATTTAAAATTAATAGTACTAATGTAACCACTAGTTGTTTGGCAGAATTTACTGTAGCAATGCCTAAGTCTTGGAATGGTAGTTCTTTTACTGCTCGTCACTTCTTTCTTAATCAATCAGGTTCAAATTGGACCGTATCTAATTTTTATATAAGAGCGGCTAATTGGGCATCAGGGAGTTCAACAGCTGTTGGTATGGGAACTGCTGCTAATATTAGTAGTACTACTGTACCTAATAATGTACGCATGGCAATCGATACTGGAAGTTTTACTGCTACTGGAGCTACGACTGGAGATGGAACTGATTTTGTGATATTTCAAGTTTATAAAAACACTTCAGGTCTTGGAAGTGCTGAGTATTATTATTTTGGTTCTCAAATATTCTTTACAACTGATGCATCCAACGATACTTAAGGAGATTAAATATGTTTACGATACTGGGGAAAAGAAGGAGTAGTACCGCTAGTCCTTTAAGTGAGTCGTTCACAACTACTGGATCTTTTACTTTTACAGTTCCAGCTGGAATAACTTCTATTTCTGCAGTTGCGGTAGGCAGTGGTGGCGGAGCTTCAGGCTCAAGCGGAACTAGTGCGTATTCAGGTGCTGGAGGTGGCGGTGGTGCTCTCGCTTATGGAACTCTTACAGTAACTCCTGGAGAAACTTTTTCTGTAGTTGTTGGAGCAGGTGGCTCTGGTGGTGTTTCTGGTCCAAATCACAATGGATCAGCTGGAAATCAATCATATTTACAAAGAAATTCTAATTCTAGTTATTTAGTTAGAGCAACTGGAGGAGCTGGTGGTGTTTATGGTAATTCAAGCCTTGCAGCTGGTGGTACTGTTTTAAACGGCACAGGCGGCAACGGAGGCACTGGCGGTCAATCACGAAATAATGACGGTGGTGGCGGTGGCGGTGGTGCTGGAGGTTACTCTGGTAATGGCGGTAACGGTGGATCTTCTAATACTGGAACTGGAACTGATGGAGCTGGAGGTGCTGGCGGAGGTGGCGGAGGTCAACAAAATGGTGGCACTCAAAATAATGCAGGTGGTGGTGTTGGAATACTTGGAATTGGTGCAAATGGAACAGGTGGCATACCAAATAATCCTGGAATTGCAGGTTCAGGGGATGTAGATAGTAATGCAACAAATGGTCGTACCAGTGGTTTCGGCGGACTTTACGGAGGCGGTGGAGGTGGTGCTGAAGATGACACTGCTAGAGCTGGCGGTGATGGAGGACAAGGTGCTGTTAGAATACTTTGGGATGGAACGCAATATCCATTAACTCCTCCATTACCCCCAGGACCAGTGATAACTGGTTTACAAGTTGAATATACTACACCTGGAACTTTTGCATTTATACCTCCTGCTGGAGTCACTAGTGTATGCGTAGTTTGTATAGGCGGTGGCGGTGGAGGAATGTATTATAATGTCTCTAATAGCGGCTTTAGTTATGCCATGCAAGGTGGAGGAGGAGGAGGACTTGCTTGGAAAAATAATATCTCAGTCACTCCAGGAACTGAATACGCAATTACAGTAGGTGCTGGTGGTCTTTTTGGTGCTTACTCTGGCGGATCAACTGCAGGTGGAGCTAGTTATGTTTCTATGGTATCCGAGGCTCTTCTCAAAGCTTATGGAGGTAATCCAGGAAGATATAGTCAAACTGTAGCTGGCGGTGTTGCTACCTTCAGTGGAGGCGGCGGTGGAGCAGGCGGAAGCTCTGTTGCCTATATGGGTTCTGGCGATGGACCTAGCGGAGGCGGAGGAGCAGGTGGCTACTCTGGCAACGGTGGAAACGGAGGAACTCAAACTTCTGGTCGATTACCAACAAACGGATCTGGCGGAGGTGGTGCTGGAGGTGGTCAGCCTGTAGTCGATCGTAGATCTGCTGGCGGTGGTGGAACTGGTCTTCAAGGGCAAGGAAGCAATGGAACTGCAAACTCTACAACTGGTGGAGGCGGTGGCTCTGGTGGTAGTCAAGGATCGTCTATTCAAAGTGCTAGTACTGGTGGTAACTATGGTGGTGGAGGTGGAGGGTCATCTTCAGTTTTTTATGGAACAGGTGGAAACGGTGCTAATGGAGCAGTGAGAATAATGTGGGGAGCTGGTAGAGCTTATCCTTCAACTAACACTGCAGATCAATCTGCTTCGGCTTCATATCGTGGTATTTCTAACGCAAACGTACAATATATAATGTCAGCACAAGCTGGAAATAATATTATTGCAAATACTGCTATAGATTTATCTAATAGTTATACAACTGCATATACAGGAAATTGGACATCATTAAGTTCTAGCACGGCAACTTCTTATACTAACAGTGCTGGTGCTACAAAATATTATTATCCTTTATCAGCAGGTGCAACTCTAAAGACTGTAAGTGATACAAGTGGAAATGCAGATATTATATCTAATGGTGGAATGACATATTGGATTACTATGATTGCTAATAAATCTGGAAGTGGTTGGAGTAGACCTTGGAATTATTTTAATTTATCTTCTTCAACAACTGCAGGAAGTGGCGTAACTAGTACTGGTCAGTATCAAGGACCATTAATGTTTTATAACAATTCCCCTTCTTTTAATAATTTACAATGGAGAAAACCTTCTAATAATAGTAGCTATAGTTACGCATACACCACTACTCTTTCAGCTTCCACTACAGCAACAATAACTCTTGTAGTTAGTCAAACTAGCTCTGGTGCAGCTAAATACTGGTTAAAAAGAAACGGAACTGCTCTTACTAATGCAGGTGTATTTTCCTTTTCTGGAAGTGGCGGCTATGGTATAAATACAACCAACAATAGTGCAATTCCTGCTTTTGCAGATAATATATATCAACCCTTAGAATCTTTTGATGGTATTATGGAATCAGGGTTTGCCAATAGACCTTATACAGATGCAGAAGCTTTAACTTTAGTAAATTCACTTGATACTGAATTTAAATTTTAGTAGGAGACAATATGATAACATATAATTTTGAAAAATATAGAGCAAATGCTAATAATAAAATAGAAGGTATCTATTGGAATATAAGAGACAGTGACCATTCTGAAGAACACTTTCAGATAGGTTATTACACTGGGGTGACACTTGAAGAAGAGTTAACCCCAGAAGAAGCCATAACATTAGTTAAATCGACCATTGGAGAGGAAGAAATTATTAATATAGAATCTGAATTTCAACAACAACCTTCTTTAATTGAAAAGTTAGCATTAGAAGCTCAATTACTAGCAGAAACAGATGGCGATGGAACTATTGAAGAATAACAAAACGGAGGACAATATGTCAGAAGAAAAAATAACCATAGACAAAAAAGAATATAAACTAGAAGACTTTGATGATAAACAAAAATATCTAGTTGCTCAAATTAAAGATCTCACTGATAAATCTAATAAAGTTAAATTTCAGCTAGATCAAGTTGAGATAGCAAAAGTAGCATTTATCAAAACCTTAACCCTATCTATAGAGAATGAGAATGAAACAGAAGATGGAGATAACACCTGAACTAAGAGTTCAAATGGATCTTCTTGCCCATGAAAAAGAATGTGCAATTAGATATCAGGCAGTGGATGATCGACTGCGAGGTCTAGATAAGCGTATGTGGAGACTAGAAGCTATGTCAATGACGAGTACTTTTGCAGTAGTCGCATTGATAGTGGCTATAGTTATGAAGTAATGGAGCTAGTCTTTGTTCTTATAACTTACTTAGGAACAGCAAAGATCGATCAATCTTATTTTAGAAGTATAGATGAATGTCTATACTTTGCAACTAGAGTTAATAGTAATACAACAATACCAACAATTCAGCAAAGTACACCGAGGAAATACACTGCTGTATGTGAACCAAGGAAAGTAAATAAAAAACAAAAGGTGTACTAATGATAGATCCAGTAACTATATCGCTGGCAGTAGGAGCAGCAGGCAAAGCTTTCTCTGCTATTAAACAAGGATTTGCAGTAGGCAGAGACTTAGAACAAATGAGTGGAGACCTAACAAGATGGATGGGAGCGGTATCAGATGTTGATCATGCAGAGAAACAAGCAAAAAACCCAGGACTGTTTGATAAGCTTTTTGGTTCAGGAAGTATTGAAGCTACTGCATTTCAAGCTTATGCAGCAAAAAAGAAACTTGAGGAACAAAGATACGAACTCAAGGTTTTTCTAAACATGACATATGGTCCAAAGGCTTATGATGAGCTATTGGCTATGGAAGGTCAAATAAGGAAAGACAGACAAAAACAAGTTTATGCACAACAAAAGCTTAGGCAACAGTTTGGAGATGGTATAGCTATCTTTATATTGCTATGCATAGTCATAGGATTTATAGGATTGTTAGGCTCACTGTGGTTTAACAAATGAGTGTATATACGAGTGGTGATTATCGTCTAGAGTTAGACAAGCAAGGAAGGTTGTATTATAAAGAGATGTTAGCATTTTTTGGTGATACACATTTAGCAATATCAATGTTCATAAGAAATAGCACTGATATCGATTTAAATTTAAAATTAAGAAAGAGGATAAATATAGGAGTATGAAATGTTTAAAGAAAAATTATTACAATTTAGTGTTATTAAGTATATCTGTAATGTTGCTAAGTTCATGTGGTATGGGTGTTGCAAAAACTGCATTGACTGTACCTGCAAGTAAACACTGTCACTTGGAGCATTTATAATGTTAACGGCACTTATAGGACCAGTCAGTAATCTTCTTGGAAAGTTTATAGAAGATAAAGACATGAAGAATAAGCTAGCTCACGAAGTAGCTACGATGGCAGAGAGCCATGCTCAAGAACTAGCCAAAGGTCAACTATCTATTAATCAAACAGAAGCAAAACACAAGAGCATATTTGTAGCTGGTTGGAGACCCTTTATAGGTTGGACATGTGGAATAGCCTTGTGTTGGCACTTTGTGCTTGCCCCTGTGACTATATTTGTATGTGCATACCTTAATGTGATCATACCAGAGCTACCTACTTTTGACATGGGTTCTCTCATGACTGTACTTATGGGTATGCTTGGTCTCGGTGGTTTGCGTACATATGAAAAACAAAAAGGACTTACTAAATGATTGTAGACGAATTAGAATTATTCAAAGATAGCTATTTAGCCAAAGCTCCTATTATTGGATATACACCTCTAAATAATGTCGTTAGAGATATATTTGGAATATATGGTTATACTCAATTTTCACAAGGTGATTATCAGGTTCAAGTTTTTGTTGTACCACCACATAAGATTATACCAGAGCATACTCATCCTAATGTCGATAGCTTTGAAGTTTATCTTGGTGGTCAAATATTGTTTAGTCATAGTGGTAAGTGGTTAAGCACTAATGAGCAGTTAACCGAAATGGATGAAAACAAGTGTAGCGTGATAAGAGGAACTACCGTAAGGGTTAAACCTAATGACCTACACGGTGGTTGTTTTGGACCTGCAGGTGGCGTATTTATGTCTATTCAAAAATGGCTTAATGGAGTTAAGCCCTCTTGCGTTAGCTTTGATTACGATGGAATAGCACTCGATGAAGACCACAAAGTAGAATATGGAGAGATAGAGCATAAAGAATTAACTTGGCGAGATGCAGCCTCACTTGAAAACATATCTCCCTTTTGGGAAAAATAGGAGTATAATAATGTGTGAGACTTGTGCACTGTATGAGTGTGTAGTAGAAGAATGTAATTGTAAATGTCACGAGGAGAATGATTATGAGTGGAAAAAAAGTACCATTGAAGAAGAAGTCAACAGTTAATGCCTCTGGTAATTATACTAAGCCTTCCCTAAGAGCTAGCATATATAAAAGAATACTTGCTGGAAATAAAGGAGGGAAGCCTGGACAGAACTCTGCAAGGAAAATGCAGATGGTGGCTAAAGAGTATAAAGCTAAGGGAGGAGGTTATACATCGTAATGGCAAAGACTAAAGAACAAAAAAGTTTAACCAAATGGACTAATCAAAAATGGAGAACTAAAAGTGGAAAGAATTCTATCCAAGGTAAGAACGCTACTGGCGAGCGTTATATGCCAGCTTCAGCTGTTAAGTCTCTCACGAGAGCTGAACACGCTTCAACCACTAGGGCAAAAAGATCGGCTATTAAAAAAGGTAAACAGTTTGCAGCAAACACTCCTGCAGCTAAAAAGAAGATAACTAAAGCGAGGAAAGCATGAGCAGATTAATAGAGACATTGAGAAGACATGAGGGTGTAAAGAACACATTATATAAATGTACTTCAGATAAATGGACAATAGGTGTGGGTAGAAACCTAGAAGATGTAGGATTATCTGAAGAAGAAATTGATATGTTATTACTAAATGACATAGTGAGAACAAAAGAACTCATGGATGACTACATACCTTGGCATAGAGATTTAGATGAAGTGAGACAAGAAGCACTTATTAACTTCGTATTCAACGTAGGCATAGGCACTACAATGAAGTTTAAAAATGCTATGGCAGCATTAGAAGAACATGATTACGATACTGCGGCTACTGAAATGCTAGACTCAAATTGGGCTAAGCAAGTAGGCAGTAGAGCAAAAGAAGTTACCCAGATGATTAAGACTGGCGAGTATCAAGACTAGCATAAAAAACGCCCTTTAAGGGGCAGTCCGTCATTAACAATAGAGGTAATATTATGCTAAGAAATAGAAACTATGAAGGTCCAGTGATGACCATTTCTCAAGAAATAGATGAGATGAAATACAGACAGAAGGGAGAGACCTTCGATGATAAAATAAAAAGAATAGCTAAGGCTTTATCAGATGGAGACGAACATAGATTCGTTCTAGAAGATATATTAGGAGAAATGAGATTCCTTCCTGCAGGTCGAGTACAATCTGCAATAGGTTCTAACCGTATCACTACTGCATATAATTGTTTTGTATCAGGAGAGATAGAAGATAGCATGGAATCTATCATGCAAAGAGCAAGTGAAGCTGCAGAGACAATGAGAAAGGGTGGTGGTATAGGCTACGACTTTAGTAAGCTAAGACCTAGAGGAGACCATATAAAGTCTCTTGATAGTAAGTCTAGTGGACCTATCTCATTCATGCAAGTCTTTGATGCTGTTTGTCAAACAATAGCTAGCTCAGGACATAGACGAGGGGCACAGATGGGTGTTCTTAGAATTGATCATCCTGACGTATTAGACTTTGTTCGAGCTAAACGTAGTAATGATAAGCTAACTGGATTTAATATTTCAGTAGGTATTACAGATGCATTCATGGAAGCATTAGAGAATGGCACTGATTATGAGTTATTCTTTAACGGTGAAGTGAGAGGCACTCTTTCAGCACAAGAAGTGTGGGATGAGATAATGTCGTCTACTTGGGATTGGGCAGAACCTGGAGTTTTATTTATTGATCGTATCAGTGAAATGAATAACCTATGGTACTGTGAAGATATATACGCAACTAATCCTTGTGGAGAACAACCGCTACCAGCATACGGTGCTTGTTTATTAGGATCATTTAATCTTACTAAGTATCTTGAAAAAGAAAAGAAAGGTTATGTATTTAACTTTAAACAATTTAAAAAAGATATAAAGCCAGTTGTGCAAGCTATGGATAATGTCGTTGATAGAACTATTTATCCGTTAAAGGCACAAGAAGATGAGGCTAAAAATAAAAGACGTATGGGTCTAGGTGTTACAGGCATGGCAAATGCTGGTGAAATGCTCGGATATCCATATGCATCTAAAGAATTTATGACATGGGCAGAAAAGATATTTGCATGTCTAAGAGATAATTGCTATAAAGCTTCGGCTATGTTAGCAAAAGATAAAGGTGCTTTCCCATTATATAGGAAGGACTACCTCAAGAGTAACTACATTAGATCGTTACCAGCTTCCGTTCAAAGTCTTATAAGAGAACACGGAATCCGTAATAGTCATCTTACATCAATAGCACCTACAGGTACAATTAGTATTGTCGGTGATAACGTTAGCGGAGGAATTGAACCTGTCTTCAGTCATAAGTACGATAGGACTATACAAACCTTTGATGGACCGATTGTTGAGACCGTAAAAGATTATGCGTACTCACATGGAGTCGAAGGTCGCACTGCAGATAGTATCAGTGTTAATGATCACTTAGATGTGTTATTATTAGCTCAACACTATATTGACAGTGCATGTTCAAAAACTTGTAACGTTAGTGGTGATGTGGACTATGATTCATTCAAACAAGTATATGTTAATGCATGGAAAGGTGGGGCGAAAGGGTGTACTACGTTCCGCATTGACGGAAAACGGTACGGAATCTTTAACGAAACCGTGGAAAAAGAAGCGAAGGTATCTGGCGAGAATGAGGAAGTGGCTCAAGAAGAAGACAAGGCTGAAGCTTGCTTTATCGACCCAGCAACTGGCATTAGAGAGTGTGCTTAGAAAAGAATTAAAGGAGAAGTAAATGACAAAGGATATTGATAATATAATTAATGTTACTGATGTAGCATCTAAAGGTGTTGTGTTTGATACTCCTCCTGCAGCTCTTGCTCCTAACATAATGACAAATGTTCGTAATGTTAGGTTTAAAGATGGTGCAATTAGAAAAATGGAAGGTGAGTTATTGCTTGATGAATTAGAAGTAGATGACGGAGATGATAATACAGGTGGCATGGTTAGCACTGTACCTGCAGGGTATAAGCTTGGAGATGTCCAATACCTTGCTGTTTGGGAAGAACCAAGTATTTCTCCTGATCAATGCTATTATATTACTGTTCGTGATTATGTATTAAAAAGTAGTAGTGCAATAGTAGGTCAGAAAGTATTTATTCAAAATGCAATTAAAAAAGATCAGAAT
>Ga0315315_10006846_pt1 | contig 10530 bp, 7 predicted proteins | sample M140m3416metaG_FD_203699 | JGI IMG/M metagenome (GOLD analysis project Ga0315315, IMG submission 203699) | Ammonia-oxidizing marine archaeal communities from Monterey Bay, California, United States - M1 40m 3416 | ecosystem: Environmental > Aquatic > Marine > Intertidal zone | place: USA... | reverse complement strand
TTCAACCACAAGGGCGTCAAGTATGTTTGGCAATTGAACTCCTTCTGGAAAGCGAACGTCTACGACTGGTCCGATAACCTGTGATACGACTCCTTGTTGTGTTGACATAGTTTTGTGTCTGGCTTGTGTAATCGAGTGCAAAAATACAACACGTGAAGTCGATTTCAAGCATAGAAGAACATAACTTTAGGCATAACTTTACAACCTTGAAAGTATACCACCTCACAGACGGGATTAAAACAGAAAAACCCATCGTTTTAACGATTGGGACTTTCGATGGTGTACACGCCGGACACAGGGCTGTTATTCGAATTTTGGAACAAAAAGCGAATGAAATAGGAGGTGAAACAGCACTGTTAACTTTTCATCCACACCCCAGAGTTGTTCTTCATCCGCACAACCACAAATTAAAATTATTAAATTCACAGGACGAAAAAATAAAACTTTTAGGGAATACTGGCCTTGATCATTTAATCATGGCGAGATTTGAAAAAGATTTGGCAAGATTAACACCGCTAGAATATGTGCGGGGACTTTTGGTGGAGGGGATTAGGCCTGCCGAAGTCGTGATCGGGGATGACCATCGATTTGGCAGGAATCGAGAAGGGTCATTTGATGATTTAAAAGAAATGGGGGTGATGTTCGGGTTTGGCGTCACTGCCTTAGATGCTGAAAAGGTCAGTAACGTGAGAGTAAGCTCAACGAAAATTAGAAAGGCCATCTATGAGGGTGAAGTGGGCTATGCAGGCACATTGCTTTCCCACCTTTTTCCAATGTCAGGACGCGTTGTAAAAGGGGATCAAATTGGGAGAACACTGGGGTTTCCAACCGCAAATCTTCAATTAAAAGATGAATTAAAAATTGTGCCTGCCAATGGCGCATATGTTGTTTGGGCAAAAATTGAAGATGGAGATTGGATGCCGGGTATGTTAAATATTGGAAATCGTCCAACAATGAACGCATCAGAGGATACGATCGAATTACATATCATAGGGTTTGAAGGTGATTGCTATGGGAAACATATTGACGTACAATTTGTAGACCGACTTCGTGAAGAAAAGAGATTTTCGGGACATCCTGCATTAAAAGCCGCGCTTGATCATGACAAACTAAAAACGCTGTCAATCCTTGCAAACATCAAACCTCCCCAACAATGAAGCGTACTTTGTTCCTTGGGGTAATGTTCGGGTTATTCAATATTGCCATTTGCTTTCCACAAATGCCAGCCCCCATATATGAATCTATAGAAGAGGCACAAATAGCATCAGCAAATGGATTCCAAATCACTCGGCTTGACTTAACAAAACAAAAATTAAAGACGGTTCCTGAAGAAATTAAGGCTTACAAAGAACTCGTGGAACTTCGGCTCGATAAAAACCGAATCGTTGCAATACCCGCTTGGATCTCCCAACTCTCTAAATTGGAACTGTTCTCTGCTGAACGCAATAAACTTGATGAATTCCCATTGGCCATTTTGGCACTAGAAAACTTAAGACTCGTCTATTTAGGCGATAATTTAATCCCGGATATACCCATCGATATTGATCATTTGGGGGATCTTGAATGGCTTGGGCTTTGGTCTAACCTCATCAGGAACTTTCCCGCTTCTCTGAGTAACATTCAAAACCTACAGACCTTAGACCTTCTGCATAATGACATGACATACCTGGAACAAACCTGGTTGCGTGAGCTTCTTCCTGATGTCACATTGGAACTTTCTGAACCATGCAACTGCTTGTTCGATGAGTAGCCCGGACAAAGCATTAAACATCAAGCGTAAGCCACTTAGGATTGTTCTCACTGGTGTAGAAAATTCTGGGAAGTCAACCTTAATCAAGCCACTTTCCGAAAGATTTAACTGGCCCTATATCTTAGAACTCTGCCGGGAAAACGCGGAGGTATTGCATGGAGAGGAAACATTTAAAACCTTGCAGGAATTGCACAAGCTCAATGAAAATGAAGTGGCACAGCTCCTGTCCCATACACATGCAAAGGGAATCTTTTGCGATACTGGATTAATTGCGTTAGATGTTTGGTCAGAACTCGCGTTCGGAAAAGAAGTATCAGCGGATAACACTCAATCTACTTCAGATTCAGAGGTTGATTTATATCTGTTATGTGCAACCGTGAAAGAATGGGAGCCTGATCCGATTAGACTGCTTCCCGATTACAATAAGAGAGTTGAAGTCAATGTCCGGTTTCGGGAGAAACTGGAAAAAAGAGGGCTTCCATATGTGTTCGTTCCGATACTACCTACGGCACAAAGAGTGGATTTTATTGAAGAAGTAATACGTTCTCGATTTGATGTTTAGCTCCATACAAACCAAACTTTTAGAAGCACTCGCAGTCGTCTTTTCACTCGCGTATACTTGGATGTATTTAAAGGGGGAGCTTCCTGAAGGATACATCTTTGCTGGATTAGGCGCTGGGCTATTTGCTTTCCTGTGTTGGACGCGGAAAATATATGCAGAAAGTGCGCTGCAGTTTTTCTATATAGGGATGGCTGTCTACGGTTACAACTTGGTCTCTGAAGGCGGAACAGCTGCTGATCAAATCAGCCTATACACACATGCTATGTGGCTCTCAATGGCTACTTTGGGCACGGTGTTGTTGGGTCTATTTTTAAAACATTCTACAGATGCCGCAATGCCATACCTCGATGCTTTGACCACGGTATTCAGTCTCGTGGCGACATGGTTGATGATCAATTTGGTGCATGAAAACTGGATATATTGGATCGTGATTGATACTGTATCGATCTATCTATACGCAAAAAGAGGACTCAAGCTGGGCTCAGTCCTCTTCGCATTATATCTTCTCCTTGCACTCGATGGTTACTTTGAGGCGATTTGGATTTTCTAGTCAGCCAAGAAGCAATCTAGAAACCTGATTATCTAATAATAAACTTGACAGGAATCGTGTATTGCACACTCACATTCTTACCACGTTGCGAACCTGGGTCGAACCGTGGCAACGATTCAACAACCCGCTTCGCTTCCTTGTCTAAACGAGAATCTACTTCACGTAACACCTTAACGTCCTTTACTTTCCCATCTTTTCCGACCACAAAGTAAACGAATACGGTTCCTTGAATCCCTGCATCCTTTGCAATGGGTGGGTATTTGGTGTTTTTGGACACATACTTGATGATCTCCATTTGAGTGCATTGATGACGCTCATCTCCCCTCATCGTTTTACATTGAGCAAGGGCAGGCATGTTCTCTACAATCATAAAAGGGGTGTCATCTTCGACGTCATCGTCCTCTTCAATAATTTCGATCTCAGTATCCTCATCTAATTCGATGTCTTCAATCTCAAGTTCAATTTCAATTTCTTCTTCGTCATCCACAATCTCAATCACAGTTGTTTGTTGAGGGGGCGGAGGCGGAGGCGGAGGGGTAACAATGTTAATTGGTATCTCCTCATCTTCAAGAAGGTCTGCTTCGTAATTCAAAGCTTGTCTCGTAATCACGTCGTAACTGGTCCAAGAAAGTGCAATGAGTACGAGTGACAACGAAGCTATAAATCCCAACGCTCTCAAAGTGGAGCGTTTGTTTTCTATGTCTGCTTGAGTGGTTTTTCTACTGATCATGTGATGACATTCTAGAATTCGAAATTAATACATCCGAGGGGATTTGACCCGGAAAAACACCATACACTCCGCGAAAAACGACAAACGCGAGGGCAGAACCCACGCAATCTGCAACTATATCAAGGAAATCAGCTGTTCTTCCAACAATCAATTCTCCCTGTATTATCTCAAGTATTGTGCCAAAACCCGTACAACTGACCAAGATAATCAGCATTAAAACAGGGATTTTATATGGGAAAAGGTGCAGTTTCGTAAAAGCGACCGACATAGAAAGCGATAAAAGTGCGAACGCACAACCATGAACTATTTTGTCAAAATGAAATTTTGACAACCACGAAGACGGATCAACGTCTGATACAGGAACAAGATGCATGATGACAATCAACACCGCCAACACACATGGTGAAGCGAGGGTTCTGTAGACTTTTATTGAATCTGGGATGGACACCTAAATGAAATCTAATCTAACATTTACCCAATAGACGCTTTATAAGCAGCCGCGTCCATTAAACCTTCTACGTCAGATGGATTTGAAACGTGTACCTTAATAATCCAGCCTGCACCATAGGGATCGTTGTTTATTAATGATGGATCATCATTGAGTCCGTCATTCAATTCGATGATTTCACCTGTGATCGGTAAAATGAGATCACTGACGGTCTTTACCGCTTCTATGGTGCCAAATACTTCTTCAGCTTCAAGTGTTTCTCCTTCGACTTCTACTTCAACAAACACGATATCACCCAACTCTCCTTGAGCATAATCAGTCACACCTATGGCTGCAATATCGCCATCTATTCTCACCCATTCGTGGTCTGCAGTGTAGTATAAATCAGAAGGAACATTCATCGCAAAGAAATTTTATTCGTGCAAAAATAGTCTATTGTGTCAGGTTGAAACGAATCGCAATACCTGAATTTATATTCGATGTATTAAATGAGGTCGATATCTTCGCCTTTGTAATCTGTTGGTCGTAGAAAGCACGAAGCGTGACTTTGTCGCTAATCTCAAGATCTCCAGAAATTTTAATTGAAACAAGCGTTTGACCTGCGGTCACTTGGTTTTGACGCTCTACCATCTTGCGTATCACAGTACTGTTATCTCGTATATTAATGTCACAACGAATTAAGAAGTCAGTTTCTTTAAACATCTTTATGGGCAGCTTACCATAGGTCTTCAAAAATGGATTGCGAACATCGGCAAACTTGTAACCTACGCCAATCACAATTCCTTTGCTCTTCGTTTCTGTAATCTGATAATTTGCAAGTCCAAAACTCACGTTTCGATCTCGCGTGATTTCGACCTTGACTTGTGGCTCATTGTCTGACGCAGTTTTAATCGTCATATCCAGACCTATTAACGGTGAAAGTTGCTCCGTGATACTGACCGTATTGTACTGACGTTCGGAAATATAATTCGAGTAATCCCCATTATCAACTGCGGTAGGAAGTCCATTATCATCCTCGGTATACTGGAGGTTTGTCGTGTACGACGTACTCATCGTGGAGCGGTAAGTATGCGATAAATTAAATCTTTTAAAGGTTTTCTTGAGAGAAGGTATTTTTGTTAAACCATCGTAAGTCACTCTCCAATTGGGTGCTACAGGTGCTTTCATGACATCAAGCGCTATTGTATTCGGGTCCAAACCTAAATAAGCACTTAAAAATGCAGGTATTGCAACATCCTGTGATGTCGGTCCCCATCCTTGATAATATCCTGTAGGATTCGCTTCATCTACATTGAATGTTTCAGCATTAAGGCGAGATGAAATCGTTAATCTGTTAAGCAACAAAGCATCCCAAATGTCAGAGTTATATTCTTCATCATCATCCATAAATGCCGTAGGCCATGACATTACAGTTGCCGTAAAGTTTCCTGTCTCATTAGGTGACTCATATACCCAGTCATCAGAATCTTCATCGTAACGGAAGAAACTCTGGTGGTTGCGAGATGTACTTCTGTTGGCTGTGAGTTCAATCTTAAAATGTTTGATCGGTTCGATATTCATTCGAACATTAAAGTTCTCCGTGAAAGACTCTGTATAGGCCTGATTTAAGTATGGTTGTTGCACCAACCAACCCTGTTCAGCGGCATTCATCGCAAAGTCAGCGTTCCTGTCCCCCAAAAGATCCGTGTTTTGATGTCCCACCAAGAAGAGCAATCCAGGCGCCTCAAAATTTTCATCAAAACCAGCCCATTGACTCGTTTGTCCATAACCTGGAAGTAAAATACCCTCATTGCGAGAAAATGTGCCACTGATACTTTGAATCCCCATCGCAAAACGAAGGATATGTTCTATCGGATTGATGTCCAGTTTCTTTTTTTCATCTTCTTCTTTCACCTCACCAAATCCATCTCTCCGCTCATTGCTCACATCTCTGTCGGTGGGACGTTTGGGGCGTTTGTTGTTAATTTCTTTGAGGTAGGGGACCCGGTTGTAAAATTTCAGGAAGTTTGCTTGTCCATTCAAACTCAGGTTACGTGAGTTTTGAATCGTTGCGCCTAATGTATCCTGAGCAAAAGGAGCCCTGTCCCAACGGAAGGAGCTTTGGTACCTCAAGTCACCCGTTACAAAATCCATCAGGGGAATCTTATCAAATGGCAACTTGTACGAACCATTGACATTGTGATTGTAGGTCGTCACTTCTCCTGCGCCCAATAAATTTGTTCTTACAGTATCCACGTAGAAATCGTAATCTGCATCGCCTTCAACAGGAATAACGCCTGCAGGTTCGCCCACAAGCGCACTTGCTTGTCCTGTATAATCGAACTTAAGGGCTTGAGTCATGTCGTATTTCACTGAATAATTCCTGTTCCAGTTCCAAGATTTGAGAACCTGTGTCTGAATCAACAGATTTGTTTCTACGCCAAGTAAATCAGCCGTATTGTTTCTCACTTCACTGGTCTCATATAACCGCTCCATTTGGGTGTTTAATGACACTTGTTTCGGGAGCAAGTAAAAGTTAAAGTCCTTCAGCCATTTGAGCAGTTCGCTTTCTCTAATAAACTTAATATTTGAGAATGGTTTGTGCTGCTTGGGTCTGTTCTGCCAATTGTAAGCCAAACCTCCCCTGTGCTCTCTATTCAAACGAAATTTGGTGTTTATATCTCTGCGATACAACTCGTTAAAACTATAGTTCCCAGTAAAATTGCTTATTTTAAGAAATGAAAACAGCCCTGAGGATTCTGAACCACCGCCACCGGAACGACCTCCTCCCCTGCCATTCATCATCGCTGCAGCACCACCCATGGACTCACGGTCAGATGTCACGTCATCCTTCGATCTCGAATCGCTTGTGTTTCGGTTGTTGCGATCACGAGAACCACCACCACCCGATCCGAATTGAGGGCTAATTTTAATGCTTGCAAAGTTGATGCTTCTCAGACGGTTAACTTCTTGGGTTTTATTTACGCGTTCTGGAGACAATTCAAGATCTTCAAGCTCAATGTCAGGAGATAGAGGGTCGAATTGAGGTGTGCTCACTTGCTCTGAATATCCAAGATACATCGGAAGAGATACCCCAAGATTTTGAGGGAGAAGTTTCCCGAGTTGAATCGTACCGTTTGCGTCAATTCCACGTATTGTTTCTCTTGAACGTTCTTGAACCCTTTGCTCAAGACCTCCCCATCCGGGCGTAGACATATTTGCAGCAACACTCACGTTTCCGAGATCTGCCAGCGTGGCGTTGACTCTAGCGACAGCAGCCCAACCCCCTTCTTCGTTAAAGTCTGAGAGACGCAATTCGTTTGCCCAGATCACCGCACATTTATTCAGACCATCATCTGAGTTACTGAACACATTGGCGTCCTTGTCAGGATTCCGAATCCCTATCATCACCGTCACCACATTGGCAAGGTTGGGATTTCCTTTTACAGAGATTCTAGCGGTCCCATCGTACTCCGAATATTCTTGAGAAAGCGGCTGCAAAGAAGGTCTGTTTATTTTCAAATTCTGCAATTTCTGCAGTTCTATGTCCATGTTGTTTTCCAGCGGCCAGATCAAATCTTCATCTCCTGTATACCAAGGTGTCACAGAAAGCGGAATCTCATACTCGTAATAGTTGGCATCAAAGTCACTGCCAAGTCGCACAAAAGCTGTCATGTCACCGTCATTTAAAGCAGTGCCATCTGGGCCCGCTTCAGCATGGAAATACATTCGCATACGCTTGTACATCCTCATGTCGTAATTGATATTTCGATAAGCAGCACGCGCGTCACCGTCGATAAGGTCGCAGACCTCCATCGCTAAAGACTGCTCATTAAGACGACGTTGATTTGCTGTAGCCACATCAATTTCTCGAAGAATCCCAGGTGGCGTGACATATGCCACTGGTTCGCGGTTTCCGTTCTCTTCAATATTTACAGCTGAGATGTTGAAAGAGGTCGATGATGGGTCTTCGGGTTCTACTTCTTGCTCCCCAGCCAAAGATCCCTCGTACTTTCTCCATTCTCCTCTCACAAGATCCATTCTCGCAAAACGCATCGTGACAGGTTGGCTCCACCCCTTCATAAATACACGCATAAAGCGAATCGATCTGAAGTCCGAAATACTTCCTACACGTTTTTCATATTCGCGTACTGGGATTTTAAACTGATACCACTTGATCGGCTTCTGTTCGTTAGAGGAGGCACTTTGACTTAATGTTTCATAGACGTCTGTAATATAATTGTTCCCCACATTTGCCTCGCCCAAATCTGAAGGGCGCATAGAGATTTTGTACTGATAATAACTTTCTATCGTGCCCAAGGTGATGTCTTGGTTTATATCCTCACTGTTGGGAATTGTTGTTGCGGTGATGGGATAACCATCTGGAGACCCCGTATTCGAGTTGCCCTCGTAGCGACTAAAATACTTATATCGATCTATAATATTTTCCTCCAGTGCTTGTGAAGTCGGGTTTCGGAAATATCTGAAGTCGTCTGATGAAGGATCGTTTTCAATGGTCGACATCGCTTCGGGAGTTAAAATATCTGACGCCTCTAATTCGGACAGCCAGTCTGCAAAATGTTCTCTTTCTACAGATGAGCTCATCCCGTCTAAGCCGACATCTTGCAATGAATAATTCCCAGAAGAATTATCGAATGCATTGACAACATTGAATGTCGAAGGGTCAGGATAGATCCCCCAAGAGCTCGTGTCTGTGGGGAGGTCAGTCGTTGTTGCTGAAGGCAGACCATTCTCAAATTCAAGCTGGCTATCGTTGAGAATATCTTCACTTACATTTCCAAGGTTAAAATAAATATCTCCACCTGTGGTGTTCTCTGAATCCTCATTGAAAGGATCCATGATCCAAAACTGAATAAACTCAATATTTGCGGCTTCGAAGTCTGTTGTTGTCAATGCCCTTTGAATACCTCCCCAACGTGATGAAGGATCTTCAAGACCACCGTTTTCATCAAATCCGGCTGAATATCCTGGCTCACCTTCAGGAAGATCATAATTATAAGGCCCCCGTTCGCTTGGCCAAAATGACAAGTCGAATGTGGGTATATTTCGAGGGGTTCCAGGCTGATAATCGCGGTTAGGGAATATTTCTTGCTCTAATATTTGACGCATTCTATGATCTTGCCTCACCTCGTCTGAAACCTGACCATCAGACAACCCACTCCCTGAATAAAACGCAGGGTCAATCGTATACCATGAAAGCGCAGCCCTGTTGTATCCATAAAGCAAACTGTCTTCAATCGCAGATTCTGGGAACAACTCGTTTTGAAGTTTTGGTGTTGAAGCAAGGAACCATCTTGAAACCGATCGGATATCAATCGTAGACTGACTTCCCTCAAAGTCGTCGATATATGCATTCCCTTCTTCACCAATGGCACGACTGTGACCGGGGATGAGGTAGGCACCTTCCGCACTCACATCAAGCGTGGAGGTCGCAGTAGTCTCATAAAACGGAAGTTTATCTACAAGTTCGGTAAGGAATCTACTCTCTGTTTGCCATGAGAAATCAGCACCCAGAATGGTGTTGTTCACGGGCTCATCTCCAATATTTACTTTCTGAGTAAGCGGGCGTTCACGCATATTCAAAAACGTAGCTCCTATTGTAAAATCATCACTTGCAACATAGTCGAACCTGGTCCCTACGAGTGTCTTGGTTTGAATGTTAAAGAGCGAATTACTTTCCAGGGAGACCCTTATGGTTTGGCCTGATTCCAGAAGACCATCATTAATAATTCTCACTCTACCTAAATTATAGTCCACAGTATAATCTCGGTTTTCAACCAGACGTACCCCACCCGCAGTTACCGTCACGGACCCCTCAGGAACATTCAGCGCATTCAGTGCGATTTCGGAACTGCTCTGCGATTGAAAGCGTCCTTTAATGTGGTAGCGATTCAAAGAAGGGATTTGCTGTGCTGCAGTCTTTGTGGAATCATAGAGGGGAGCAAAAACAAGCGTTTGAATGAGTGCCTCCGCCAAATTTGGGTCGCTTACCCTGGCCTCAATGACCTCGCGTAAATTGTCGCCAAAGGGCTCTACGGAAGGGAAGAAAATTCTACCGTTTTGACTGTTAATGGTCCCTCCTTGTGTCGCGGCATTGTCAATATAATCGAACACACCATCCGGGTTTGGCATCGTGTTGATATCCATCCTATCTAAACCCAAAAGCTGTAGCAAGAGTGTTCCATCCAGTGGGTCACGCGGAATGTAATTGAGATCTACCCCTGTAGAAGGATCATTGTACCAAATATCTAATCTGAATTCTTCCTGACTGACACCGAACGCTTTCATAGAATATACGTTCTTCATCATCCCTTCCCAAAGAGGTGACGGATCACCATTGCTTAGCTCAAGTTGGGTAATGCTCGATTTGAGCATTTTCAAGACCAGCGCACCCATGGCTTCATCCGAACCTGAACCTGTCGTATAACCATCTTGTGAGAGCGTTCCGACCTGATATGTTTCTCCATTCAGGGTGTATTCATAAGCTACA
>Ga0315315_10006845_pt1 | contig 10531 bp, 7 predicted proteins | sample M140m3416metaG_FD_203699 | JGI IMG/M metagenome (GOLD analysis project Ga0315315, IMG submission 203699) | Ammonia-oxidizing marine archaeal communities from Monterey Bay, California, United States - M1 40m 3416 | ecosystem: Environmental > Aquatic > Marine > Intertidal zone | place: USA... | reverse complement strand
TCATTATTTTTTATTGTTCGTTTATGCCAGCGGGTCCGATATTACAGTATCTTCCAGTATCATGGTCTGGCGTTCATCCGTACGGTGCGCAGAACGCGGACAATGTTTCTTCTCTACTCTCTAGTATGCATACTACGAGCTCGTAGTACTACGAGTAGTTACTATTTTTTTTGCAGAGCGCCGCACAGAAATTGAAAAAGGTTTAGTAAACGTCACAGTTCTCTTGACATCACTATTAGGTATAAGAGTTATTAGCAGTATCAAACAAGGAAAAGCGAATTTCTTAAGCACTACAAACGGACTCTGATATATAATCACAATTTAATTTTTAACGTTTGCTTCATTCTACTTCATAGATGCAATGGAATACATAATACTAGTGCATCTAGTTTATCAGACCGACATGCTCTTCTTTTCCTTGTAAGGTAGGTATTTATTTTACGAGCGTCAAACAAGGAAAAACCGAATTTTATTTGCACTACCAACGGAATTAGTCACAATTTATTTGTCAACGTTCGCGCAAGCCTACTTCATGGATGAATTCATCAGATCCGGCCATGATGTGCTCGGACAAGAGAGATGAGATATGAGATATGGCTAAGGATCGACATCAGATCCGTTATCTATTAGAGAGATCCAACCGAACATCAGATCCAATCAATGAAATTGATAAGGTCACAAAAAGTAAGAGAAAAATTACCATGATCTTCACTCGTCGCACCTTTAACTGTTTCCTCCTGGCCGCAAGCGCCATACTAGTACTACTAGTAGTAGGAGTATTCATCGACAGTGATGGCGTTGCGGCCTTTCAGATGCCGCTGACGCCGCGCCAAAGAACGACAACAACGGCGCTGGGCAGCAGCTACTTGGACACCCTTGATCCTTCGGCTGCTGCTTGCCCACACGCTGCTGCAGCATCTGCGTACGCCCCACCTGCATCAACGAGTAATGTGGACTACGATGCAGTAAGGCAGGAGCTGAAGTTGCTCCTCGACAATCCATCATGGGATGATGGCTCCTTGGCGCCCATCTTCATTCGCCTTGCCTGGCACTCCAGCGGAACTTATGACGCTGCTACCGGCACAGGTGGTTCCAACGGCGCCGGCATGCGCTTTTCAACAGAGGCAGCTGATCCGGAGAACGCAGGCCTCGAAGTGGCTAGGTCCTTCCTGGAGCCTGTGAAGGCCAAGTTTCCAGAAATTAGCTACTCGGATCTGTGGATCTTGGCATCATACGTTGGGCTTGAGTTTACCGGTGGTCCAATCATCCCCTTCTCCCCTGGTCGGACCGATCATCCTGACGAATCGTATTGGTCCTGTCCCAAAACGGGTGGCATGTCATACGGTCGCCTTCCCGCGGCTGAGAAGTACTGCTGCCCTCACATCGACGGAGCTGCCATTAACGGCAGCCTTGACGCCTCCACAGGCACTGTAAAGGGTTGGGAAGGCCTAGCCTACCACGTCCGAAACGAGGTATTCTACAGGATGGGTTTCAACGATCAGGAGATTGTCGCCCTTCTTTGCGGAGGACATGTCTACGGTAGGTGCCATCCCAACTTTTCTGGATATGCAGGTCCGTGGGTGGAGCACCCAACTCAGTTTTCCAACGAGTATGCGGCCGATATGATTGAGGACGAGTGGACGCTGGTTGATCATTCCGATACCTGGCTTGATGAGCTTGGGGCCTCTGAGCTCAGGCCTGCTCCTGGAAACCGTCAGTTTGTTAACAAAAAGCCTGGCAAAGTTGACGACGAGCCAAATCAGATGATGCTCCTCTCCGATATGATTTTAGCATGGGATCCCGCCTTCCGTACCTATCTGGAAGCGTATGCCGCAGATGAGGCAAGACTGAAGGCTGATTTTGGTGCAGCCTTTAAGAAGCTCACAGAGTTGGGATGTTAAAAGGCAGCTCTCAATGACAGCACTACTTTGAAAGCGAAGACGCCACCGCCTCGGCCGTCCTTTTCGGGCGCCCGCGCACGAGAAGGGACGGCATTCCTGGACGCCGCCTCCTCCTCAACGCGCCGATCATTGCACCGGCCCATATCGTATATGCGGAAAGGTAATATGTGGCAGATCAGCCTATGACGCCGAGTATAGGAGGAAACGAGGAAAAGTGAAGAAGTCAGCACTAAAATACTAGGAATTCCTATATACATGTTCTACTAGACTAATATGCATACTCCTAGAGTAGTAGTAGTATTAGGCACATACACATGTACTCTAGTATTAGCCAGCAATTAAGCGAAAGGAGTGTGTGGCAATGATTAATATTTTGTTACCAAAACCTCGTACTAGTAAAAGCTGTACAACGTGGTTCACAGCAGCGCCTGAGGACCGAGGAACCGATCCATTGAATTTGAGATTATCAAAAGTTGCCGAGGATAAGCATACTCTAGGAGTAAGAGTGACATCATCACATCACGTGACTTGCTTTACAGGCAAGCTTTACCACTTCCGGGGCCTAGTACCGCAGCGGCCTTCAATTGCCTCAACCAATATTCATTCTCTCCTCAAGGTGCTGCTGCTTGCGGCAACGCGGGTGGGCACATTGTCGGCATCTCGTCTCCTCGTCTCCACTCCGTCGTCATTGTCCCGCCGTTCCTGCTTCCTTCAACCCCCCGTGCGGGGAAAGTCGATACCGGTAGGCGGCAACATGTCCAAGCGCGATAACACTTGGAAAATATCGAATCCTTACCTTAAGAAATCAAAGAATCAAGATCCTACTGAGAATGTTCATCAGTCACCAGCGAAGCCCCTTTTCCAGACCAAGTCGGGCGGCGGAGCCAATGCACCGATTGACCTGACTTCGTCACCAGAATCCCCCCCTGCAAGAGGTAGAGCTCTTAGTAACGCAGGTAAAGACTTCAAGATCTTTTGCGACTTAGATGGGGTCTTGGTGGATTTTGACGCCGGCGTTCAGCGTCTCTTTGGAAAGCGTCCCGATGAACTGCACTCCTCAAAACTCTGGGGAGGTATACACAAGGCGACACCTCCGTTCTACGCCAGTCTCCCATGGACATCTGATGGAAAACAACTGTGGAATGCTATCAAACATCTCAACCCCGACATTTTGACGGGAGTTCCCCTTTCTAACAAGGCACGGCTCGAGAAGGCAGCGTGGTGCCGGAGCGAGCTAGGTCTCCCCACAAACCATGTAGACATGGCTGGGAAAAAGAGCGCTCACGAGGCTGTCTCCGGACGCAGACAAGAGGATATTGTAAATATTATAACGTGTTGGTCCCGAAACAAGCATTTCGAGAGCGGCCGAATGGCAGTCCTGATTGACGACAGGGAAGCTCTAGCCGAAAAGTGGAGGGACTATGGAGGGATATTCGTACATCACACAAGCACTCCCAAAACGCTTTCAGAGCTGAAACGACATGGGATTCTTCCAGCTGCCGATGAACTATAGAGATTTGTTGCAAAGCACTTAATGTCCTTAAACGAACCCCTAAAGCATAACCTCCTATCGCTATCTCTTTCGCTTTCCTCCCCTGTTCTTGTCCTTCTTGCGCTTCTTTTCCAAGTTGCCAATAGGGGAAACCTCGCCTTCTGTCATATCGGCTTTGCCTTTGACGTACTTTTCGTACCGTCGCAAAAGCTCTTCATCAGAGATATTGCGCCTCTCTGCCTTTGCACCCGACCGCTCCCTCGCCTTGCTCTCGACGGCTTCCTTCCATGTGTCACCGACTGACTTATTGAACCCGCCGAAAGACCTCCGACCGACAATTTCCGCGGCGACGCCGTGCACATCTGCAGCAGAAGCATTCAGAGGTATTACGATCCCGATACTCATCTCACTATCGTCACAATCAGTTGAACTGATTCCCTCGCTGGTATTCCATTGCATCTTTTCTGTCCTAGCTCTCTCCTCCGCCTCTTGCTTTGCTTGCTTCTTTGCCGACTCCTCGGCTTCGACCTTGCGCTGCATAAATCTCATACCCATTGTCCCTGACGACAGGCGCTTCTGTAGCGAACCACTCTTTTTGGGAGAAGAGCCATTATCGCCATTGGGCAGTGGAGAACGCGAAGGTGCCGGGGGCGGAGGGGCCGCGGTTCCTGGCTCCCACATAATTGAACATATGACATGTTGACTGGCCAGGGTGCCATTTTGTATTTATTTATTTTCCGAACCCGGAACGCAAGTTATAATTATCACGTAAATTTTTACATCCATGTTACAATAAATAAAATAAATAGCTAGTAGCATAATGTTAAATTTGATGAGCATAAAAAATAAAATAAATACTCGGAGAGCATGTAGAAATATTCTATTTTTATTAACTTACTGCACAAATCGCTTAACGACACAGTCAGATCCACCAGAATAAATGACACCCTTGCCATAGGCGAGGCAAAGCCCCTTTTCTCCCTTTTCATGCGCCCGAACCGTGTGGAGGGGTAAGGGGGAGCGAATGTCCCAAACCTTGACTGTACCATCGTGGCTGGTACTGGCCAAAATGTAGGGGTCCGTTGGAGACCAGTTGACCGCCGAAACCCAAGCCTTGTGGCTTGGCTTCAGGGTAGAGTCTATGACCAGGCTCGATTCAGTCTTCGAATCCACTCTCATATCCCAGAGCCGGATGGTGCAGTCAGGATGACCAGTAGCAACGACGTCAGAGTTGTGACAACGTCCCAAAGCCGTGACGACGCGAGAGCCATTTAGGGTGAGGATGCAGTCCTGCCTCTCAGTATCCCATACTTTGAGGCTGTGATCCCAACTACCCGTGATGATATTACGGCCATTGGAGCCGTTCGTGTAGACGATTCCACTTATGTTTGATGAGTGAGCCTTCCAAGAAGCAGCAGGTTGCACCTCATCAATTTCGGACGATATTGCGGATGACGATGCGTCCTCCGTTCTTTGCTTCTTTTTCGATGCCCACCCGCTAGCACCACCGTCGCTGGCTGCATCAACGCTCGGAACTTTCCAAATAGAAAGTCCGCCACCCCAATCGCCACTTGCCAAGAGTGCATTGGGCCCCGTTTGGTTCAGGAGAGATAGGGAACAGACGGAGCTGGAGTGCCCCCCACTGTATACTGCGTGAAGGACAAACTCGCTCTTCTTCTTGCTCTGGACATGTGTCAAGAGTGTCTGATCGATGGATCCCGAAGCCAACAGCAATCCCCCATTTTCCATGGACAAGGAGGAAACGCACTTTACGGGGGCGGTGTGGGCCTTGACGGTGCCGATCTCCACGACGCCCTTATCAAAACAAGACAGCGCTCGAATAGATCCATCGGCACATCCCGTCACCAATCTGTCATCACCAGAAACCGACATTGCCGTGATCCAGTCAGGCATTTCTTCACTTTCACCTTGGCTTTTTGGGGCTCTCGCCCCAGGGAAGTACTTTATCTTGATGGCCGTTTCGAAGCTCAGGCCCTCCCTCCGAGCAGCGGCCTCAAGGCCAGTCCTGAGGAGACGTCCATTGACAATAAAGTCGAAGTGAATACTGGGGAGCTTGTCCTCCTCATCGCTGTCTCCATCCCTCAACCCCTCATCGCTATCGCTTCCGCCCTTCTCAGGTTCCACCTTGCGATCGAGCAGGTGGTTGATAATAGCAGAAAGGCCCCTTCTACGGACGGTGGCGGGGACAGCGATGGGGTCCGACGGGACCTCGATAGTGTCTCCCTCGGGAGTTTCTGATTCGACGGATGGATCAAGGACAAAGGAAATTCGGATCTGGTGACCCCGGTTGTCGTCGCCTATGGCGCTAGAGGCATCGGGCATGTCGGAGTCCATAGTGGTCAGATCACTCCGGCAGCGCCTCAGGTTTATTTATTCCTCTTTGGAGAAAGAACAGACAGAGACAGATGATGAAGGGAGAATGGTTTGCCAAGGGTCGGTAGTCGGTACTCTTGAACTGTCTGGCCGTCTACCCGTTTTTTGGGTGGTCGATGATGGGATCGCGAAAATACTACGACTCGTACTAGACTAACTCGTTACTATCCATATACGCACGAGGCACGCGCCGCCGCGCGCCATCCTGCTCAGCTCTTCCACTGCACACCGCCTCCGCCCACCTCTGCCCCCCGCTCCGCCCACTTCGACTGGGACTACACAAGCCGTGAACTCTCTAGAGCACGCAAGGTCCTCAGCTGTTGAAAATGAGGGCGGTCGGGATCAAATGCCGTCGCATCGCTAGCGGAAAGGCAATACAGGCTCCAAGAGTTGGAGGAGTATTTCGTCCCATGAAGAATGGGCCAAACATAACGCATTCTTCCGATCGCAGAGAGCCGCAGCAGCTACCGCTACAATATCAAATTCATAGTTCAGGCACTGCTGTTATTAGTAGACGACGATTCTGCCTCCCCGTAGACAGCTTCATAGACTGCAACGATCTCACAGGATCGAGGCCCGGGAGCGTTTCAGCATACCAGCGGGAGTTTGGCACTGGGAGCGTTGGCAGTTTCTCGACCGATGCGAACACTGACTTGGGTGCCAGCGAGGAGAAGAAAAAACAGAGACTGAGTGAGATTGAAAGCAACCTAGCAACGACTGACGTGTTCAACGAGGCGATCACTCTATACGCCGAGCTCGGAAATGTGGTCAAAGCCGAGGAAATTTTATTTCAAATGGAGGACTTGAACAGGAGACAGGATTCGACCATTGATATGCCTGATGTGGATAGCTACACAGCTGTCATGGATGCTTGGATGACGTTGCAAACGAAGCTCGTCAATGAAGAGATTGGGACAGAGAAAAGGGGGGAGATTCTTCAGGCTGCCGAGCGATTGGATGGTGTCCTTCGAAGAATGGAACGAGCAGCAGAGCCGTCCGGGAGCACTAACGATTTTACGGCGGCAGCCGTCAAGCCCTCCTCGCACCATTATGATTTGACCGTGATCGCTTGGTCACGCTGCCTATCGAAAGATCGACCAGTACTGGCCATTCGCGGCGTACCTCAAAGAGCCCAGGCTGTGCTACAAAGGATGGAAACTCTCAGCCTCGACCCAAAATCTGGTGTGCGGCCTACCGTCGAAACCTATAATCGAGTCCTGGAGGCTTGGCAAAACAGTCAAGAACACGCATCTGCACGTCTTGCAGAAGAAGTTTACCAACGAATTTCGGTAGGACCTGCCGGACACCTCGGAATTCGACCCAATGATAGGACTATCCGGGCCTTGCTGCAGCTGTGGGCGCAGAGTGATCTCAAGACGTCAGCATTCCACGCCACTGGCTACCTAATGAGGTTGCAGGATTTGGTGGAAGAGGGAGCGGAGGAAATGGGCCCGACGATTGAGGACTACGAGATGGTGCTCAAACGCTGGTCCCAGGCTCTCGACAAGCATGCCGCTAGAAGGGCACAGGCAATCCTAAGGCAAATGGACCGCCTCTACCTCGACAGGGTATCAGACGTGAGGCCCACAGTCGCTTGTTACCGTTATGTTCTCATTTCGATGTCGAATAGCAAGGCGGCTGAGCTTGGGCCGATTGCCAATGAATTGATTGATCGGATGGAGGATCGCTTTTTGGTTCCCGATTCGGAATGTTTTGGAGCCACGATCAGGGTCTGGTCAAGGAGCGCATGCCACAAGGACACAAAGAAGGCTGATGTCGATGCTTTCGCAGAAAAAGCAGACGAAGCTCTACAGCAAATGAAGGACATGTATCAGAGGAGCAACACGACCGTCGTTAAGCCAACAACAGGCAACTACAACGATGTCCTGAAAGCCCATTCAAAGCGCAAACGGGACCTGTCAGCGTTACGAGTAGAAGAATTGCTGAATGAAATGGAAACACTCAATGCCCAAGGCGATGAAGATGTGCTCCCTGACTGCGATAGCTATATATTTACAATGCATGCCCTTGCGAATAGCAGACTCCCCGATAAGCTAAAAAGAGCCAGGAAGCTCTTGAAGCAAATCGAGGCTTCATCTACGAAACCAAATCTTGGTGTCTATCATGCCCTTCTGACGGTTTGTTCCTCGTCCAGGGGCAGTCCCCATGATACGAGCTATGCTCTGAGAACTGCTATAAAGACTGTCAAAAAGCTTAAGACCATGGGAGAGTGCCAACCGAAGCCCGAAACGTATAACCTTCTGATGGAAGCATGCGGTGCGCTCCTTCCCGAGGGAAGCGAGCAGACAAAGGCCATTGAAAGCGTCTTCAAGAATTGCTGCCAAGATGGCTTGGTGAATGATAAGGTCATGAAAAAATTCAAGGAGGTCGCACCGATGGACTTGTATCAGAGCACGGTGCTGCTGAACGCCAAAAGCTTCTCCGATGGCACCGTCCTTCCGGAGGAATGGACGAGACATATAGGCCACAAGATACGGACCGCCGAGGGGCGCAAGCCGCAGCCTTTGTCCCCCGACGCTGGCTTCATCGTCACCCCATCCATGGTCGATCATAAAATGAGGCGACTACGCATGAAGAAGAACCAAAATTTGCTTCGAGGTGGAAGATCTTAGATTGAAAATTAAACATCTTAAGACTATTCTATTCCCCAACTACCAAAAATCATTTCCGTCCTTGGGCCTGCATGATCTTACTTTGGGTCTGGACGGGTACTGGCAGATTGGAATCCTGCGTTGTCGTTAAACCACTTGTTGTTCGCAGCCCGCACTCTATCCCTCTGAGCGTCAGGGTTAACGAGCTCCAATCCCTGCACGGGAGTGAAGACCATGCTGCTCGCAAGACCGTTGGTGGCTCCCGAGCTCATTTGAATGGCGCGCTTTCTCGATGCCTTGGTATTGGCCTTCCTCATCTTGCGCTTCTCCGCCGCGATGCGGAGGTTGCCCCCCTCCTTCGTGTCTAGCATACCCAGCGTGAGCCCCATGGCGTCGTCGCCGTACTCACCCGTCTCCTTCGAGAAAGCCCGTTTGTTGGCCTGCTTCATAAGCTCCGTCTCCTCGAAGCGCTCCTTCATCCTGCGGATGCGCCTGCCCCCCCTCCTCTTCTTGGTGGTCAGGTCGGGCTTCGGCAGGGCCTTGACGGTCTGGGCCCTGTCGGGCTCCCCCCACTTGTGGAACTTGGCCTCGATCTCGGAGCGGAACTTCCTCCCCACCTCGGCCGTCCTCTTCCTTCCAGCCTCCACGTTGACGTAGTCGCACCTGGCTGCGAGGGCAAGCTTTGATGCAACGACCTTGAGGGCCTTCCTCCTGAGGTACGGGGGGCACCTAGCGACGAGGTCGGACTCTGCCAGCAGTCCCGTGTGAGGCCTTCCGTGGGCGGTCGACATCCCCCCCCTGGACGAGGCCGACTGCCGCACCTGCCCCAGAACCTGGAGGTTGCAGGCCGGGATGCGGGACAGCTCGGCCAGCCCCCCCGCCAACGCCACCAGGCGGGCCGCCGCCGCCGCCCCCACCACGGCGCAGACCGATGGGGCCAGCCCCTCCATCCTTGACCCAACGTACGAGGTGAGCTCGGCCTGCGCCTCCGCCACTGCCTCCACGTACCCGGCGGCGTCCCTGACGGCCACCAGGCCCCCCTCCGTTAGAGGCCCGCCTGCCGTGGTGCTGCTCGCCACGGACACGGTGAGGATCTGGTTCGAGGTCAGAACCTCGCTCAGGGCCTCGTGCACGTTGCTGAGGTCCATCTCGTTCCCTATGGCGAGGACGGCCGCCCTGTACTGGGCCGGATCGGGAAGAAGGTCCTCGAGCTCCGGGAACCTCGGATGGTACGCCTCGCAGAGGTCGGCGTGCGCCAGGGACAGCTCGTCGCGCAGCCTTGCCAGGTGCCCGTTCGATGCCACGATGAGGCGGTAGCCCCGCCCGTCGTCGTCGTCGTCGGCGTCACCGCCTCCGCCATCGGTCCCGGCCTCCGCCCGGATCGCGACGAGGTGCCCTCTAAGGGCATCGTCGCGTTCCAGCAGCCTCCTCCGGCGGTGGGCGGGTCCGGCGGCCCCGGGAGGGGCGGGGGCGGATGCGGCAGAGGAGGAGGATCCACCGGGGTCGCCCCCCTGCTGCTCCTGCTGCTGCTGCTCCGGCTCGCCGTCCGACAGGTCGTCCAGGTCGTCCAGAAGCGAATCCGCCAGAGTCGCCGGGGCAGCGTCCATGGCTGCCTCTCTGATGGCTGGGGTCTCGGGGCCGCTGCCGTCGGGTGCACGGCGGGGGGAGTAATTGTGGGCTGTGGGGCGAAGGCGAAGGGCGAAGATGTTAGATGCCGATACTGGCTGGTGGATGGCAAGTGCCGCTGTGATACTAGCTAGTATATGCATACTCTCGTACTAGGACTAGTACGAGCTTGTAGAATGCATGTCATGCGCAGGATGGCAGAGGAGGGACCCGGAAATTCGTAATTCCCCACCGTGCCCCAGTCGGGCACGCCCATGACATATTTTTTGGTTCGTCATTATCCAGCTCGATACCCTGCAGTATGGCCGCCCCCCCCAAGGCCAAGGCCAAGCCCGCGGCCAAGGCCAAACGCCAGGCCAAGGCCAAGCGCCAGGCCAAGGCCAAGCGCCAGGCCAAGGTCAAGCCCGCCGCCAAGTCCACCGCTCCCGCCAAGGCGAAGGCGAAGGCGAAGGCGAAGGCGAAGGCCAAGCCCCTCGGCAGGGCGGCGGCCCGCACGGTAAGGGCCT
>Ga0315315_10006844_pt1 | contig 10532 bp, 9 predicted proteins | sample M140m3416metaG_FD_203699 | JGI IMG/M metagenome (GOLD analysis project Ga0315315, IMG submission 203699) | Ammonia-oxidizing marine archaeal communities from Monterey Bay, California, United States - M1 40m 3416 | ecosystem: Environmental > Aquatic > Marine > Intertidal zone | place: USA... | reverse complement strand
AGGAACATTGGCTTTTAGTTTTTCAGAAATTCCTGATTTCATTTTATCCATAGCTACAGGGTCAAACATTGGAGTAACTGTAAAAACAGGGCAAATGGCATTCACTCTAATATTATTTTTTGCATATTCCATTGCTACTGTTTTTGTGATTCCTACTACGGCATGTTTACTAGCTGAATATCCTGCAGCATTTGGCAATCCACGAATTCCAGCTATTGAGGAAGTATTTAGGATAACTCCTTTTCCTTGTTTGAGCATTATTGGAATTTGATTTTTGATACAATAAAAAACTCCAGTTGAGTTTACAAGCATTGTTTTGTCCCAAGATTCCAAAGTCATGTCAGCTATTTTAGCGTAATCTCCGCCAATACCAGCGTTGTTAATAGCAACGTCGAGTCTTCCAAACTTATCAACTATGAAATTCATTAAATCAACTACCATTTGATAATTAGAAACATCTGCTTCAAAAAATGTTGCCTTGCCATTATTATTAATGATTTCAGAAACTGTGTTTAATCCATTCTCTTTATTTATGTCAGAAACTATTAAGTTAGCTCCTTCCTTGGCAAATGCTATTGCCGCTGCTTTTCCAATCCCAGAACCACTTCCTGTTATAAGTACTATTTTATCTTTATATCTCATACTGTTTTGCTAAATTTCTTCCTAATTGAAACATGTGAACCTCATCAGGTCCGTCAGCTAAACGAAGCACCCTTGCCATAGCATAATATCCCGCTAGCGGTGTGTCTTGACTTACTCCCATTCCTCCGTGAATTTGAATTGCTCTATCAACTACATTACAGGCCATCTGAGGAACTTGTATCTTGATCATGGCGATTAAGTTTTTTGCCTCTTTGGCACCAAACTTATCAATTTTATCGGCTGTCGCAAGTGTTAGTAATCTTGCTTGTTGGATCTCACATTCTGATTTTGCAATATCTTGTCTAACGCTGGTAAATTTAATTAAATTTCTTCCGAAGGCTTCTCTTTGATTCGCTCTTTTACACATCAATTCTAATGCTCTTTGAGCAACTCCAATTAATCTCATACAATGATGAATTCTTCCAGGTCCTAATCTTCCTTGAGCAATTTCAAAACCTCTTCCTTCACCAAGTAAAATATTACTAGCAGGAACCCTCACATTACTTAACTCTATTTCGGCATGACCCTCTGGAGAATCTACACTTCCAAAGACTTGCAATGGTCTTATTATTTTAATTCCAGGTGTATCTGCTGGTACAAGAATCATACTTTGTTGCTTATGTTTTTCTGCATTAAAATCTGTCTTACCCATCAAAATATAAATCTTACAATGAGGATTCATGGCACCTGAAGACCACCATTTTCTTCCATTAATAACATAATCATCTCCATCTCTAACTATCGATGTCTGGATATTAGTAGCATCAGATGATGCTACTGCAGGTTCAGTCATTAAAAAAGCAGATCTAATCTCTCCGTTCATAATTGGTTTTAACCATTTCTCTTTTTGTTCTGGAGTTCCGTATTTAGCAATGGTTTCCATATTTCCGGTATCTGGTGCGTTACAATTAAAAACCTCAGATGCCCAAGTAAGTCTTCCCATTTTTTCTGCTAAAGGTGCATATTCTAAATTACTATATCCAGGACTTAAATCTCCATAGTAGGAGGGGAGAAATAAATTCCAGAGACCTTCTTTTTTAGCCTCTTTTTTCCATTTTTCTAATTCAGGATAATCTTTCCAGGGATTGTTTCTATGAAAATCATAAACTTTATTTTCGTGAGGAAAGAGATGTTTTTGCATAAAGTCATCTACTTTATTTATTAAGTCTTGAGTTTTTTTTGTGTATTCAAAATTCATAAAATTATAATTTATTGCATTGATATTTGAGGAGCATTCATAAGACCTCCATCATTAACTATAGTTGTCCCTGTCATGTACGAACTTGCATCTGATGCAAGAAATACAGCTAATCCTGCCATCTCGTCTGGTGTTGATCCTCTTCCTAAAGAACAATTTTTTAAAAAGCTATTTCTAGACACCTCATTTTCTAACAATGCTGCGCTTAGTTTGGTTTTTACATATCCTGGGCATATAATGTTGACTCTAATGTTATTTCTTCCCCATTCGATTGATTGGTTTTTTCCAGCCATAATTAATGCAGCTTTACTTACATTATAAGCTGCCATAAATGCACTTGGATGAAGACCCTCAATTGAGCTAATATGTATAATACTTCCGCCACCTTGTTTTTTCATGTGAGGATAAACTAGGTTACTAAGTTCAATAGCAGCATTAACATTAATGTCCATTGTTTTTTGATATAGATTAACAGGCATTTTACTAATTGGCCCAAAATATGGGTTAGTGCCTGCATTATTTATTAAAACATCAATACGTCCGTATTTTTTGATAACTTTTTCGACTAGTTTTAGTCTGTCATCGTGTTTTGCTACATGACATTCAATAGAATCTGCCTTTAATCCTAGATCTGTAAATTCTTTAGCAACCTGATCAACGGCTTCTTGCTTTCTACTACTTACAATGACTGTAGCTCCAAATTCTGCCAATCCTTGTGCCATTGCTTTACCTATTCCTTTTGATGCTCCTGTAATTACAGCGATTTTAGTATTTAATTCAAATTTTTCCTTAATCATTTTATAACTTTTTTAATTGCTAAAATATCTTATTGTCAATTTTATATTATATAATTAAATCTTATATTCTTTTAAAATATCTTGACAACTTTCTACAGATTTAATCCCTCCAACTCCTTTCCCGGCTTGCCAAAATTGAACATTATCATCAAACGCAGTTTTACTATAATTTCTCAGACCTTTGTTCATTAAATACATTCTTGCGTACTTTTTAAGCTTTGGTCTTTTGAGCATAAAATTAATAATTGGTCCTGTTCTTAGACCGCCTTTCATTATATCTTTTGTTTTTATGACAGAAGAATTATTTCCAGCAACTTTATTAGTCCATACAATATCTTTTTCCTCAGAATTAACAATAGCTTGCTTATAAGTATCAGTTACAATACATTCTTTAGAAGCTAAAAACCTAGTTCCAAGTTGAACACCTGAATAACCCATTTCTAAAACCTTATTATAGTCTTCTCTATTTCCAATTCCACCAGCACATATTAATGGGATCTTTATGTCCTTTAAATCTTCAATAAATTTTTCTGCCGATTGAATACCGGTTTGTCCTCCAGCTCTCCAATTTATACAGTTTAATCCATCAACTCCACAATCTACCATGGCAAGAGCAACTTTTTTGTTTGGTACGTCGTGATAAACTTTTATTCCGTGTTGTTTTGCAATTTTTACAATTTCGTGAGGTTTTCCAAGAGAGGTAAGAAAAAATTTAATACCCTCTTCAATGGAAATCTCCATCCATTCTCTCATTTGATTATGGTATTTTTTATTAGCGCCTCCAAAAATTGTAAAGTTTACTCCGAAAGGTTTTTTTGTAAGTTTTTTAATTAGTTTGAGACCTTCTCTAAAATTATGTCCATATAAAGAAGTTAGTGCAACAGGTTGAACCACACCAAAACCTCCAGCTTCAGAAACTGCTGCAATTAATTCAGGGTTTGATCCTGGATACATTGGGCCACAAATTACTGGTATTGAAGCGCCTGTATCTTTCAAAAATTGTTTTGATGATGATTTCATTTTTTTAATAAATTTCTTGAAATTATGATTTTTTGAATTTCAGAAGTCCCTTCGTAGATTTGAGTAATTTTTGCATCTCTCATTAATCTTTCAACATGATATTCTTTGACAAATCCATTTCCACCAAGAATTTGAACAGCTTCAACGGTGTGTTTCATAGCCATTTCAGAAGCATAAAGTTTTGCCATTGAACTTGAATAGCCATGTGTTTCTCCTTTATCTTTTTTGCTTGCACTTTTATATACTAAAAGTTTAGCTACTTCAATATCTGTTGCCATTTCAGCAAGTTTAAAAAATATTCCTTGGTGCTGGCTAATTGGTTTTCCAAATGTTTTTCTATGTTTAGAGTATTCCAATGCTATCTCATAGGCTCCTACTGTTAACCCAAGAGCTTGGGCTGCTATACCAATTCTTCCACCCTCTAATGTTTTCATTGCGTATTTAAAACCAAAACCCTCTGGTCCTAGTCTGTTTTCTTTTGGAATAATCACATCTTGAAAAATAACCGAACATGTGTCAGAGGATCTAATACCTAATTTATCCTCTTTAGGTCCAGTAGAAATTCCATTTGTATTGCTATCAATAACAAATGCATTAATTCCTTTGTATCCCAAATCTGAATTGCTTTGAGCGATAACTACATAAATATCCGCTTTTACTCCATTGGTTATCCAATTTTTGACTCCATTTAAAACATAATGGTCGCCTTTATTAGTCGCTATTGTTTTTTGCTGAGTTGCGTCTGATCCCGATTCTGGCTCAGACAAGCAAAAGGCACCAATTTTACGCCCACTTGCAAGAGGTTTTAAAAATTTTTCTTTTTGTTCTTTAGTTCCGTATTCTTCAATTCCCCAACATGCTAATGAATTATGAGCCGACAAAATTACCGAACAAGAGTTGTCGATTTTTGAAATTTCTTCAACAGCCAAAGCATATGAAATTGTATCCATTCCACCTCCACCGTATTTGGTTGATACAGTCATTCCAAGAAAACCCAACTCAGCCATTCTTTTAACTTGGTTCTCTGGATATTCACATTTTGAGTCACGTTCAATTACACCCTCTTTAAGCTCGTTTTGAGCAAAATCTCTTGCAGCTTGTCTTATCATTAAATGTTCCTCACTCAGTTCAAAATTCATTTTTATATTTTTAATTAATGTGGCTAATATGATTTTATTTGTATTTTAAAAATTATTAAATTTCGAACAATCAATAAAAACATTTGCCATATTAATATTTATAATTTAATGTTCATTATAAATTTAGTATTTTTATACTAATTACACAAAGTCAAAAAATCAATGTGAGTAGTACAAGAATTAAAATAGTCGAAACTTCCATTTTATTATTTAATAATAATGGGTTAGCGAATGTTAGATTGCAAGATATTGCTGAACATAATAATATAAGTCCTGGAAATCTGACCTATCATTTTAAAACCAAAAAGGATTTAATGGAATATATAATATATTTCATGATAAGAAAATTAGTTGAAATTGAAGCTAAACAACGCGAATCTTTGAAAAAAATGTCATTGTATAAAATTTTAAAAAATAATCTTATTTTTTTATTTAATTACAGGTTCTTCTTCAGAGATATTCTAGAAATTATAAACTTAGTTCCTAATGCTAAATCAATTTACAATGATGTAATTATTATTAACGAAAAATTTACTAATGAATATATTAATATTAGCATAAAAAATGGATACATGAAAAAAGAAGTATTTGATGGTCAGTATAGAATATTTGCCAGAAATAATTGGGCTATTATTTCTTCTTCTTTGACAACGTGGGAGGTTTTGGATGATTCCCAAAACATGTACCACAAGATATATGATGAAATAATGGGTCATTTCTATCCTTATTTAACTAAAAAAGGACTTAACAGATATAAAACTAAAAAGAAAGAAATATCAAAAAAAATAGATGAGGATTTTAAAAATCTTTAGTTATTTTTTAGGATAAAAATTAGTAAGTGACAAAAATCTAACTGTTAATTATTATTGGGAAGATGATAAATCCTTTTAAAAAATTAATTATTATATCTTCATTATTTTTTTTGCCCAGTTAACTATGAATTTAATAGTAATTCTATTAGAAAATCTGGTTAATCTATACATGAGCTTAGCATCTGGACCAATTACTAGTCTTGTTTTCTTTTTAGTTATGCCTTCAATTATTTTATTTGCGGTTTTGTCAGCTGTTGTAGGGAAATGCAAATCTAATTTTTTTAATTTTTTTTCACTTAGGTTTTGCCCCTCAATATTTCTTACAATATTAGTCTTAACACCACCTGGGTGAACACTTGTAACAACAACTCCAGAATTAATACAAAATTCTTCTGCTGCCAATGCTTCACTGAAACCTCTTATTCCAAATTTAGAAACACTGTAGGCAGACTGGTAGGGTGAACCAAGTAATCCCCAAATACTAGAAATATTAACTATACTTGATTCTGTTTGTTTTCTTAACTCGGGTAGAAAACATAGTGTTCCGTAAATTGTTCCCCACAAATTTATATTAATTACTTTTTTATAGTCCTCAATCGATGTTTCAGAAACGGAATAACCTCCAATGGTAATGCCAGCATTATTAATTAATACATCCACTTTTTTGAAATGATTTATCACATTTTTTGCAAATAGATCAAAATCTTTTTTGATAGAAACATCAAAGGTTTCGATGTATATATTTTTTGGATTATCAATCATTGATAAAGTTTCATCTAGTGCATTTTTTTTGAGATCGTTTAAAGCTAATTTTGCTCCAAGTTTATACATTTTTAAAGCTAAAGATCTTCCAATTCCAGAACCAGCACCTGTAATAACTACAATTTTATCATTTAAGTTTTTCATAAATCAACTATCAAAGTCCTTGTAATCCTTTAAGGGATCATAATCCATGTTTGTTTTTATGGAACTAAGTTCACTTGTGGGGTTTTTGGATCTTAAAACAGGAAACATTAATTGAACATACCAGGGCTCTTTCATGTTATTCCAGGCTCCAAACTTGGTTGGATATTTCCTTGTGATTTTAGCAGTACCAAACAAAATGTCCCATAAAAAAAGAAGATTTCCATAATTACCGTTAGGATTTGAAACTCCATCTTCAGAACTCAAACCATGATGTGCATAATGAGTACTTGGAGTTGAAATGGTTCTTTCAATGATCCAAGCTATTGGTTGGAGAACTTTATATTTATATAAAAATCTATCCCATTTTGTTTCACTATGAGCAGCTATGATGACAGTCATTTTAATAGGTAAGTAGTAAAGATAAACTTCTGTCATTCCTAAAAAAACAAGAACACCAGTAAACCATATGCCAGGCATAAAGGCATAATACATAAAAGCATTTCTATAAGTTACTAAAACACCCATTTCTTCCACTACGTGATGAGGTCTATGAAGTTTCCACATAAAAGGATTTTCGTGAGAAAATCTGTGCCAAAGGTACTGTGTTAAATCATCCAATATTAGAAAAGCCAACACGTGCCATAAAAAATTTGAATCAATAAATAGATTTTCGTAGGAAAAAAACAAAGAATCCATTGTAAATAGAACAAAAGCTAAGATTGCAGGTTGTATTAAAGTAGGAAGTGTTGTTAAACAAACCAGTTCAATTGTAATGTCATTCCTAGAACGTTTATCATGAAAATATAATCCACCAATAGCTTCAAACCCTCCTAAAATTAAAAGAGCAGCAATTGGAATTAGTTTGCTTATTACTTCTTGATCCATTATCTATAAAAGTAGTAAATTAATACTAACGAGATTTTATTTAACTTATATTAATAAATTATTAGTTTTTAGGATTTGAATACGATTTTAACCAAATACATAAAACACTTAAAATTAAATCATAATTTATTTTTTGATTCTTACAGGGAACTTCATAAATGGAGCATTAATGAAATGTCTGATTTCTGGGAATCAATAGTAAACTTTTTTGAAATTGAATTTGAAAAAAAACCAGATAAAATTTATAAATTCAATAAAAATTTCATCGAATCTTATTGGTTTATCAATTCAAAAATAAGCTATTCCAAAAATATTTTTAAGAACGATAAATTAACTTCTCCTGCCATAAAATATCAAGATGAAAGTGGAACTTATATTGAGATTTCTTGGAATTCTTTAAAAAATAAAACTTTAGAATTTCAAAATATACTAGTCAGAAATAAGGTTGGAGTAGGAGATAGGGTGGTTGGATATTGCTTAAACGCGCCAGAGACTGTTGCTGCTTTTCTTGCTACAAATTCTATTGGGGCAATATGGTCTTCTTGTTCACCGGATTTTGGGTACGATTCTGTATATGATAGGTTTAATCAAATCCAACCAAAATTTTTGTTTTATCATTCAGATTATTTTTATGGAGGTAAAAATTACTTTCTTGACTCAAAAGTCAAAAAACTTAAAAAATCTATCGATTCTATTTCAGCTTCTTTAGATTTATGTTCAAAGTCAACTTTTTTGAAGGTTTCAAAAAAAATTAATTTAAATTTCATTTCGGTTGATTTCAATCATCCAATTTGGATATTATTTTCATCTGGAACAACTGGAAAACCCAAAGCAATTGTTCATAGAACAGGAGGAATGATTTTAGAACATTATAAAGCTTTAGCTATTCACCAAAACGTGCATACTTCAGACTCATATTTCTGGTTTTCAACAACAGGTTGGATGATGTGGAATTATGCTTTAAGTAGCCTTTTACTTGGTTCAACTTTGTGTATTTATAACGGATCTCCAGTCTATCCGGACAGTGGTGTATTGTGGAGGTTTGCAAAAAAAATAAAAATCAATCATTTCGGCCATGGTGCTGTTTTTTATCAAAATCAATTAGAAAATCCCCCGAAAGAACTTATTTCTAATGATTTTTCCTATATAAAATCAATTGGTTCAACTGGCTCTACTTTATTTAAAGAAACCAATATTGGACTCAGTAAAATTTTTCCAAAATCTCATATTATTTCATTAAGTGGAGGAACTGATATTTGCACTGCTTTTATTGGAGGTAATCCCAATGGTGAAGTAATTCCAGGTCAAATTCAATGTAAGATGCTTGGAGCATCAATAGAGGTTTGGAATGAACATGGTATAGAAATTAAAAATAAAATGGGAGAATTGGTTTTGACAAAACCTTTTATATCCATGCCATTGTATTTTTGGAATGATAAAAACCATGAAAAATATAAGAATAGTTATTTCTCCAAATTTAATAGTGTATGGACTCATGGTGATTGGGTAACTGAAACAGAAAATGGTGGTATTATTGTTCATGGAAGATCTGATTCAACCCTGAACAGATCTGGAGTTAGAATAGGGACTTCTGAAATTTACAGTTCCGTTGAGAATTTAAATTATGTAGACGATAGTTTGATTATACATCTAGATAATATAGATAAAAATAGTTTAATTTTATTTGTAAAATCTAACAAGTTGATCAAAAAGGATGAATTAAAAGCTACAATTAGACAGAAATGCTCTCCAAGGCATGTTCCAGATTTAATTTTTCAAACTCCTGATATTCCATACACAATAAGTGGTAAAAAAGTTGAAGTTCCTATAAAAAAGATATTATCTGGTTTAGATCATAAAGACTCTTTTAGTAAAGATTCTTTAAAAAATCCAGAGTGTATAAATTGGTATGTAGAGTTTTATAAAAATCAATTATAAGTGTCTAGAAGGTTTATTTGCTCATTAATTGAATATATAAATTCTTCTTTCAATGATTCAGCTAAAGCTTTTACAGAGAGATCGTTTTCAATTGTTGTAACACCTTGACCTGCAGACCATATTGTTTTCCATGCTTTAGCTTCAGCTTTTGCTGCATCTAACTCACTCCCAAAATTGATTTTTTTAGAATTTCCCCACATTTCTTCAGTAATTCCCATAGATTCTAGACTTGGTCTTAGAAAATTAGCACTAACTCCAGAAACAGCAGCAGTGTAAACTATATCTTCAGCTTTTGAATTGATTATCATTTCTTTATATGCATCGTCAGCTTTACTTTCTTTTGTATTAATAAATCTAGTTCCCATATATGCTAAATCAGCACCCATTTGTTTTGCTGAGGCTATATCACGACCATTGGAAATACAACCTGAAAGAAGTATTGTTTTATTAAAAAACTTCTTAACCTCTGCAATAAAGGGAATAGGATTTAGTGTTCCTCCATGACCTCCTGCTCCTGCAGCAACTAAAATCAATCCATCAACTCCTGCTTCTGCTGCTTTTTCAGCATGTCTTTTTTTAATTACATCATGAAAGACTAAACCTCCATAAGAGTGAACAGCATCAACCAATTGACTAACTGCTCCAAGAGAAGTTATTATTATTGGAACCTTATGTTTAACACAAAGCATCAAGTCAGCTTGGACCCTCGGATTAGTATTATGTACAATTAAATTCACACCATATGGAGCCGCTTTTTTCCCAGTTTCTTTTTCAAACTCATCTAGCTCTGTTTTGATCTGAATCAACCATTCTTCAAAACCTTCTGATGTTCTTTGGTTTAGGGCTGGAAAAGTTCCAACAATTCCATTTTTACAACATTCTATGACAAGCTCAGGTCCTGATATTAAAAACATCGGGGCTGCAACAGCTGGGATACTAAGCTCGTTTATAAATTTTGGTTTACTCATTTTAATTAAGATTTAGTATAAATATACTATTTAATTTATTGAACTTTTAAATAAATGTTTTAGGGAGTTAAAAGTTATTGAAATAAAACCCATGAAAAAATCAACAATTATTATGAAAATTAGCGTATTTTATTCCCAGATGACGTTTTCTTTAATTTTTAACCAATTATTATATTGATCAGAAAATTTTTCATCAATTTTTGATCTTTTAATTTTAAGAGTGGGTG
>Ga0315315_10006842_pt1 | contig 10533 bp, 5 predicted proteins | sample M140m3416metaG_FD_203699 | JGI IMG/M metagenome (GOLD analysis project Ga0315315, IMG submission 203699) | Ammonia-oxidizing marine archaeal communities from Monterey Bay, California, United States - M1 40m 3416 | ecosystem: Environmental > Aquatic > Marine > Intertidal zone | place: USA... | reverse complement strand
GGTGTAGTATATACAATAAATAATACTTTATCGGGAACTTATAAGATTTCTGTTGGTAAAGGCGGTGAAGGCATTGCACTTACAGGGACAGGTCAAGGTACTGTTGGTGTTGATCAAGATGGTAAAGATAGTTTTATTAAAGACATCAATGGAAACTATATTCAAATGAATATGGGTGGGGTAAATCAAGATTTAATAGGCTTTGGTGGTGGTGGCGGTGCTGTTTATCATGATACCGCATATGTGAATGGTAGAAGTGGTGGTAGTGGCGGTGGTTCTAGCGAAGGCAATAATGCCAATTCTCAATATAGTGGCGGCACATCTACACAGCCGAATACTTTATGGAATGGAACTAGCTACGTAGCGGGTGGCTCATCTGGTAATGGTAATAGTACCGGTAATAATTATCAAGCAGGTGGAGGTGGTGGAGCCGGTAATACTATTTTTAATACACATGTTGAAAACGGCAAAACTGGTTTTCAAATAGATATAACAGGTAACAATATGTATTATGCAGCTGGTGGTGGCGGAGGACAATACAATAATGTTTCATTAACAAAGGGTTTAGGTGGTAATAGCATTGGTGGAAATGGTAGAATATGGGATGGTTCAAGTTACATTAGAACAGTAACAAGTGGTTTAGATGGTACTGGTAGTGGAGGAGGTGGTGGTGCCTACGTTCAGGATCCAGATATCCCAGCTGGTTCAGGTGGTTCAGGTATAGTAATCATAAGATATTCGATGGGTACTACTACTAGTGTTACTACAAATTCAACAGGGTACTTAACTTATGATGCTACTGATGGGTGGAATGTAAAAGATGAAAATAATATTTCTACATCCAATTTGACAGCCAGTAATTTAGAAGTTTCTGGTGATATTAACTTTACAGGTAATTTAACACAGAATGGCATTACATTTAGTTCTTATGCTGATAGCGACGTTGTTACTGTACTAAGCGCTAGCGATGGTACTGGTATTACTTGGAATAGTGGTACTAATAAGTTTGACAATGATATTACTCAATATGCTGATAGCGACGTTGTTACTGTATTAAGCGCTAGCGATGGTACTGGTATTACTTGGAATAGTGGTACTAATAAGTTTGACAATGATATTACTCAATATGCTGATAGCGACGTTGTTACCGTACTAAGCGCTAGCGATGGTACTGGTATTACTTGGAATGGTGGTACTAATAAGTTTGATATTGATAGCAATGTTACTATATCTAACAATTTAACAGTTAGCAATGATTTAACTGTAAGTGGAAATTTAAATGTCGTTGGTGATTTTTACAATGTTAATACAGAAGTTAAAGTAACTGATCAATTAAAAATAACAAATGCCGGAACTGGCCCAGCATTAATAGTAAATCAAACTGGAACAAATCCCATCATAGATTTCCAAGATGATAGCAGTACTGTCTTTACTATAATTAATGGTGGAAATGTAGGTATAGGTGTTGCATCACCTTCAAATAAATTAGATGTTGATGGTTATATCAATGCAACAACTGGATATAAAGTTGGTGGAAATAATATAAGTTTTACAAATATAGCTGGTACATTAGCTTTATCAGCTGGCGGTACCGGAGCTACTGATGCTGCTGGTGCTAGAACAGCAATCGGCGTTGACATAGCAGGTACTGATAATTCTACTGATGTAACTTTAACGAATACTGATTATCTAACAATAACTGGACAAGCTATTACAGCTGGTACTGTTCCTTTAACAAAAGGCGGTACTGGTGCTACTGATGCTGCTGGTGCTAGAACAGCAATCGGCGTTGACATAGCAGGTACTGATAATTCTACTGATGTAACTTTAACGAATACTGATTATCTAACAATAACAGGGCAAGCTATTACAGCGGGTACAGTTCCTTTAACAAAAGGCGGTACAGGAGCTACTGATGCTGCTGGTGCTAGAACAGCAATACTACCATCCGGAACATCTGATAATTTCTTAAAATATGATGGAACTGACTGGGTGGCAACAGATATAATAGAAACAATAGTAGTAAAAGGTGGTAATAGTGAATCTGGTTCAATAGTATTGAATTGTGAACAAAATACTCATTCGGTTACATTAAAAGCACCTCCTCATGGACATACTTTTACCGGCAATAATGTTTTAACACTTCCTAATAATACTGGTACTGCGAATCAAGTATTATCAACAGATGGCAGTGGTGTACTAAGCTTTGTAGACCAATCAACAGGAGCTGATATATCAGGTATTACTGATGGAAATGGTAAATTGGATTATGTAGCTATTAAAGTTCCAACTGAAACAAACATTGTCGATACAACAATTTCTGATGAACCAGTGCCGGTATATAATGTTGAAAGAATGTATCCACCCACTCGTAATTTAACATCAGCGACGCATACAATATCAGGACAAGATTATGGTAATGGTGTTTATGAAACTTCTGAGAGCGATCAGTATGATGTTACAAGACATGGTTACTCAGCGTTTAATACTTCTATGGATTCTGGTCCACATTTCAATGTGTCATATAATACATCTGGTGTATACAATGGAAGTGATTATATAGTATCTGGATATTCTGGTGATTGGATTACTATTAAAATGCCCGTTTCTATTAATTTAACTAAATATGGATTTAGAGAGAGAGCAGCTGGGTATGTAAGATCGCCTGGTAGATATAAAATATATGGTAGTAATGATGGAACATCTTGGGTAGAATTATTTCATAGAAATGGAGCTAAACCAACATATGCATCAAAAGAATTTAATGAATCTATAACAACTAGTGGAAAATACAACCATTTTGCATTGGTTGTTAATGAATTAGCTGGTAATACAATGTCAAGTGGAGAGGCAATATTAAACTTTGATGAATGGTACATATATGGTAAAGAAGCCATAGAACCGGTGACAATAGATTCAGAATATAAATATCTTACATTTACACATGATGGTTCTACCGACGCGCAAAGCGAATATGAAGTGACTTTCGCCGAAGATATTACATGTGATATATTAATTGTTGGTGGTGGTGGTGCCGGGGGGTTGAACTCTGGTGGTGGTGGGGGCGCCGGTGGTCTTGTGTATGGTTCTGGTATTACAATGAATGGAACATATAGTATTAAGGTAGGGAAGGGGGGTATATATAGTGGAACATCAACTCTTGATGGTGGTAAAGATAGTAGTATATATAATTCTACTTATAACATACTTGCAAAGGGTGGAGGCAGTGGTTGTGATGGTGTCGGTGTGGGCAATGATGGTGGTTCTGGTGGCGGTGGAGCAACCGATTCTTCGAATAAAGCAGGCGGCTCTTCAACACAAACAACATCATTTGTCTTTGAAGGTATAACATTAACAGGATATGGTAATTCTGGTGGTATAGGTCGTGATAATGAGCAAGGTGGGTGGACACGGGCGGGTGGCGGAGGTGGTGGCGCTGGTGCGTCTGGTAATACATCAGGAGACTATGCGTCAGATTCCGGACAATCTACTAGAATATCTTATGGTGGTGATGGCGGTATTGGATTACAATATGATATCACGGGAGTTAATACATATTATGCTGGTGGTGGGGGGGGCGGTATTCATAATAATCAAAACAATGGATATCCTGGTTCTGGTGGTTCTGGTGGTGGCGGAAATGCAGGTCAGCCATATAATGCTGGAACTAGCGGTTTAGCCAATACAGGCGGGGGTGGTGGTTCCGGTGGTGGTGGTGATGCTTCGGGCGGCAATGGTGGTTCAGGTATAGTAATCATAAGATATTCGATGGGTACTACTACGAGTGTTACAACAAATCCCGTAGGTTACTTAACTTATGATGCGACTGATGGATGGAATGTAAAAGATGAAAATATTATTTCTACTTCTAATTTGACAACCAGTAATATACTAACCACTGATGGTACAAGCAATGCTTTGATATTTTCCAACGATACAATTTTTACTAATCAAAGTATTATACCAACTTCTGATGATAGCTTTGACCTCGGTAGTGTTGAAAATAGATTCAGAGATATTTTTATTAGTGATAATTCTTTATGGATTGGCGACAATCATAAATTGTCAATTTCAAACAACAAAATGAAATTTAGAAAAAGAAAAATATCTGTCATACCAAACTCAATATTAGCTTTGGGTGGTACAGAAGCTGGCGCATTTGCATTCACGGGACATAGTAGTATTTCAAATTTCAAGCTGAGAGATTGGTTGAGGTATATGAGAACTTTAACATCTGATAAAGTAAAAATATCTGATATTTTCACAGATAATAGCGACGATTATGAAGAAGATAATGCCGCGGATGCTTGGCAAATACATAGTACTTCATTATTATTAGGCACATCCTATAATAAAGTTGGCATCGGTGTTGCAAGTCCCACTTCTGAATTAGATATTTCTGGTGACATTAAATTTACTGGTGATATTCATGGTTCTGGTTCAGAATTAACAGCATTAAATGCAACAAATATTACAGCAGGTACTATTGCCAATACCAGATTACCCGCTGATATATCAGTAACAAATCTCGCAGGTTCTGGTGCAAGTATAACAGCATTGAATGCAACAAATATAGCAACAGGTACTATTGCCAATTCCAGATTACCCGCGGATATATCAGTAACTAACCTAGCTGGGTCGGGTGCAAGTATAACAGCATTAAATGCAACAAATATTGCAACAGGTACTATTGCCAATGCCAGATTACCTGCGGATATATCAGTAACAAATCTTGCAGGTTCTGGTGCAAGTATAACAGCATTAAATGCTACAAATATAGCAACGGGTACTATTGCCAATTCCAGATTACCCGCGGATATATCAGTAACTAACCTAGCTGGTTCGGGTGCAAGTATAACAGCATTACATGCAACAAATATTGCAACAGGTACTATTGCCAATGCCAGATTACCCGCGGATATATCAGTAACAAATCTTGCAGGTTCTGGTGCAAGTATAACAGCATTAAATGCTACAAATATAGCAACAGGTACTATTGCCAATTCCATATTACCCGCGGATATATCAGTAACAAATCTTGCAGGTTCTGGTACTAATATTACAAATTTAAGCGCTGCTAATTTAAGTGGAACTATAAATAACGCAAGATTGCCATCAGACATAAGTGTAACTAATTTAGCTGGTTCTGGTACTAGCATTACCAATTTAAATGCTGCTAATTTAACAGGAACTATTGATATTTCTGTATTACCAACATCAATAAGCGCAACTAATTTATCTGGGTCTGGTTCAAGTATTACAAATTTAAGCGCTGCTAATTTAACGGGTACCATAAATAATGCAAGATTCCCAGCAGACATTAGCATAACGGGAACTATGTCAGCAGCAAATTTAAATGTTACTGGGACAACTACTACTATATCGACAGCATCTTATACAACTGAAAATTTAGAAATTGTAAGCGTTGATGCTGACGGGCCTTCATTAAAAATAACCCACGATACTGTTAATTATGATATAATACAAGTTATAGATAAGGATAGTATAAATGTATTATCATTAAATCACGAGGGTAAATTAGGCATAGGTGTTGCATCACCCGAATCAAAACTACATATTTCAAATAACAGCGCTGCGTCTGCCAATGTAACATTATTGACATTAACGAATGGTAATGGCACAGGTGATCTTTCAAGCGGTTGGGCTAACGATACATCAATAAATATTGATTTTAAATTTACTGATAGTAATCCAAACTATACTCCTCAGGGTAGAATTAAATGTTTAAATGGGCAATCGGCAGATTCTGGACAGGACGAAGAGGGTAGTGGCAATTTATGTTTTTTCACAAGTCAAGGTACTGGTGGTAGCGGTTCGGGAACATTAAGTGAAGTTATGAGAATGACTTATGATAATTTAGTCGGCATTGGCATAACAAATCCAGGATACAAATTAGACGTTTCTGGCGATATCAATTGTACAGGATCATTCCGTGTTAATAATACTGCATTATCTACTGTTGCAACATCTGGTGCATATGCAGATATATCAGGAACACCAGATTTATCTTCATATTCTACATTTTCGGGTTCATATACGGATTTAACTTCTAAACCTACTTTATTCTCGGGTTCATATACCGATTTAACTTCTAAACCTACTTTATTCTCGGGTTCATATACTGATTTAACTTCTAAACCTACTTTATTCTCCGGCTCATATAATGATTTAACTAATTTACCATCTGCTAGTGGAGGGGAATGGACTACTTCATCTACAAGTACAGTAACAAGTGATATACATCATAGTGATAGTGGATCACAAACAGGAACAAGTTATACTAGTGGTTCTCTTGTTACTATTACTGGTTCTATGGGTCCAGGAAGTATAGGGGATAAAATGGGTTTACTTGCCGAACATTCTAATAGAACGCAAGCAATTGGCATAGGATATAATACTATTGCACAAGTTGGTTCAACTGCTAATGCACAACTTGCATTAAAATCAAAAGGAACAAGTTTAGTATATATTGGTAATAATATTGCTACACCCTTAGTAGTTTCCCAAACATCAGTATATATAAATGGAAACTTGGGAGCTGGCATATCTTCACCTGGTGCCAGATTGCATGTATATGAAGCAACTGGAACATCACATGGTGCTAATCAAGGTACAATTATTATTGATCATAATAATAATGGTGGTGCTTCAAGTATAGTATTTAGAAGCAAAGTCAATAGAAGTTCTGATTATGGCTATATACAATATCAAGATGCTTCAAGTGTCGGAGGAAGTGGTGAATCCGCAAGAATGATAGTTGGTACAGCAAATGACAGTGATGATAATGTTATTTTGGCACCATCAGGACGCGTTGGTATATCAAATTATTCACCCGCCGATAAATTTCATGTAACAGGTAATATTTTAGCATCAGGAAATATAACTGCTTACTATTCTGATATGAGATTGAAAAATATAAGTGAATATGTTAAGAATGTATTAACAACACTAGATAAAATAAGTGTATTTAAATATAAATGTAACGATTTGGCAGTATCATTTGGATATGATAATAGTAAAAATGAAATTGGTTTAAGTGCGCAAGAAATTAAAAAATATTATCCTGAATTAATTGATTTAGCTCCATTTGACTCTATATTTGATAGAAAGCTTGGAAAGAAGGTATCTAAATCGGGAGACGAGTATTTAACATTAAATTACGAAAGATTAGTTCCTATATTATTACAAGGTATCAAGGAGCTCAACGCCAATAACAAAGCTATTGAAGAAAAAAATAAAGTATTAGAAGACAAATATAATAGTCTTGATGACAAATATAATAGTCTTGAAAAGGAGCTTCAAGAAATTAAAAAGTTATTAGGTAAATAAAAATTATTTGATTTTATAATAATATAATAAAAGTGTAGATAATGGTTTTACAATCATCGGGCGCTATTTCATTATCAAATATTCAAACTGAATTTGGTGGTTCCAATCCCATCGCTATATCTGAATATTATGCGGCAGCTTCTGGCATCCCTTCATCTGGTACAATAACTTTTAATAATTTTTATGGTAAAAGTGCACCTTCTTCTGGTGGACCACCTACGCCAGTTGCTACATCTATACCTGGTAGATCTGGTGGTGTCGGTGGTACTGGTTATGAAATTGTAAGAGGGTTATATGCCAATAATACAACGCGAAGCGAGGGTACAACATCATTTGATAATAGAAATGCCACTAATAGAGGCAGTAGTAATGATGTTAAATATGCAAATCTAATAATACAAGCTAAGCCAGGCGATACATTAAATTTAATATCACGTTTGCAAACAAGTGGAAATTATAGAGAATATTCAGAATTTTGGGTTTGGTTAGGTTCAAGTTGGTCTAGATTTACAGCACCAAATGCTACATTCAGCGGTAACCGAGATTTTAATGTAAACTATACAATACCATCAAATACGTCAGCTGGTAACTACGCATTAGCAGTAGCATGTTCATACAGTACACTTGGTTCTTCTAGTTATAGAAGTTGGAAATCTTACTCTTTACATGTTTGGACATAATTTTGAGTACATAATTTTATTTTTTTATGATTTTTATAAACTTTTTGAAATTTACACTTTTTTATTAATTATGTACTCATTTTTATTTAGGTATAAAGTATAGAAATAATAAACTAATATGAAACGTTATAGAAACAGAATTACTAATCAAAAGCCAAGCTCTACAATTAAACAAGATATACCTTTGCCTCCACTACCAGCAAATAATCATGTCGGAGAAACAATGGTTGGGGGGATTATGAGCTCTGTTATTCAAGGTGTGGCTCTGGGTACTGGATCACAATTGGCTAGTCGCGGTATTGATGCAGTTATGGGTCCTCGTAAGATTGAAGTTACTGAATCCGCATCCAATAACAAGTGTTTACAAGAAAATGCAGCATATATTGAGTGTATCAAAAATGGCGATGCTTCACAGTGCAAAGAATTTTTTGATTTACTTAATAAATGCAATTATATATAAGAATATCAATGTTATATCTTATAATAATAATATTTTTTTTGAAAATATGAATATCAAATTGCTATTAATTATTACTCTTATTGGGAAATGCGCATGTTTTTCCGCTACTTCATTGAATACGCCATTATACAGATATTGGAATTGCATTGGATTTAAACATAGTTTCGTAGATAACAAACCATATCAATTTAATGTAGGAGAAATCCCATTGATCGCATGGAAAACAGAAAACAATACCTATCTAAGTACTCTCAACTTTTGCAAACATTTTGGTTCAACTTTAAATGAGGGTAAAATAGAAGACGGTTGCCTTAAATGTCCCTATCATGGTTATAAACATTCGGATAATGATAAATGTGGAGTCATTGTTGAGCACGATAATAAATTATGGTGGTCTTATAATCCTGTTGAAAAAGTCCCTCAAACTATCCCTTATATTGGTGAGGATTTTGTATCAGATTATATTGAATATGAAATGAATGAAAACTTACCCTTTTGTATGTATAATTCTATGGATATTAATCACGCACAACATATTCATAGTGGTATTTTTGGCTTTGGTAGTGATATCCCTGTGAAAAATTACAAACATATTAAAAAAGCAGAAAATATTATAGGTACTAGTTTTGATCACTATGCAAAAGATAATATTAAGCTTATGAATAAAAATGTTTCGCTTGGCACAGAAGCTTTTACAAGCAATTATCACGAATATATTTATCCTTCTACTACATGGTCTGTTGTAAGCCATGATGAATATAAGAAACTTGTAATTGGCGTTTCAATGACACCCAGTGACACTTATAAAACCAGGTGGTATGTTACTATTCGTAGTAATTATATGAAAGAAGGTATCAATAAGAATATTCTAAATTTGGCAGCACGTATGATTTTGAGCCAAGATAAAAAACAATTCGAAAGACAATCTAAAAATACTTTATTGCGCGATAGCTTTATTCTTACAAATATGCTAAATAACGAAGACCACATCTTGGATATGAAGAAAATATTCAAAAACTACAAATATCCCAAATTAAAAGATTTTATCGACTATCACATTTCTAATTCCTGATAATTTATCCTTCATTTTTTTCATAAAACTTTTTTCATTTATATATGTTGTATGAATATTTGTTTTATCGAAAGTATGGTAAATGCACGAGTTTTTTACATAATACGACTTGAAAAAGTCATCTTTATTTTCATTCTTATAAACGAAATTATAAGTAGTGTCCATTGTACTATTAAAAAATGATATAAATATTATTAATCAATTTTTAATAATAATGGATATCAAAAAACTCATCAATGAAAGCGTAATCACTAACTGGAAAGATGTTTTAATCAATTGTATTGAACCATATGAAGATATCATAAATACTAAATTGTCTTACGAATATGCTACTACTAATAATATTTTCCCTGATATATCACTTATATTCAATTGTTTTAACTATTTCAATGTAGAAGATCTCAAATGTATTATTGTTGGTCAAGATTGTTATCATACTCGTGATGTAGCAAATGGTTTATGTTTTTCGCATTCTCAACAAAATAATAATAAATTACAACCGAGTTTGCGTAATATTTTCAAGGAATTACAAAGAACTCAACATGTCGCGCGCAAAGAATCTGATTTAAGTGATTGGGCCCAACAAGGATGTTTATTGCTTAATATGTCATTAACTGTATTAGAAGGTAAGCCTAATTCTCATTCTAACATATGGAATCCCTTCATGAATGCTGTTATCAAATGGATAGCGGAAAATTGTGAGAACGTTTGCATAATGTTATGGGGTAATTTTGCTCAAACAACAGAAATATATTTTCGCAATACCAATAATATTATATTAAAAGCCGGACATCCATCGCCTTTAAATACGAAGAACCCTTTTATTGGTTGTGGACACTTTGAAAAATGCAATGAATACCATGATATTAAATGGGTATAAAAATTGATTGACTGATATTAGATTATCACATTAAAATGAATTTTGATTCGTCTGAATATATTAATGTATTGCTTGACGATTTTGTTAAGAA
>Ga0315315_10006841_pt1 | contig 10534 bp, 9 predicted proteins | sample M140m3416metaG_FD_203699 | JGI IMG/M metagenome (GOLD analysis project Ga0315315, IMG submission 203699) | Ammonia-oxidizing marine archaeal communities from Monterey Bay, California, United States - M1 40m 3416 | ecosystem: Environmental > Aquatic > Marine > Intertidal zone | place: USA... | reverse complement strand
TTCCTTGAAGAAATCGCGAACTCCTACTAGAGTACTACAGTAGCCAGTCCAAAGGCTGAACGAGATCCGTCTATCTTCCAAGCAGAAGCTTGTTGTGTTGATCTGTCAATAGACTACTTCAAGGAGTCGACTTCAATCCTCCGGTTGTGGGATCTTCGGTCAGCGTCAAATCCTACTACATGTCGATTATTACGGAGAGGTTCGTATGCATCATTATGAAGCTGGAAAAGTCCAACTAACGCAACACATATATTTATACAGCCGTAATACAACATAGCTACGGAGCTTGATCAAGACTAGGAGCTGCATGGAGACAGGGCCTTGATCACGCAACGCGGGCTCTTTCTTTCGCGGCGTGCTGTTCCGTCGGATCAATTCCTCTTGCCTTCCTTGCCCTTCCCTCCCTTCTCCTTCCCTCCCTTCTCCTTGGCGTCCTCTTCTTTCTCCGTCATATCCCAAGAAACTGCCCCGACGTCATCGGAGTCGTCCTTTTCTCCTTTGTCCTTGCCTCCCTTTTCCTTCCCGTCCTTGCCCCCCTTTTCCTCCTTGCCTTCCTTCAGGGCCCTGTGCTGGCCGCGGAGGCCCTCGGCTTGGACTACGTCCATGCTCGCGACGGCGGCGACGGAAAGGAGAAGGAGGTGGGAGAATCTCATGGTGATTTTGGAAAGTGGGGGAGGGGTGGTTTGGAATGTGCAGAGAAAATGAATTGTGGCGGTTTGTGAGCTATTAATCCCGTTGCTGGTTTGGTTCGGGGTTTGAAATTGTCCGTTTTAACCCCAACCCCAATAGAATCTCAATTCACAATCTTACTTTCGGGTATTTACATGTCCATGTTGGGGTATCATGGGACCCATCGACCATGTGACACCAACCCATCATGCACACATCTACCGTGTGACCGTGATTCGAACGAAAATCTTGCTTCGCTCCCGTTTTCAAACCGTCTCTCTCGCTGTGGCCTCCACGGCTGGCTGCCCCTAATTAGAAAATGAGGGGCCCCGTCCGTCCCTCAGCGGCTGGAGCGCTGAAGGCAGAAACTTGACATCAGTGCTAGAAAGAAGGAGGGAAGTGCGCGATAGACTAGCTCAAGCTATAGACGTATTTAGATAGCAGTCTAGTACTAGTCCGAAGACATATTAGCTCATTTATTGATCTAAAAATCCTCTCTAAGAAAAATATATACATGTCGCATTCTAGATATTTTCAATAATTTCGACAGCAACAATGCTGGTGATTGGCACGTCGTCCTTGTTCCAATCACTACCACTTCTTCCCACCGTTGCAATGCTCCGTCGATGCATGCGGTCGATGACCTTCGTACCTTTAACAACTTTTCCGAAGCATGGGTCAGCCTCCTCGTGCAGGTCATGATGACCCTGCCCACCGGGACCGTGGTACTGAGAATTGTCCTGCGTTGAGATGTAGAAGTCGGGCCCGCCGGGCCGGCCTCCAAAGCCAACCGTATACTTGACGTGGGGGTAGTCCTTTGAGTACTCCTGGAAGGTTAGCTCGTCGAGGTTTGCATCCTTAAACTCTTCCCTCCTGGACCTGCCATCCGAGTACCCGATCGGAGCTGCCTGCAGGACGTGGTGGGCCGTGTGAAGGAAGACGGTGTCGTCCCAAAGCTTGTGGTCGACCATCTGAAGGAACAGGTGGACCGAGTGGGGCATCATGGAAAGAGGGGCCATCTCTACCATAAAGCTGCCCAAATCTGACCTGGATTCTCCCTTCTTCGTTCCCGCGTTAAAGTCGACAGTAACCTTTACCCAGTGCGGCCCGTCTCCGAATCTATTACGTTTGAAAAGAAAGGTAATGAATGACGTTAGAAATATTCAATGAAGAGTAATCTGATGATCAGTCTATACCCTCGGTGCTACAACTTACTTGTCAATCGCCTCCCTTCGGCTAATCTCCTGAATCTTGGTCTGCAGTGTGCTGATCCTAGATTTCATGGCCTCCTGTCTTGTCATGAGGAGGGTGGTGATCTCCTCCTTCCCCATTTTTTTCACTTCGTCCCCCTCGTCATCCTCTAGCATCGCAGCATTAATCCCTGTAGCCTTTGAAATAGCGTTATTCTTTTTCTTTTCCAGCTCTCTCTTCAGCGTACCATTCGCCTTGTCTAGTTTGCGGGTCTTGTCCTCGAGTTCGTGGTTAACCTTGTTGGCCGCATCGAGAGCCGAAGAGGTCTCCCGAACCTTGTGGTGCAGGACGTGATAATCACTCATCATCTGCTGTAGTTTGCTCTCTTTTGATCTGAGCGAATAAGATGAGGTGATGACATAATAGGCGGCACCTGCTATTGCTATGCAGTAGAGCATGGTCCGGATGGCTGGAGACTTTCGTTGCTGCCGAAAACCGTAGGGATTTGTGGCCTTTCTGGTACTTTCCGAACCGAAAAAGCTGGGGGAGAGAGGAGTCGAATTTCGCTGGTGACTAGCATCTTGATTCCCCCCATAGCTGTAGCTGCTTCCCATAGAAGAGACTGAGGAGTTGTCAGCACCGTTGTTCGAGGGTGATAATGCGTACCCGTACGAGATCGACGTGTCGCTCCCTTGCCTAGAGTATCCGCCTCCCCCTTGCGATCCCAACGCCGACGGTCTGCCGGGAGTATTCCTGAGCTTCAAAACCATGGTGGGCGGTCCTGCACAGTATGGAACGAAGAGATGTCGGTTTCAGATATGTGCGTGGGGCTTGCCTCGTTAATTGTCCCGCAGTCTCAAGCTTGACGGATGTGCCCGGAAAGAAGAAAATAATCGCCGACGTTTGGTTTGTGGATATAAAACCCCTTTTATGGTTAGGGGTCAAGATTCACATTTCATAATGAGAAAACCCAGAACCTAACCCTTTCACCCAAGCCTGCCAAGATCCACATGAAATCATATCATTCCAATATATGAAGACTTTCTTATATTCCATTATTTTACAACATTAAAAAAAGTACTTCCGCCTGACAAACCATCTTGAACCTCAACGCAGGCGCCGGCGCGGATTGACACCAAAACGAATGCGTCATGCGCCGTTCAGTTGCCTTTTTCAATCTGGATCTTTCGCCCCTGTCCAACTGTTCTTCGCAACACAAACGCCACTTGTCAACATCGGCACCTCCTACCCTCGAACAAACCTCGTAATCATGGCCATCATCACGCTTCTTTCGTCGCTCGTCCACGCCATCTCCCCCTACGTGCCCCCGGGCCTCATACTCTGTGTGGCCTCCGCCTTCATCCTCAAGGGAAAGTACTTAGACACGTGGAAGAACGAGTTCGTCGGTACCCTCCTAATGGTTTCCTGCACCTTCTCTGCGGGCAAGTGGTTCGGGCTCGAATCTCAGACCGTCGCGTGGATTTCACATGCCATTGGCGTTGTCGCAGCCGACTTCTTTGGCGGCGGCCAGCACGTAAATCCAGCTGTCACCGTCAGTATGTGGAGCCTTGGCAAGTGCGACTACACCGAGGCCTACATTCGCATCGCAGGTCAAATGGGTGGAGGTCTCGTCGCCTTCCCCATTTTCCACTTTGCTTCGGAGTACCTAGGATGGGTTCCATTTGGTGGGCCAGGCTTCGACGCCGAAGGAGACCCAGAGGGGGTTGGCGCTGCCTTCAACGAGTGTGTGGCTACCATGCTCCTATGCTTCGTCATCTATGTTGTGAACTGGGAGCTCAACTTCGGTACATACCATTACTGGATCAAGCAGACCCTTACCGCTGTCGGTATCCGGTACTTGATCGAAATGTTCCCAGCCAGCGGCCCTGCCAGTAAGTTTATTTTATTTTGACACTGCGATTGCATACATCAACATTTTTGTTGAACGGATGTACTTTGAATAGTCATACGGTTCGTGTGTACTCACAGCACAATTATTTCTCGCCTTCCTTTTCTGTTATGCAGTGAACCCCATGCTTGGCACCACCTGGGCAGTGTTCTCTGCCGATGATAATGTGTTTCCCTCCGACACCGCGCACTATGTTGTTTACTGGGTGGGTTCCGTCGTAGGTGCCCTCATTGCCTCGGTTATGTACGCTCTCTATTCTGGTGAAAGCTTCTTCGGCAAGACGCTCCCGGTAACCCCCATCAAAGCCAAGAAGGACTGATCTTGAATAGCGAATAACCTAAGCCAGAGGATGATATGTTCTGTCCTCTACTACATGTACTTCAGCTTAAGTTTACAATGTATATACGTTACAAAAATTATGGCGATTACGCGGCCACCTTGTGTTCTCAATCGTCAAGCTGCAAGTCGTCGATAATGGTAGACAATTCCACGCACAAACGTTTGGCTGCTGCTGCTGCCTCCTCGGCTCCCTCAACAGCAGCCTCAGCCTCCTCAGCGATTCGGATGGCCTCTTTTGCGGCCGCACGATTTTTCGCCGCAAGCTTTTTCAAGTCATCGACGGCTGCCTCGGCCTTCTCCGCCTCTAGCTTGGCAGATTCTGCCCTGCCCAATGCACTCATGACCTTCCTCGCCTTTCGGATGGGATCACTGTAATCGATCAGCTCTGCCACTAATACCTCCAGCTCTCCCCTCTCCTTCCCTTTCCGGATCACGGGCATCGTGCCGCCCTGGAGCAGTTTAGCGACAGTCGTCTCGACGTATCCCATCACCTCGTTCTGCTCCGACCTGATCTTTAACGCGACAGCATTCTTCAGATCGTTGTCGTCAAAGATAACGATACGAAGTGGACGATCAAGATCCCCGTCGCAAAGCGCAACAAGATCAATGCTGTCCTCTGGCCACCTCGGGTTGAGGTCATCCTTTCTCGAGACCGAGCGGTACACGCCATCCCAATTGTCGGAGTCATCGTTGGGCCTCATTAGGGCGAAGAAGGGATCGGACTTGCGTAGTATGCCCAAGCCCTCCTGGTTCTTTAGCTTGCGCGCTGCCAGCTCAAATTTGAGGGAGCCAACGACCTCGGCGGGCGACAGGTGGGCTATGAGCACTCCCCCCGAGGACAGGTTCTTGACCTCAAAGTTGACCCCATACCGATCGGAGGAAAGAATTTCCTCCACAAGGAAGGAGCGCGAGCACTCCCATACTTTTTCTTCGTTGCGAACGTCGACAGTGATCCTCCGGGACGATCCCTCCTCGTATTCGAAGGAGAATATCTCGGAGTAGTCCGGATCCCCACCCCCGACGAGCATGGTTTTCCCCAGTTTGATCACCTCGTCGGCGTCCTTGGCCGGAGAAATTTTCACCTTAAGCGAAGAGCCTGCGAATGGAAGGCCCCTCCCGCTCAGTAGAAGGTGAAGCTGCATCTTCAAATGCCTTGGGCGCCACGAGTTGCAGACTGGATCTTATCGCGCTTGATGGATTCTGATATTGTGAATATGAGCTTGTCTCTCCAGGTTGCAAGCCATCATTTCTTCTGTGTAGTTACTATGGCTCCATTTAGAGCTAAATATATTACGAGTATGAGTATATTACTAGAGTAATAACAATATATGTTTATATATTATGTACTATGTAGTCTAGAGTACCACTACTACCTAGTAGAACTACTCTCTAGTAGATTCTAGTAAATACTATCCACATACAAGTTACATACATAGTTATTAGTACTAGCTAGTACTATTATTAATAATATCGTAAAAAATAATTATGCATGTTGGTGAACGGCTGCTGGCGTTGCCGAGACATGGCTCGTCGGACGGCGTCGAGGACGGCACAAGCTAGGATGGCTCATTGGGCGGCATCGAGGACGGTGCTAAGCTGGTATGCGAGGAAATAATTATAATTAATTGTTGATGAACGGCAGCTGGTGTTTCAGAGGATCAAAGGATCAATCTAACAGATTCGTACACAAATCAATAAACATGACTGGTCCTACACAACAGAATCTTCGTTGTCCTCTTGATTTTCACTTTGACGATCGCTTTCCATTATAACGGCATCCTCTGTGTCACTCGGAGCTATCTCAAATCTTGTTTCCTCTTCGGCAGTAATCTTGTTCAGCTCCTTTTTGGCATACCACCCGGTGACGGCCACAGCAGCGATCCCGAAAATAACCCCGACAACGATAGACACGATCCGCACCGTATTGTTATCCCCTTGCTCTGTGCTATCTGACAAGGATCCGGCTGATGCGCCGACGAAGCAGTATAGAGCAGTTCCTGGCAACATAAAAAGATTCGCCCAGGAGTACGCAGAAAATGTGATGGCCGTGGTCCCGGCGAGATAATTGAGTGCGTTGAAGGGAATGATCGGAGACAGTCGAAGGAGCGCCATGATGCGGAAACCTTTCTTCTCCATCGCCTTGTCGGTGGCCTTGAAGAGAGGATACTTCTCTGTCCATGACGTAACTCGCTCCCGCAACAGGTACCTCCCAATAATGAAGCTGCAAATTGTCCCCGACGATGCCCCTAACAAGACAGTAAGGGTCGCAACAAGGACTCCAAGCCCAAGGCCAAATGCCCTGGAAAAGACGAACCCAGCACCAAGCGTCAATATTGAGCCAGGCACAAATAATACAGTGGCAAGAAAGTAAACCCCGGTAAAGGCAAATATTCCTGAAGCTGGGTTCTTCTGTATCCATTCAAGGAAACTGTTGAGTCCTTTGGCGACAACTCTATTGGACGTTGAGTCAATAATGACGAAAATGATGAACCCGACTAGGACAGCGGCGATGCTACCCTTCATTATGTACTCCTTCGTATTTCTTATCTTACTGGCACCGGTGCCCTGCCCAGAAACACTGTCATTGTCCGTGCCCTGCACGGAAACATTTTCTGTGACGTCGTCCAGGTTCGCTGGAACGGACTCTTGGTCATTGCCCAACATCATTTTGCCTCTGACAGCCGAATAGAGTTGCCTATGATACACGTATATATGAATCAGGGGTGTATGGGTATGGGTATGGGTAGAATTGTCAGCTTGTGAGGAGCCTGAAGCCTGGATGTGCGTGGAGGAGGCATCCAATCCGTTCGTGTTTCGGCTCTGACAAAGCCTGAGAACTTTTTTCTTTGCCAGTCTTGTTTTGTCAGAGAATTCGTGGTGATGTGTGTGGTATTGATGACGCAGCTTTGAGAACATGCGCGCATGCGCATCCATATGAACAGCCTAAATTCTTTGGCCTATAGTACTAGTCTAGTACGAGTATGCATAATAATTACTGTTACTAGCTAGTAGTACGAGCTCGCTAAAATACTAGCTAGTATGCATAATAGCTAGTATCCCTAGTGTGGATAAATTGCATACGAGTCATTTTTTGCAAGCGAGCCATGTAGCGTAGACGAGCTCTCGTACTTGCTTGTACTACTGTAGTGGTATGTATGCATAGTAGAATACTACTAGCTAATATTACTATTAGCTCCTTCATCGCCAACACACAGCGGAACGCGATCCGCGATGCCCTTCGTCCGACGGGGCCATAATTGCTCTTTCTAGGGTTCACGAAGTACTCTCTTTGTGCACCACCCCAACCGTCTACCATGTCAACCGAAGGCTATGATATGCTCGTCAGTCCCGAAGTCGCGGCTGCCCGCGGCGTTCCATTGGGCATGGGGCAGGGGCACAGGTGTTTCGGCGGGTGCTGTGATATGCGCCGGGCTGTCATAATCGTCAACCTTGTCAGCCTCCTTTTGGCCACTATCGACGTCATCTACTTTGCCATGGAGTCAAGCTTCCTCAGTCACAACAAAATTTTCCAAGACGATGATGTTGAAAGGGAGATAGAGGGTGAAATGCATCTGGCAGAGCACGTCATGATCTTGGCCCTGATCTTCACGATCCCCTTCAACGGAGCTGGCGTCTACGGGGCCATGAAGTTTAAAATCTGGCCCGTTGCTGTAAGCCTGTCCTTGTACGCGTTGAGGTTCGTCGTGCTATTCTTCTCGTGGAACCCGGGCTGCCTCCTTCCATTCTTCTTTGCGTATCCACACGTCTTTTTCATCAAGGAAGTCAAAGAAGGAATCATGTCGGAGGCGAATTACCCCCTAGAAAAGGTAAGGATGGTATTTTTTGTACCCGCCGTCATTCCCATCATTTCCCACTGTACAATGCTGATCTCCTTTCACCTCACGCGTCCTTGCATTTTTATTTCCACCATTCACTCCTTAGTTCTCGTGCTGCTGCGTGTAGTAAGGGGTATCCTTGGTTGCTTTCCAAGGGTAGGACAAGGGCTTTGGGAATCATGACAAAGTTCTGGATCCGACCACTCGACGGCTTCTTTTATTCGCATGTGGCTGGACTCTATTGCACACTTGCCACGGGATGGCACGAAAGCTGGATCTAGCTAGCAACGATTATTACAGTTAGTATACACAAGTAGATATCTATGAACAGGTGTGAGACATTGCATGCTTCACACCATCTCTCCGCTGTATCTTCCTCGCGCGCCCCCAGACGGCAGCGACGACAACGAGGACCCCATGTCGCCGTTGCCTGTGCCGCCCCCCACGCCGTTGCTTGCGCCGTTGCCGGCCACGCCGCCGCCATTCACCCCGCAAAATTCATCCTCCGTCTCGACCAGGGTGGCCTCCCTCTCCCCGTGCCTGCGGATGAGCTGGATTCCCTCGCTCACCTTTTCATCGAGGGTGTCCTTATCGCTCAGCAGCAAGGCATCCTCGTGGTCGATGCCGATCAGCGACAGGATGCGGGCGTAGCCGTTGCACATGGTGAAGGCGCCAAGGGCCAGGATGAGGAGAGGGGCGTACGAGTTGAAGGAAGTTCCGAAGAACGGGACGGTCTCAATGTTGCTGTAGAACTTGGAGAAGGCACAGGTGGTGGACGACGTGTCATATTTGAGCATGAGGAGGTAGTTGTAGATGAGCGGAAACTGCAACCGGACAAGGTACTGCGCGTTAAAGACGAGCGCCACACCGGTGCTCTGCCGGTTGCCCCTCAGGCAGAAAGGGCCGAAAATGTTGATCTTGAACAGGCTGCTAAAGGTGCAGAGGCTCATGTAGAGGAGGGGAACCAGCGCGGCGATTTGGTACACCAGCCCGCCCTGGCTCTCCTCCTTATTGCCCTCCCCCTCGCCCGACAGCCCAAGGAAGAGGGCAAAGGGGCTCAGGTTGACCGGGAGAGTAAGGGTGGCCTCAGACCACAGGACCATCCCAGACAGGGTGGCCGTTAGCACCGCCACGGCGCGGTAGGTCGGCGACCGCAGGTACCGAACCCAGCACGACCTCGCCCTCTTGCCGAAGCAGCAGCAGCACACCCCGAGGGCCGGCTCCCCGCTCCCGCTGAGCAGGGACGTCGAGGCGGCCCGGGGGCTGGGGGGCACGGCGCCCGGGGGAGGAGGAACGTACTCGTCCGCAAGCTCCCCGAAGATCCTGGCCCTCTCGATCAGGTGGTTCCACTTCTGCTCGGCGCTGACCACGTCGGCCTGGGCCATCTTCAGCCTGGCCCCCAGCCCGGCCAAAGCGTCGAGGGAAGGAAGCCCGTCGTCCCCGTCATCCCCTCCCCCCCCCCCTCCTCCTCCTCCGTTGCCGCTCAACCTGTGGTGACCGCCGCGGCGCCGGCCTCCCCGCCGGGTCTCCCTACCCCCGGAACTCCCCCCGGCGCCGCCTCCGCCGCTCCCGAAGGTCCTCCGCCTCTGCAGCTCGGGGGACAGGGTGGCCGTCCTCTCCCTCCACTCGAGGAGCTTGGAGATGGCCGCGGCGTACTTGACCGCCGCCGTCCCCGATCCCGATCCTGCCCCCACCCTCTCCACGGCTGCCGCGGCCAGGTCGATGCTGCCCTCGCAGTCCTGCAGCTCCCAGACTGCATCGAAGAGGGCCTCGTCGGCCCCCCCGGCGACGATGCGGGCCCTCCGCAGCTCGCTCTCGGGGCTGGCCTGCCTCCACCAGGACCGCGGCACGTCGACTAGCCCGTACCCCAGCAGGAGCACCACCAGGACCAACCCGTACGTGTTCCCCAGCGCCATGAGGACCGGGACGACGTGCAGGTCGTGCAGGTACGCGGCCAGGAGGCCTATCCCCACCACCCCCGCGGCCGCCATGAGGGCGTACGTTCGCGAGCACCGCCTGGCCCCGTCGCGGATCCGGCTCCCCATGGAGAACTTCCCCGAAAGGAGGATGTCGCGGCTGAGCGGGAGGAGGGTGTAGGCCAGGAACATGGTGGACCAGTACGTGGCCTTCCAGGGCTCGTAGGTAGGATTGACGGCCTGGTGGTCCTCCTGGGAGGTGGCGTCCCTGCGACGTTTCGGAGGGAATGGAATTGAGTGGAACAATGGCACACGGTGAGAGTCGAACGGAGAAGGGGGGAGGAAGAAGAGGAGGGAGGGGGGAGGGAAAAGAGGGGATGACGCGAGGGGATGCGAACCGACTCGTCAAGCGAGAACCGAAAGAACAACAAACCCGGCGCTCGCTCCCTGCCATTAACCGCCCCGCTCCGGAACTCACCCGTCCTCCACCGCCACGGTGAGGCTTAGGTCGATGGGCATGAGGGCCAGGCCGAAGAAGCCGAAGGTGAAGGAGGCCGCGGTGAGGAAGAGGATGAACGGCGACGTCCCAGGCATGGCGTAGTGCCTCACGATCCACAGGGACAGGACGAACAGGACGAACCCCAGCGGGAGGAGGCATTGGGCCAGGGTGAGGT
>Ga0315315_10006839_pt1 | contig 10536 bp, 8 predicted proteins | sample M140m3416metaG_FD_203699 | JGI IMG/M metagenome (GOLD analysis project Ga0315315, IMG submission 203699) | Ammonia-oxidizing marine archaeal communities from Monterey Bay, California, United States - M1 40m 3416 | ecosystem: Environmental > Aquatic > Marine > Intertidal zone | place: USA... | reverse complement strand
CCAGTGAGCATCGGAAGGGCCTTGGGCGGCCTTATGGCCTAAGCCTAGACTCTGCTGCCTTGGCCCCTCTCCCGGCACAGGCTCTGGTAACAGTTCGCGCTGCTGTCGGCTCCGATCTACCCGTCCTTCGAGGCGCCGTTGGGCGCCTCGGTATAGGGGGGCAGCGGGCGGACTCCCACTGGCCACGCGATAGCGCAGAGGGTTTTTTCGGACTCAGGAGAGGATGGGGAGACAGGGAGAAAGCGAAGATGGGTTCGGTTAGTGTATTGGTGGGCCGCGCGGCACACCCCACAAGCAAGCAGCCCTGCGCCGTCCAGCGCGCGCGCCCCGACCCCCCACCCCCCCCCCCCCCCCCCGGCCCCGGCGCCGCCGGCCGCGGGCGCCCCCCCCCCGGAATCCCTCCCAATCGCAGGCATCGAGTTCTCCGATCCCCTCTTTCTGGATGCTTTGGCGAAGGTGCGGGGGGATGGGCGGCATGGCCGCTGGCGGCACACGACTGGAGGCGCGCGTCCTCGCCGTTGCCGCGTCGAGCGGAACCCTTGACACCTGACCGGATCCCGGACCGGTCCGCCTCCCTCTCCCCCGTGAAGGAGGCCAGCGCGTCCCAGCCTCCCTCAGCGCCCGTCGCGAGGCAGGAGAAGAATCGGTATTATTTCTACGTCTGTCTGTGCTAGCAGTTTTTTCCCCTTTTTTTTTTGGTACAACATTTTTTTACTATGCGTACTAGAATCTACTACGTAGCTACTAGCCAGCAGGGTAGCTACTACGGCAGTAGCTACGAGAGCTGACCGGCCTCGGTCTTTCTCCTCCAGTTGTCCTGTGCGGCAAGAGCGGGAGAGAGAGAGAGGGGGGGGAGGCATGCATTCGCGCAAAAAATGGTGAGACAAGGGGGAGGAGCGACACGGTGGCACATCTCGCAAGGCGCCGGCCGGGCGGCCGCTCCGGCGGGAGAGAGAGAGAGAGAGAGAGAGAGAGAGACAGCGCAGCACTCACCGCATCCGGGTCAAAGATAAAGCTGGACTGGTCGGTGAAGCTAGCGTCGAAGGTGTAGGTGAAGAAGAGGAGGATGACCAAGGTCAGCCACTGCAGCCACGCGGTCGATCCGGTCTCTGGATGGTACGACGCGAAGCCGATCAGGGTGAAGAGGAGGATGAGAGCTAGCTCGATCTTCTGCCGGAGATTCGCCATGGTTACCGCCCGGGCTGTTGCAATATAAAATACGAGTCGTATATCGGTGCACTGCATACCTTATTGCATGTACTCCCACTAGAGTACATCATGCATGATTTATGCGCGTACATGATGTACCTAATAAGATGATGTACTAGCTAGTAGGCGCGCAACGGAGTGCAGCTGCAGTGCAGCATCGGCGTGGATGGGATACGTATTCTGTACGGAGGAATCCTCACAGCTGTACAGCTCTATCCGTACTAAGCCTAGCTACTAGCTAGTAGTATGCATATGCATACTACAGTACGTGCTCGTAGTTCATGTTGTACAGTAGGACATGAATGTTCGCATGCATACTACTAGAGTAGCTAGTACTAATCTAGTAGTACGAGCCTCTATTACTCTACTAAAGTTAGTAGTAGTACTCTAGTATGCATACTATGCATACTACCTAGTAGCTACTTAGAGTAGTAATACTAGTTAGTACGCTCGTAGTATGGATACTCTAGCTAGTACTAATGTGGTATGCCATATGAATACACAGTCCAAGCGAGAGAGACCGTTAGGTCGCCAAGACCTAACCCGGGATGATATCAATGCCGCTCAAGGGACTGGGAGAGAGCGCGTAAAAAAATGTATAATTGTAAAATTAATAATATTAATAATTTTTATCCATCTCTACGCATACTCTAGCTAGTATGCATAGTAGTAACTGAAACTAGATACACATTCGAGCCTGATAGTAACATACACACGTACTACTAGTAGTATGCATACTTACTTTTTCGTCAAGCTGTTTTCATCAACAGTAACTACATTTATGACCCCTTCGATTTAGGCCATCCATTCCGGAGTGCGGAAGTCCTTGCCAGCATAAATGACGTTCTCCTCACCAAGCTCCTCAGCAATGCGCAGCAACTGGTTGTACTTGGCCAATCGCTCAGATCGGCAGGGGGCTCCCGTCTTGATCTGTCCTGTACAAAGTCCGACGGCAAGGTCAGCAATGTATGTATCCTCCGTCTCTCCAGATCGGTGTGATGTCATGACACCCCATCCGTTCTTCTTGGATAGTTTGACTGCATCAATTGATTCCGAGATAGTGCCGATCTGGTTCACCTTGAGGAGGAGGCAAGTGCAGGACTTTTCTTCGACGGCGCGGCCAATCTTCTCAATGTTAGTCACGGTCAAGTCGTCTCCGACGACCTGGAAGGACTCCCCGTTCTTTGCGGTAAACTTGGACCAGCTTTCCCAATCATCCTCATCAAAGGGGTCCTCAATCGTCACGATCGGGTAGTCAGCAGCGAGCTCCTGGTAGAGATTACCGAGCTCCTCGCCAGAGATGACGTTGCCGTCGTACTTGAAGTCAAGATCGTATCCGTCCTCCCCCTTCACCTTGAACTCGGATGCCGCTACATCAAGACCAATGGTGCATTTGTCTTCATGCCCGGCCTTTTTCAGGGCCTCCATGATCAGCTCACACCCCTCACGATTATCGCAGGGGGGGGCAAAACCACCCTCGTCACCAATTAAAGTGGCGTCGCCGCCGAACTTGGCTTTGATGATTTTGCCGAGGGTGTGATAGACCTCGCAACCGATCTGCATGGCCTCCGAGAAGGTGGCAGCGCCGGTGGGAATTACAAAGTACTCCTGAAATGCTAGCTTGTTGCCAGCGTGGCTGCCACCATTGATGACATTGAAACAGGGGACGGGCATGGTGAACTTCTCCGAGTCGTTCCCAGCGAGTTTAGCATAGTGCTTGTACAGAGGGATTCCGTTTGCAGCGGCACCGGCCTTGGAAGCAGCGAGGGAGACACCAAGGATGGCGTTGGCGCCGAGGGTTGCCTTATTTTTGGTCCCGTCGAGGGTATTCATGGCGTCGTCAATGGCGCGTTGCTCAGTGGGGTCCATTCCAAGGACAGCTGGGGCGATGATGTCGTTGACATTAGCTACAGCTGTTAGGACGCCCTTACCTAGATAGCGGTCACCACCGTCACGGAGCTCGACGGCCTCGTACGCGCCAGTGGATGCGCCGGATGGAACTGATGCGCGGAAGACACCATCGCTGGTGGTCATCTCCACCTCAACGGTGGGGTTACCACGGCTGTCTAGAATTTCCCGTGCATGGACGGCACTGATGGTCGAAGCAGACATTTGAAGAGAAGAAACCGAATTGACGTTGGGACCGTTGCGGAAGGCGAGGGGGGACCCGGTGAATGCGTATGCGTTACCTACGTGAGGGCGAATGAAGATGTGTTTAAGTGAGATGCGTGTTGCCATTTGCCATTTGCCATGCACAACCCGTCTTAGGAACACCTAACAACGAACACATCCAGATAATGTCACCGACGACGATCAATGAATGGCTTTGATTGAAACGGGCCGGAACAACTCACCAACGAGAGCCAACAAGGCGATAGAGGAGACTTTGGCCATTATATTTTTGCTCTTTTGTAAAGAGAAAGGAGGAATAAGACTGTTGAGGTTTGAATGCTGATGCCGTGATTCGCCGATTCACGTGGCTGCCGCAGCCCCAGGGGTGGGGTTCGCAGAAACAAAATATCTTTTCGCGAAGTGCGTATGCAGCTCGAGCTACTTACGAGCTCGTACACTTTTAGCATATTATTACCCTGATACAGTAGCTAGCAAAATAATCGCGATCGCAGGGGATATGTGGGCGTGTGTACTTTACAATAATATTGTGTACTCTAGCTAGTATGTATTCATCTACTAGTAGAGTACGAGTCGGGATCTAAACTAAATCTTTCATCCGCAACAGCCCCGCCGGTAGCTAAAACTACCCGGTTCTATATGCATTTCCAGGTTATGAGCACCCGTGTGCTTCAACATAAAAATCACTTACGCACTACGAACACGGACATGCCAGTTGGAAGCGGGAAGGGGGAAGAGCTTGCTTGTGCCATCTAACTGAGTCTTCAACAACGATTTCGTACTACCGTTCTGCCGGTACTGTCTTCTCTTCCAAATCGATGCTTTTCGCGCATCGCCGTCCATCACACACGACAATTGTCGGCACTTGTCCTCATATTTCCAGACGGCGAAAGGGTCGCCCGTAACATCATGCACATTAGGTCGGCCGCACTCGCGGCTCTTGTTGCAGCCTATGTCGCACCCACAACTGATGCTTTCGGCATCGGCAACACCCGTCTATCGACCAGCTTCGTTCCTCAGAATTATGCCATGGCGGTTTCAACATCCTCGTTCGGTGCACGCAGCCAAAGCGCGCTTCCAAGCTACGCTCGTCCCTCTGCCGCTCGCTCTTCCTTGAATATGCTTATTGATGGGAACAGCGGCATAGACGAGCTCAAGGAAATGACGAAGGAGGTTTCAAAACTCACCTCGACTGTGCGCAAGAGCCCAGGCCTCTTCAAGGGTGCTAGCTTGGCTTCTGTTCCCGCAGCAGCGGCGCTCGGATTCATCATTACGCCCTCCCGCCGCATCGCCGCGCACGCCGTTGGATCCGCCATTACTGGCGTAGCCGGCTACATTGGCAAGTCGCGCCTCGACGCCGCAACCGAGTCCGCCGCCCTACCCGCCCTCGCGCAGGTTGTTATTGATTGCGGAGTTGACGATGCCGACCTTGCCTCCCAGGTTGCTACCATCAAGGATCAGTACAAGGTCGATGACGAGGACTTTGCCAGTCTCTGCTCTATCGTATATAAGCGCTACCTTATTGGCGTAGTGAAGAATCCCATCGCGAAGACGGGAGAGCTCAAAGAACTCACGCAGCTCCGCCGCGGGCTGAGCATATCCAATATTTCTGCTGGCGAGAGCCACGCTGAGGCCGCCCGGGAGTTTTACCGCCAGACCTCCCTATTCACTCCCGAGGAGGATTTGGATGATCCTGAACATCCGGACCGTATGTCAATCGACAAGTTCCTCTTCCTTTCCGAGAGGGCATTCCGTCAGGCGGGTGAAACTGACGAGGCGTTCAAGTATGAAATTTCTCGCGTCGCCAAGGCTTTCAAGATTGACATGGAGGAGGCCCTCGACCGCGTCGCCGAGGTGGCCGAGCCCTTCTATCGGAGGGCGCTGGCGTCTACCCGGACGAAGTTAGAATCAGGTCAGGTTTCGTCCGAAATGCTCGAAAGGGCGCGCAACTCGCTGGGCATCGACGAGCAGACCTCATATGATCTACACGTCACCACCTTCAATGATGAGATCAAGGCGCTTCTTGGAAAAGATACAGAGGAAGATCTCGATCCTGCCACCCTTAGTTTTCCTGAGGGTGCCATGGCTAGGGTAAGAGTACTGTGTTACATGCTTCAGATGGTTCCTTCCTTGTTTCCGCTATCAACTAACTCACCATAATGACTGTTCTTTTCCTTTCTCTTGACTGCAGCTTGGGAAACTCAAGGAGGTCCTTTCTCTCACCGAAACTGACGCCGACTACGAAGTTCAGGCCGAAGCAACGGAGTTATTCCAAGCGACTGCGCTATCTACCATGAGTGATGCCATTGCAGGTATTATTGAGCCAAAAAAGGCATGGGAAGATCTGAAAGCGAGGCAAGGACAATTGTGCCTCAAGGACGAGCAAATGAAGGTCCTCTTGGCTTCTATGGTGATGCAGAGCCTTGGCAAGCCCCTCGAGGAGACGGTCACCTTCGCCAATGTTAATAATGATGCTGCTGTCTACGACAAGCTCATCGATACTCTTGACGCTGTCGATAAATGCAAGGTTGTTCTCTCTGAATCCGGCTGGGACGAATTTGGCGACTTCAACAAACGTTTCTTCGATCCATGGTCGAAGGACTCCGCTTGCGGCTTCATCATGCCTGAGAAGAGACTTGCCTTGTATAAAATCTTCCTTACGCGTTCCGCGAGGAAAAGTGAATCGGGAAAACAGCTCACTGATGAGAATTATGCCAAAGTCATGGAGGTCAAGGAAATGCTTGGAGTATTAGACAATGACGCTAACGACGAGATCCGTAAGAATTTCGGCCCCGAGCTCATGAAGGTGCTTCGGACGGCTGTGGATGAGATCACCAGCGATGATTATACAGACAAGCTTGTCGAAAATATGCAGGAGATGGTCGACAAGGTCATTAAAGACTACAAACTCCCAGATGAGCTCGTTTTGGAATACGCAGGACCGCTTTATGGCAAGGCGTGCACAATTATCAGCCAGAACACCCCAGGCGGCGTCCCGACGAAGGAGAGGATGGAGGCTCTCGTCGCCCTTCGCTCTCTTCTTAAGTTGAACGAAGAAGATGTATTCCCCGCTCACGCTAATGTTTTTGGCGAAGTCTACAAGCAATCAGTTACTGAGACCATGGGACCCACGGGTATTATCCGACCCGAGTTTCGCGAACCTCTCAATGACCTTCGTGGCCGGCTTGGTGTATCTGAGGAGGCAGCCAATGAGATTTTCCTCGACGCCGTCAAAGAACGCTTTATTCCTATGGTAGAGTATCTCGTGCTTGAGCTCGAGAGATCGATGCTCACCAAACAGCAGTTGTCCCAGAAGCGAAGCATTGACTATGGGGAGGATTTGTTCCAGAGTGGCAAGGCTGCTGACGGCAAGCTCGGAATTGGTGCCGAGACAAACCTCATGACGGATATCATGAATGCCGTCGACTTCTACACGGAGAATAATGTCCAAAGGCAGGTAGAGGTTGGCACAGAGGAGATTGAGAAGAAGGTGATCGAAGGTGGCGAGGAGAAGACGGTGAAGGAGAAGGTTCCTGTTCTCGAGACACAGTATCCCATCACTGGCCTTGATTGCGGTGCCATAGACCAGGATCTTGCCGAACTTCTCTTTCGTCAGTTTGTTGTCGGCGCCTTCACAGCGCAAGGAGATCAAGGAGCCCGCTACGAGGCTGCCAAGGCGGACTTTGGAGGTATCATTGGCCTTTCAAAGGACAAGATGGAGGAGATCGGCAATAGCATCGGTGGCACAGTATATGACAATTATATCCAAAACAGCATGGCGACCAAGGGTGCGCTTGACCAGCAGGATATGATGTTTCTTGCAAACATTCAAAACAAACTGGACATTTCCCCTGAACAGGGCGAGAAGATGCTTCTCGAATCGCAGAAGAAGGTCCTCTCCGAGGAGGCAGAGGCTCTCCTTGATATGGACCAGGCAGTGCCCGAGATGGTCAAGACCTTCCGCGAAAAGTGCAACTCAATGGGCATGGAGCTTGAGAAAGATGTTGGAATATCAAAGCAGCGCCTTGTGCGCATGTTCGAAATGGAGATTACACCGGGCCTCAATCGGGGCGAAATCACCACGGAAAATGCGGACCTTCTGACTGAGGTTCAAGAAAGTCTCGGTTTGTCGCCTGAGGATGCCGAACAGATCTTAATGAACATCATCGAAAAGAGAGCGAAGGTCACCATAGGCGGTATCAAGGGAGAGATTCTGCGGGGACGCGAGGAAAACTGTATCGAAAGTATCAAGAAGCTTGTATCTCTCGCCGCATTTGTAAATGGCGAGCTCGAGCTTGACACAGACGAGGCCACTGCTTACAAGATCTTCAATCTTTACGAGGCCATTGATGTAAGCAACGAGGAAAAGGATGATGTCGAGTCGAAGCAAGCACTTCTGAGGACAGCGCTGGGCCTTCCAGCCTAATAAAGTACGACTACCAGAAAATAAAATAAAAATAGAAAGCAGTCAGTGTGAATGAATATGTCCGAAAGTGACATTTCTACTACGATTAGGAAAACGTTTGGGTTATCCCGGACACTCCAGATATCGGTGTGGTAACAGCTCCCATTCATTCGAGCTCCTCACTTTCTAGAGGCTTGAGCCATTTGAACTCTTCAAATTGGGAGACGGACCAGCCGCCACCATCATGTTGGATCCAGATCCCAAAAGGCTCGCCTGTTGACGTCACTATGTGACCCTCTTCTAGCTTCCCCACAATATTATCAGTGCAAAATGGACCTTTTTTGGGGTCCTTGTAAACATTGAGGAATCCTTTCTTTGTTTGGACAACATATCTCTGTCGTCGAGTGTGGGGCGAACAAACACAATGGCGAATACATGGATTGGAAGATAAAATATCAGAAAATGGTACATGTAAAGGAAAAGATATGCCGAAAAACTAGGTTTCTAGTCATCTCACCTTTCCAACTCCTTTCGTCAGCTGAAGCTTCCTCTCGTTGAGTCTTTCGAAAATCGACGAGCAGTCAGTAGCGGCGTCGGCGTAGCTGTCACCGATGCACTGTTCCTGCTGTTCATTGTCAAAGAGGAATAGGACAGCGCCGACCGATGTGGTCATGACTGGACGCTGCACAAAACCCGAACAAAAGCTGAAAGCAGCAAATAAAAGCGATAGGATGGTGACGATTGACAGCCTCATGATGCCTGGGACAGATAGGGGCAAACAGCCAGAGGCAGAACGGGGATAGATATTGAGTGTCCTTGGAGACCTAGGACGATGACACATGATGATGGTGACAAATTTGCTTCTCGCGCAGGCAAAAAGCAGCTGTCGGAATTGTAATTATATATGCGCGCGCGCGCAATGATAGGGTAGGTCGGTTAAGCGGGGTTGAACGCCGCCGCATAGTATGTATATATACTACGAGCGTACTAGCTAGTATGCATAGTAGGAAAACACGAGTTCCTCAACTCCAAGCTAGTAGCGACCAATAGGGGTGTTCCGGTGACGTGCTTTCATTTACATCCGGGTTGTCCGGTTTCTCTACATGTTTCCAGAGCGCGACGCGGAGTTGCGCGCAGTGCAGCCACCAGCTCTCATCTCCTTGTGCCTGTTGCTGATGCGCTGGCGAGCCATGCAGTCACGCAGTCTCGTCGCCTGCACGAATGCGACTTTTTTAATCTCGAATATCCTATCCCAGCATATGGCCACGACTTGACCATCCAATTCATGGCCACAAAGAGGTTAACGGCCTCGAATACTCAAGGTAAGTGCTGCAATGGAGCTCTTGTATCGCCGGATCGCCGCCAGGGACTTGCGCAAGGAAATTATTGCGGAAGTGGATACCGGCGTTGTGGCTAAAGAACTCGATGGAAATCCAAAACATATCGCTGTGAGGCCCAAGAACTGTCTATCCGCAACCACCCAATCCGAACATGCCATCTCGTCTCCCTCACATAAAATGTTCCTTCTTCTTCATTGACACATTATTCAAGTCGTTATTAACTAGTATTTTCGTCTCACCGCAGATCGGGGTGAATTTGCCTACAAGGCAGTAAAGATACAATCATGGAGACCGCGCCGGATCGGGTATCCGACAAACTTCCGAGGGACAAGCCCAATGATATTGATGGGAAAGACGATATCGGTCTTATTTCTCTCAGCATTGCGGAATCCGAGTCAGGGCAGAACAAGCCTAAATGTGACGATGATTCCAACCCGCAGCAGGGAACGCCAAGTGGATCGGCAATTAGTTCCCACGTTGCTCGCGTTCCTGAATTTACAAACGATGCTACTCAGACCCCTTCTCTGGCGCAGCCCACCGTCCCAGTCCCTCCAATGTCGAACAGGGCCCAGACCAGGATTCCCCCCGGCAAGCGTGACGGGCGCAAGCTATTCATTGGAGGACTGCCACCAGATGGTGAGTGCTGAGGATGCCCCTCATCTCGTAGAGTATAGCATACACACGTGCCGCAACTGTTGCATCACCTTGTTTTGCATTATCGTATTCCTCACGACTACTTTGCCCCCTGATGCGTCCAATATATTTTACCTCCAGTTACTGACGACGAATTCCGAGCCTTCTTTGAGCAGTACGGCGCCGTTATCGATTCGGTCGTCATGATCGACAGGGAGACGCTCCGTTCTCGAGGCTTCGGTTTTGTTACGTTTAAGCACAGATCAACTACTAATGAAGTCCTCAAGTCAGATCCCGAGGCAAAGAATGGCGTCGCCAAGGTTGTTATGCGAGGAAAGACTTGTGAGGTCAAGGTGGCGGTGCCCAAGGACAACTCAACTCCCAATTACTACCAAAGGCGCCTCAATGCGAAGGGGTCGAACACAAATGGCAAGCAAGGGCACCAGCAGAGAGGCCACAAGACCCATGGTGCCATATCTACATTTCCCTTCCCAGTCGAGGTTCCAATGGGCGAACTCAACCATGTTGCTGTTCCCTCGTACATGTACACGTATTACAATGAAGGGGGACCTGGACCTAGTGTTGGGTATCCTCATGGCTACTATCCTCAAGGTTTGCCTCAGACCTACAGCCCCTACTACAATGTGCCGGTCACGTACGGTTATCCCGCCCCCCCTGACGGCCCTGGTCAGACTATGGGTGTTCCTGCTGTGACTGCTTTCTCGCCCTACGCCGGAGCATATGTTGATGTCCACAGTAACTCTGGCATGGTCGCCACGAACCACCCCACCGAACAACTACAGCAAGCTTCAGCTTCGG
>Ga0315315_10006837_pt1 | contig 10540 bp, 7 predicted proteins | sample M140m3416metaG_FD_203699 | JGI IMG/M metagenome (GOLD analysis project Ga0315315, IMG submission 203699) | Ammonia-oxidizing marine archaeal communities from Monterey Bay, California, United States - M1 40m 3416 | ecosystem: Environmental > Aquatic > Marine > Intertidal zone | place: USA... | reverse complement strand
CGTTTTTCACATAGCTCAAACCGAGGCCAAACCCTTTTACATCATGAACGTTTCCAGTGGGTACTCTAAACAACCTTTCAAAGACCTTGCCAAGAAACTCTTTCGGAATTCCAAGTCCCTTGTCACTAAATCTTAATTCGACACCCTCATCTGTTTGACAACTGGAGATCTTTATCTGAGCGCCATCTGGGGAGTATTTAATTGCGTTATCGATAAGGTTGAAAATGACGTTTGTCAAATGGATGCTGTCGGCTTGTATGATCGGATTTTCTGCCACAATGTTGAGCTCGATTTTACCTCCTTTTCTTCGGACTTGCATTGTTACGTTTCTGACGACTTCTTTTATGATATCGTGAACGTTGACTTGTTGCATATAGAGCTTCATTGATTTAGAGTCCGTAAGACTCGCCTGAAGCACCTTCTCTACAAGCACTCCAAGCCGTTTATTCTCTCCTCGAATCATGCCGATATAATGGCTGGTTTGTTCTTCATTTAGGTCCAAATCTTTGTCCCCCAAAGCTTCACTGGCCAATCCTATTGTTGAAATAGGTGTCTTAAGCTCATGCGTCAGATTGTTCATTAAGTCGCGGCGAATTCGAACCAGTTCTTTCGATTTCATCACCGACTTCATCACATAGATGAGTCCTACAGCAATGACCAGAAGCATAAAGCCCGACAAGACAAATGCGCCCAATTGAGATTTGAGCAAGTATTTTTTGAGGTTTGGAAAAAAAACGCGCAATTGCAATGGCCCGAGTGCAACTTCGTATCCTTCGCCAATTAATTCTTCGCGATAAATCTCATTTTCACCTTCGAGGTATGCTGGCTGTCCATATCTGTCGAAGGCTCCATACACCGCCTTGGCGGTGACGCCATTTTCCGCAAGGGCCAGTGCGACTAAAGAATCCATTGGGAGCGATTCCATACGCAGAAGTACACCACGAGATTGATTATGCATGCCGTCTGCAATGAGAACTTGTCCTTGATCGAAGGATGAGGAATCTGGTGATAATTCGAGATCTTGTGCGTCAAACATGATCCAGTGTGAAATCGTATTTAGGGATTGTTCAACGGTTTGGTCAAAAACTTGTTGCCTCAACTCAAGGGCATTGCTCAGCCATTTTACCTGTAAAAAGCTTACGCCTAGAACAGCCAAAGCAATGATGCCCACCAACCATGATATTTTAATGCCTCTCATTGCATGCAAAATACATCTGAACCCACAATTCAACCATCGTTTCTTTAAACTAGCGTCAATTTTAAAAAGGTTTAACATCTCACCTTCTTACCTTCGCTTTTGTGATACCTAAAGAGACCGTCGAATTAATCCATCAAACTGCCGTCATTGAAGACGTCATAGGCGATTATGTGGAACTGAAAAAGCAGGGGAGTAGCTTCAGGGGAATGAGTCCGTTTACAAATGAGAAGACTCCTTCTTTCTATGTTGTTCCAAGCAAAGGCATTTTTAAATGTTTTAGCTCAGGAAAAGGAGGCTCTCTGGCTACTTTTTTAATGGAACAGGAAAAAGTGAGCTACCCTGAAGCCCTTAGAATTATTGCCAGGCGTTACAATATTGAGATCGAGGAGAGAGACCAAACCCCTGAGGAAATAGTCGCTTCCACTGAGCGAGAAAGCCTTGGTGCAATTACTTCTTGGGCACAGAAATGGTTAACGGACAACCTCCTCAATACAGACGTTGGGAAAGCAGTAGGTCTGAGCTATTTTAAAAAAAGAGGTTTTCGGGATGAGATCATTGAGAAATTCCAAGTGGGATTTTCCCCTGACGATTGGGATGTCTTTACAAACGCGGCATTGGATGCGGGGTATACTGAGGATAGGCTTGTCGCAACAGGATTAACTTCAAAAAGTCAAAAAAACGGGAAGTTATTTGACTTTTTCAGGGGGCGTGTCATGTTTCCAATCAGGGATGTGACGGGAAGAGTGATTGGGTTTGGCGGGAGAACGCTGAAGACCGAAAAAAAAATAGCCAAGTACTTTAACAGTCCTGAGAGTCCACTTTACGACAAATCAAGGGCGCTGTATGGCATTCACTTGGCCAAGCCGCTTATCAGTAAAGAGGACATGTGTTTTCTTGTTGAGGGTTATACAGATGTGATGGCGATGCACCAAAGCGGTGTGGAAAATGTTGTTTCTTCCAGTGGGACGGCGCTTACGGTACCTCAAACTCACCTTATTCGTCGCTTTACAAAAAACGTCACGGTCCTGTTTGATGGGGATAGGGCAGGGATGACAGCCGCTTTAAGAGGGATCGACATTCTACTCAAAGAAGGAATGAACGTCAAGGTTGTCACCTTCCCTGATGGTGACGATCCTGACAGCTATTCAAAGAAAGTGAGTTCGAGTGAATTCCAGAAGTTCATTAAAGAAGATGCGCAAGATTTCCTCGCATTTAAGTCTGACTTTCTGAGTGAAGAAGCAGGAGATAATCCACAAAAACGTTCGGAACTCGTTCACAGCATCGTGGAATCCATCGCCTGCGTTCCCGACGCAATTCAACGTTCAGTATACATTCAAGCGACAGCTGCACGGATTAAGTTGCCTGAGGACTTGCTTCAAGCTGAAGTTGCCAAGGAGATTCAAAAGCGACAGTTCAAAGCGGTGAAAAGATCTGCGCAGACGCAGACATCTCAGACCGGCTCTCCTTCAAGTGGTCCTGCTCCCTCTGCCCCCCTTCCTGGAACAGAATACCCCACACAGAATGTCTCAGAAGATTTGGCGCCTGGGATACCTGCAAGAGTTCGCACAAAGCGTGATATGTTAGAGGACACGATTATCAAACTCTTACTTGAGCATGGAGATGTTTTAGTGAATGTTGAGATCGAATCTGACCAGATAGATGAGGGAGCAGACAGTGGTGAGACAAAAGAGGGAGCAGCTCCGACCTCTTTTACAGAAGTCCCGTTCGCCGAGCTCTTGGTACACCGCATTGAGACCCACAATCTTGAAATGGAGAACGATTCTACAAATTATATTTTATCCAGATACAAGCAGAGTTTGGATGCAGGAACATTGCCTTCAACAAAATCCTTTTTCACAGACACTTCCCCTGAAATTCAAACCAGAGCAGCAAATATGCTCGTGAACAAATACAGTCTAAGTGAAAACTGGGCAAATAAGCATCATATTTTTTCGATTCGAGAAGAAGAAGTGCTCGAACAGGCGCTTTCATCCGCGACAACACGCTTGCTTTTATATGATGTCCAGAGAAATATTGACACCGTCATAAAAGCACTTTCTTCGAAAGGTATTTCAGACGAAGAGGTGAATAGATTGCTGCGAGAAAAGATCAAACTCGACAGAATTGTCAAAGATTTAAATTTAGCTTTAGGTGTTGTAATCTTACCCAAATGATCGTTACTCAAATGATAAATGACTTTCTGTCCAAAAGCATTCAATTAGGGAGCTATGTTCTTACTATGGAACGGGCTTTGGCAGTACTTCTCACCCTGATTATAGGTCACGTTACGTTTATGCTGTTTAAGTGGGGGTTGCGACGTGCTTTAAAACTAAAACACATTGAGGAAGGTCGAAGATTTTTGATTGTTCGTTTAATGCGTACACTCATTTATATCATTACGTTTTTCATCGTTATCGAAGTTTTGGGATTTAATCTAACTGTCATTTGGGCGGGGTCGGCCGCGCTCCTAGTGGGTGTTGGGATTGGCCTTCAAGGTTTCTTCAATGATGTGATATCTGGCTTCGTTTTGTTATTTGAAGGGGGAGTAAGAGTGGGAGATGATCTCGAGATTGATGGTGATCTAGTCAAAGTAAAGGGTATTGCGCTAAGAGCGACAAGAGTGGAAACTGTAGACGGGGACCTCTTGGTGATTCCCAATTCAAAAATTGCCGGCAACTCGGTCCTGAATTTTTCTCAGGGCCTCACATCTACCCGAATTTGTGTCTCTGTGGGTGTTGCGTATGGCAGTGATGTTGAACTTGTTCGGCAGTTGCTGTTGGACGCAATAACTGCCCAACCCCAAATTGTCAAATCGCCTTCACCTCAGGTCATCTTCTCGGAATTTGGAGATTCTGCGCTCAATTTTGAAGTCCGAGGATGGATTCATTCACCTTGGAACAGACTGATTATTAAAAGTGACATTCGATTTAGAATCGACAATGTTTTCCGTACCAACAAGATTAAAATTCCTTTCCCACAGCGCGAGCTTTACATCACGAATGCTTCGCACTCAGACCCGTTATAAGTGAATGTTTCGCGTCACACAATCGTTGAAATCCCGGTTGTATTATACCTAAAAAACAACTAGAAAATAAAATATGTTATCCTCTTATCCATTATTTTATTTGCTTTTAGCTTCCTTGATTTCAGGGCGGCAAGGTCATTGGATGAACCGCTTTCAAGAAATATGATTGAGATTAAGTCGCAGAAAAAATGATGATTCACGGAACACATAACGCAGATGTAGACGACAGAAATAAGGATGTCCTTATTTATGTGAATGGAGAATTGTTCCCTCGGGATGCTGCAAAAATAAGTGTCTTTGACAGTGGGTACCTTGTAGGTGATGGTGTCTGGGAAGCCATGCGTTTGTATGATGGGAAGTTGGCATTTCTTGATTTGCACTTGAATCGTCTTTGGGATGGGGCAAAAGCTGTAGGGATGGACCTGGGCTTTGATAGAACGTGGCTGGTAGCGCAAATCGAGATGGTGCTCGAGGCAAATCAAATGAAAACAGGTGTGCACTTGCGTGTGATGGTGACTCGAGGTATCAAGAAGACGCCATCACAGGACCCAAGATTGACACTTACGGGACCCAATCTGGTGATTATTGCAGAGTACAAGACTGCAAGTGAAGACACCAGGAATAAGGGGATCACGTTGTTTACAAGTACAGTGAGACGCGGCTCGCCAGATACGTTGGATCCAAGACTGAATTGCCACAGTAAGCTACACGAAGTACAAGCGCTGGTTCAGGCGATAGAGGCAGGAGCAGATGAGGCATTGATGCTTGATGTTCGCGGGTTTGTCTCTACGTGCAACTCTACAAATTTCTTCATTGTAAAAGATGGTGAGGTTTGGACCTCAACAGGCGCTTACTGTATGAATGGGATTACGAGGCACAATGTGATAAGAATATGCAAAGAGAATGGTATTGTCTGTAAGCAGAAGGACTTCTCATTGTATGATGTGTATGCAGCTGATGAGGCCTTTGTCACGGGGAGCTTCGGCGGTTTAACCCCCGTTAATTTTGTGGATGGCAGGAAAATTGAGGGTCGTGACCTCATCAATACTTTGACCCGTTTATATCAGAAATTGAGATGAAGACTGTTAGGATATGTCTTTGGTCTGGACCTAGGAATATTTCGACGGCGTTGATGTATTCCTTTGCCCAAAGAGAAGATACAATGGTTTTAGATGAGCCGCTGTATGCACATTATCTCGCTTCAAGTGAAAAAGAACTCGTAGACAGACATCCTGTTGCTCAAGTCGTCCTTGATACCATGGAGAATGATGGGGCAAAAGTTGTTGAAATGATGATGGGAGAATTCCCTTCGGATGTGGTGTTCTTTAAAAACATGACCCATCATCTTTTAGATCTAGACAGATCATTTATGGAGGGTGTTGTAAATGTTATTTTAACGAGAGACCCTGTCGACATGCTCCCTTCTTTTGCAAAGGTGATTAAAGACCCCACGATGGCAGATGTTGGGTATGAAGCACATGTTGAGCTTTTAGACTCCCTGCTTCAACGAGGAATTGAACCTGTCATTATTGATTCTAAGACCCTTCTTTTAAACCCCCGAGTCGCATTGACCAATTTGTGTAATGTTGCGGGGATTGCATTTGATGAAAGGATGCTCAAATGGGATGCAGGACCAAGGGCAGAAGATGGCGTATGGTCAGCCTTCTGGTATTCAGGGACGCATCAATCTACAGGCTTCAAGAAGTATCTTCCAAAAACAGAACCATTCCCAAACAATCTACGGCCTCTTTTGCAGGCTTGCCAGCCATGTTACGACGCCTTGATCAATCGGACGAACTAATTTTATGCGCCCGGAGATCTATCAGGTGGAGGTTTAATGTTGATTTGCCCCTGTAGGTGTTTCTTGCAAGTGTAAATACGATATCGAACGAGCGCCAAGCGCGGACCTCATCAATGCGTTCTCCCATACCAAATCCAATCGCCTCGTATCTTTTTTCAGGATGCGCTGCATCTTGAACAACAAGCTTGAGATGCCTTCCACCATGTCCCACTGTTCTAGGTGGGATAGATGTAACAGCACCTTGTGCCATAAATACAGGGACTTCATTGCCAGGACCAAACGGCCCTAAACGTTCAAACTCCTTATACATTGAGGGGTTTAATTCGTGAAGGTTGATCGGCATATGATACGCCACCGAGTGTTGAGGTTTGGCGCCCAACGTTTGTTTATTAATGGCTTTGTTTAGGCACGTCGTAAACGCCTCCATGTTTTCACGGCGAATAGTTAGTCCCGCAGCCATGGGATGTCCACCAAATTGGTCAATTAAGTGCTTACACGCTTCAAACGCTTCAAGAATATCAATCCCGGGAACGCTTCGTGCACTCCCTGTGAGCACCTCACTTTCTTCAGAGAGCACAATCGCTGGGCAATAGCGCTGTTCAATAAGTCGACTTGCGACAATGCCCAACACCCCTCTGTGCCATCCCTCACCAGTCACCAACGTACAGGATCTGCCAGAAGGCTGTTCAACCATTTGAGAAATAGCCTCTTCAGTCAAGTCCTCATCTAAGTCGCGGCGGGCTTGGTTCAGCGTTTCAAGATGATTTGCAAGTTCCATGGCTCCACCTTCATCGTTAGCCATTAATAGCTTGACTGCATCTAAGGCATGTCCAACTCTGCCGGCGGCGTTAATTCGGGGGCCCAAACTGAAACTCATGTCCCTTACAGTTTTTGGGGCCTCTTCTATTCCGGCCACCTGAAGCATGGCTCTAATCCCAGGGCGCATAGACTCGCTGAGGTTGCTCATGCCATGAAAGGCAAGCACACGGTTTTCGCCAGTAATATCCACCAAATCAGCCCCTATACTCAATGCAAGAAGGTCAAGATGATCGTATACGGAATCCATTGTTAGGCCGATATGAGGGACGAGCGCGGACAACATTTTAAATGCGACACCTGCACCAGAGAGTTCCTTAAATGGGTAGGGACAGTTTGGTTGTTTTGGATTAAGTAGTGCGAAACAATTTGGAAGCTCGGCAGCAGGAAGGTGGTGGTCACACACAATGGTGTCTATTCCAAAACGCGCCGCATAATTGAGCACTTCAAAGTCCTTCGTTCCACAATCAAGGGTGATAAGAACAGTACATCCAGATTTACGTGCCCTGTCCACCCCTTCTTTTGAGACCCCATGGCCTTCTTGATACCTCATCGGAATATATGGGACAATTTGGACATCCAACCCTTCAAGGAAGGATGAAACCATTGCGACAGAGGTGATACCATCAACGTCATAATCGCCGTAAACCATAATCCGTTCATGACCTAAAATGGCTCTATTTAACCGCGTAACTGCTTTTTCCATGTTCAACATGGTGTCAGGATCATGTAGATCTTCTAGATTAGGACTAAGAAATGTTTCAGTGTGTTCGGACGTCTTAAACCCTCGCTGTACAAGGATTTTAGTGACCATTTCGGAAAGCCCTAGCGCCTTGCAAAGTGAACGAACAGCCCCTTTTTCAGGTTGGGTTGCGGGTTTCCATTTCAGTTTATCCATCTATATACTACTCTGTTATATCTTTGAGCACGTCGAAAATACGCACAGATATCACATACAATGAAACAGTACCTCTCTTCTTTCAACACTTTTATGGCATTTCTTTCAGTGGTCACCTTATTCGCTTCTTGTAGTGGATGTCTAAATGATGACAACTTAATTGGAGAGAATTGCTATGACGGAATTCTCAATAACGGTGAAGAGCTTATCGATTGTGGAGGAACAATTTGTGACCCATGTGATCCATGTGAAAACGACCTTTGGGATGCCCTTTTGGGAGAGCAGTGGGTAGATTGTGGGGGAGAATGCGGACCATGTGACCCTTCTTTTAATGGGCAACTTGATCCAGGTGAATTAGGAATTGATTGTGGATGTGATGGTTGCCCCGCTTGCCCTGAGCTTTGTGGAGATGGACTTCCAAATGGATTCGAAGAAGGCATCGATTGTGGGGGGCCGAACTGTGATCCTTGTCCGACATGTACAGACGGAGAAATGAATGGCTCAGAAATAGGTGTCGATTGTGGCGGCACAGAATGTGATCCATGTCCCACCACAGGAGATTGTACAAATGGGCTTCAAGACGGTGATGAGCTATATATTGATTGTGGCGGATCATCTTGTCCAGTCTGTGAAGGTGCCATTAGTTGGAAAGCAAACGGCCAACAATTTATGGGCGACGCATCTGCCACGGCGACCATGAATGGAACAAGCATAGTGATTGCTGGTGTTTCAGTGACGACAGCACAAATCGGATTCATCATGGCCGAACCTGCCACTGGATGGGAAAATGGAGTCGTCATTCCAATGAACCTTGCCACTGCGCCTGGTACAGCCGGAGCGTATGAAGCAGTTGGAGGAGCTGAGACATATTCAACTTCCAATGGCGGAAATATTACAATGGAACTTACTTATGTGGTTTCTGGCGCTGGAGGATACGTCACAGGGTCATTCAGCGGGAATATGCAAAGCGCCGCCGGCGCCGGAGTTACGATCTCTCAAGGAACTTTTGCGGTTCCGATTGACTAATAAAACTTGACGCGGGCATTGACATTTGAGTGTGAACAATACGTGTGTTAACGTGTAAAAACGGCAACCTGTGTGATGAACTTGCGTTGTTATGCAAGGCTCTATAATTTCTCAACCCTCAAGCAGAGGCTCCCGCGCGGGAACGTTTTCTTCGTTACCAACGTTACTTTTAACGATATTCATCTTATCGGGCTGTGTCACAGCCAAGCAATTTGAAGACCTTCAGGGAAGGTGTGATGAAATAGACAAAGAAAACACGACGCTTCTTCTCAACAGCCAAGACGTGGAGATTGAAGTGGTGGAATTGCGAGGGCAAGTCGCTACGCTCACAGAAGTAAGGACAGAATTGGCAGCTGATACGTCACGTATGGGAAGGTTTGTTGCAGATTCTAAAGATGAGATTCGTCGTTTAAGGGAGCTAAATGATGCCCTCACAGACCAAAGCGGCGGCCGTCTCTCCACCCTCAACGCTGAAAACAGAGCGCTTTTAGAAGACATACAAAAAATCAGAGAAGAGCTTCAGAGTCGTGAGGACGCACTTATTGCGCTGGAAAAAGATCTCATAAAGCGCAGTGCTGACTTGGAATCTAGAAGTGCCAGGGTTGAAGAGTTGGAAGATCTATTGGCCTCAAGGGAACGTGCAGCGGAGGCGCTTCGCAAACGTTTGGAGCGTGCGCTTTTAGGTTTTGAAGGACGTGGACTTAAGGTGGAACAGCGCAATGGAAAAGTATATGTGAGCCTTGAGGCAGAATTGCTTTTTCCATCGGGATCCGCCGAAGTAGATGACAAGGGGCGCTCCCTTTTGGCAAAACTGGGCGCAGTTATTGCGGAACAACACGGCCTTGAAATTATTATAGAAGGCCACACAGATTCAGACAATCTGGTCTCTCCTAATTTTCCTCACAATAACTGGGAGTTGTCAGTACTTAGAGCCACTTCTGTCCTTGCCATCATACGTGACCAACCTGGCGTCGATCCTGCAATTTTAACGGCGTCTGGCAGAAGCGAATACCATCCAGTAGATCCAAAGGACAAGTCGAGGAATCGGCGAATTGAAGTCATTCTCGCTCCGAAACTCGATGTGCTGTTTGATCTTTTAGATGAGTAGCAGGCTGTTTTTTATAGTTTGATACACACGTTTTGGGATTCTGTAAAGAAGCGCAATGCGTCGAATCCCCCCTCTCTTCCAACCCCTGAGTTTTTCACGCCTCCGAAAGGAGTACGTAGGTCTCTCAGCAACCAACAGTTAACCCAGCAGATTCCCGTTTCTAGTTCTGCTGCGACCCTGTGCGCTCTTTTGAGGTCATTAGTCCAAACAGTAGCGGCCAAACCGTATTCAGTGCTGTTTGCAATTGACACAGCCTCTTCTTCTGTCTCAAAGGGCTGTATTGTCACCACGGGGCCGAAAATTTCTTGCTGATTGACAGCACAGTCGTACTTCAGGCCTTCGATAATTGTTGGTTGAATATAGTAACCTCCCTCAAGACCGGTCTGATTTTCTGGTGTTGTTTGGGTTCCTCCACAAAGAATTGTTCCTCCTTCCTCTGTAGCGAGGGTAATATAGTCTAGAATTTTGTCGCGATGTTCTTTTGAAACGACCGCGCCCGTCTTAGTTTTGGGATCCATCGGGTCCCCGACTTTCATTTTCTTTGCTTTCGATACCAAAGCATCTCTGAAGCGTGTGTAGATTGATTTTTCTAACAGAATTCGCGATCCGCACAAACAGATTTGGCCTTGATTGGCAAAGGAAGATCGCATGGTCGTCGCCAGTGCATC